>Ga0182030_10014065_pt1 | contig 15849 bp, 14 predicted proteins | sample 812S3MmetaG_FD_121299 | JGI IMG/M metagenome (GOLD analysis project Ga0182030, IMG submission 121299) | Permafrost microbial communities from Stordalen Mire, Sweden - 812S3M metaG (Illumina Assembly) | ecosystem: Environmental > Terrestrial > Soil > Wetlands > Permafrost | place: Sweden...
CCGGGCCGTCCAAAGGCTGCATGATCAGCCACAACTACGTGTGCAACCTCGGACGTCAGGTGGTCCTCACCGACGAGCGGAACCGCGACGACTGCAATTGGACGGCGCTCCCGCTGTTTCATATGAATGCCACCGGCGGTTCGATCCTGTCCTGCATGTTCGTCGGCGCCCGCGTGGCCATATTCCCGCGCTTTTCCGTGTCGCGATTCTGGCCCGACATCCGCCGCAGCGGCGCGACGGTCGCGAGTCTGCTGGGCTCGATGATCACGTTCCTCGCGGAGGCCGAGGATTCGCCCGACGCACGCGCCTGTTTCGGCCAGCTGCACACCGTGCGCGGGTCGCCGTTTCCGGCTCCGCTGCAGGAGAAATGGAAGACCCGCTTCGGCGTCCGCCGCGCCGGCTCGAACAGCTACGGTCTCACCGAGGCGGCCCGCGTCACCGGTTCGCTGCCCGACGAGGTGGCCCCGCCCGGATCGTCGGGCAAGGCGAACGCCGACTTCGATGTGAGAATCTTCGACGATGACGACAACGAACTCGCGCCCGGTACCGCGGGCGAGATCGTGGTGCGCCCGCGCCGGCCCAACATCATGTTCGAGGGCTATTGGAACCGCCCGGCCGACACGTTGAAAATCATGCGCAACATGTGGCTGCACTCCGGCGACATCGGACGAATGGACGCCGCCGGCTACCTGTATTTCGTCGACCGTAAAAAGGATTACCTGCGGCGGCGCGGTGAAAACATCTCCACCTTCGAGGTCGAGACCGGCTTTCGCGCTCACCCGGACATCGCGGACGTGGCGGTTCACGCGGTGTTTTCGGACTCCGGGGAGGACGACGTGAAGGCGACCGTCGTGCTCAAGAGCGACGGCACGTTGACCGAGGAGATGCTGTGCCGGTGGGCGATCGAGCGTCTGCCCTACTTTACGATCCCGCGGTATTTCGAGTTTCGCGCGGACCTGCCTCGCAATCCCGTGGGCCGTGTGCTCAAGTACCAGCTGCGGGCCGAGGGCTGCACCCCGACCACCTGGGACCGCGAAAAGGCCGGCATCCAGGTGCCGAAGCGTTAGACCAGGAGTTCCTGAAACTCATGCCCAAGATCACCTTTATCGAATTCAATGGTACGCAACACGTGGTCGAGGCCGTCGTCGGGCGGACCCTGATGCAGGCCGCCGTGGACAATGTCGTCCCCGGCATCGTGGCCGATTGCGGCGGCAGCTGCAGCTGCGCCACCTGTCATGGTTTCATCGACAAGGAATGGCTGGCCGCCATCCCCGCACCGCAGGCCGATGAAAGCTCGCTGCTGGAGGGCCTTCTCGACATCCAGGACAACAGCCGCCTGACCTGCCAGATCGAGATCACGCCGGCGCTGGACGGACTCACCGTGCGGCTGCCGAAATCCCAATTCTGAGGCGCCATGAAGATCATCGCCGACAGGTCACGATGCGCGGGTCACGCACGCTGCGCGTCGGTCGCCCCGCAGCTGTTCGAGCTGGACGACAATGGGTATATCGCCTTCGACCAGAAGGAGGTGCCGGACGGCGCGGAAGACGCGGCGCGCCGCGGGGTGCGCGCGTGCCCGGAACGTGCCTTGCGCCTCGTGGAGGAACCGGGTCCCCGTGGGGATTAACTGATGGTCTATCAGCACGGGACCCGCACGGTTATACTTCGGCATCAATATACCGCACATACCGGATCCTTGGGATAGCTTCAAAACTCGTATGGAAAGCCTCAAGATTGACGCCCCGTCCAAGTCAGGCGGGAAAACGAAGTCGAAAAGCCCGCGCAAACGGGCGCAGAACCTGTATGGCCAGGCGATGGGCCGAAAGGGAAACGAGACGCGCGCGCGGCTCATGCGCGCCACCGTGGAACTGCTGGAGAAACGCTCCCTGCGTGACGTGAGCGTGTCGGACATCGCCACTCTCGCCGGCACCTCGTCCTCGAGTTTCTACATCTATTTCGCCGACGTGACCGCGGCTGCGCTGGCCGCCGCCGACGGCATCGAACAGATCACCCCGGAGATCGAAGCCCTCCTGAGTGAACCCTGGCCTGCCGGGGAAGCCCAGGAGAAGGCCGTTGCGCTGCTCGATGCCTACGTCAATTTCTCCAGCCGCCATCATGCCATCCTACGGGTGCGCAACCTGTCGGCAGACGAGGGCGACAAACGCTTCGAAGAGGTCCGGCATCGGGCGGTGTCGCGCATCCATGATTTGCTCGAACGAAAAATTCTCTCGCTCGGCAATGGGTGGGAGGCGTCCCCCGGCGCCTCAGCCGTGCTCGCATTGATGGAGCGCATTGCCGCCATCGCGCGTCTGCCGCTGCGGCGTCACCACTCGCGAAAGAGCCTGATCGAGGCTGCGGCGTTTCTCATTGCCAATGCGATGACCAGCCGCTAGAACGACCGATGAACGCCGATTTCAACGAACGGCGTGCCGCGATCTCCGGAGTGGGGCTTGCCCTGGCCGGGCGCCGTAACGACCGGGGTGCACTCGACCTGACCCTGGATGCCATTTTCGAGGGACTCGGGGATGCCGGGCTCGACGTCGGGGACATCGACGGCCTGAGTTCTTGGCCGGGGGTGTCGGTGACCGCCGGCATGGCGCCGGTCAGCCTGCGCGACGTCAAGGAGGCGCTGGGCCTCAAACTCAATTGGTTTGCGGCTTCTCCGGAAGCGCCCGGCCAGTTGAGCGCAGTCATGAATGCGGCGATGGCGGTGGCCACGGGACAGGCCCGCCATGTCCTTTGCTTCCGCACGCTGAGCCAGTATTCCGAACAACACAAGTCGAGGAACCAGAAGGCCCTACCGGGGCCGCCCGGACGCGTCGATGGGTTGATGTCCTGGATCCGCCCATTCGACGGTCTGTCGGCCGCCCACCCGCTGGCGCTCGTGGCGATGCGCCATATGCATGAGTTCGGCACCACCCGGGAGCAACTGGGAGCCGTCGCAGTCAACGGCCGACGCAATGCCATGCGGAACCCGCGCGCCTTGTATCGAGACCCGCTCACGCTGGAGGCATATCTGTCGGCGCGCATGATCACGGAACCTTTCTGTCTGTACGATTGCGACGCACCCATCGACGGGTCGACCGTCATCATCGTCTCCGATCTGCGGGCCGCCCACGACCTGCGCAAACGGCCGTTGCGATTCGAGGCGATGAGCGGCGCCTTTTACGGCCGCAATTCGTGGGACCAGGTGGCGGACCTCACGGACATGGCGGCCACCGACGCAGGCCGCCATCTGTGGGAGCGCACCGACCTGAAACCCGCGGACGTGGACGTTGCCAATCTTTACGATGGCTTCAGCATTCTCACGCTGGTCTGGCTCGAGTCCTTGGGATTTTGCGCCAAGGGGGACAGCGGTCCATTCGTCGAGGGAGGCAGCCGCATCGGCCCGGACGGCGAGTTGCCGCTCAACACCGGCGGCGGCCAGCTGTCGGCGGGCAGATTGCACGGCTTCGGTCTGCTCTGGGAGACGTGCATCCAACTGTGGGGCGAGGGCGGCGAGCGACAGGTGCCGGGAAACCCGGAGGTGGGCATGACGGCCGCCGGCGGCGGCCCTCTCGCCGGCTGTGTGCTGCTGACGCGCCAGTGATCGCCCCCTTCAATAGTTGATACTGTGTCAGTTTTATAATAGGATTTGAAACGCCGGCTACCCCTGAAATGGCTGAAAGCGGGGTGTCGCACGAGACCTCGAGCCTACGAATCACGCGCCTTCCCCCGGGAGTCAACCCATGCAACCGTCATCGGCAGCCGGACACGAGTCCCCGCACGCCATTCCCGATCACGTGCCCCCGGAACTGGTGCATGAGTTCGACTTTCGAACGGGGCTCGGCAGCCACCCGCATTCCACGGTGGCGGCGCTGCATGACGGGCCGCGCGTCTTTTTCTCACCCGTTCATCACAACGCGATAGCGGGATCCGGCACCTGGGTCCTCACCCGGGCCGAGGACATTCGTGCGGCGCTGCAGGATGCGGCCACTTTCTCGAGCAACGTGCGCCGCTCGAATTCCGGCCTCAGTCTGATTCCATTGGAACTGGACGCGCCGGATCACGCCAAATTCCGTGCACTCATGAATCCCATCTTCTCTCCGGCGCGCATGAAGCTGCTCGACGACAAGGTGCGCGAACTCGCCCGCGAACTGGCCGCCGCCTGTGCCGCCAAGGGGCACTGCGACTTCGTCGAGGATTTTGCCAAGCCATTTCCGGTGAGCATCTTTCTCGACCTGATGGGCCTGCCGAAGGAACACATGGGACGGTTCCTCGAGTGGGAAGCCCTCATCATGCGCGACAAGCAGACACGCGCGGCTGCCATGCAGGAGGTCAGCCAATACCTGCAGGAACTCATCACGGAACGCCGCCGCCGACCCACCGACGATCTCATCACGTTCGCGGTCAGCGCCAAGGTGGACGACCGGCCGCTCCGCGATGCCGAGGTCATCGGGATCTGCGTGCTGCTGTTCATCGCGGGCCTCGACACCGTCACGAGCAGCTTTGCCTATCACTTTCGCCACCTCGCCGAACATCCCGCCGATCAGCAGAGTCTGCGCAAGGATCCGGCGCTCATTCCGTCCGCGGTCGAGGAGCTGTTTCGCGCCTACGCCGTCGTGAACACGAACCGGTACGCCACGCGGGACGTGGATTTTGCCGGCGTGCACATCAAACGGGGGGACAACGTCACCTGTTCGACGATTCTCGCCTCGCGTGATCCGCGCGAGTTCGAGCGGCCGAACGAGGTCGTGTTCACCCGCAGCCCGAATCTGCACAATGCCTTTTCCTACGGCCCGCATCGATGCCTCGGTTCACACCTTGCCCGGCGCGAGATCATCGCCGGCATCGAGGCGTGGCTGGCGGCGATTCCCCCGTTCAGGCTGCGGCCGGGGGCGGTCGTCAACGCCCATGGTGGCGGCGTGTTCAGCCTCGACTCGCTGCCGCTCGTCTGGTAGCCGATGCGACCTCATGCACACCGCACACTATGCCGGAGCCGGGGGTCTGAAACTGGCGGCCGACGTGTGGGATGGCCCGCGCGAGCCCGGCATCCTGTTCATCCCGGGCGGCGGCCAGACCCGCAATGCCTGGCGCCGCACCGCCGCGGGCATGGCGGCGAAGGGCTTCGGGGTGGTCTCGCTGGACCTGCGCGGACATGGCGGCAGCGAATGGGCAGGCGATGGCAATTACTCCATCGACGCCTTCGTGGATGACCTCCGGGCGGTCGCCGTTACCCTCCCCTCGCCGCCTGTGCTGGTGGGTGCGTCGATCGGCGGCATCGCCGCGCTGATCGCGGTCGGTGAGTCCACGGAGCCGACAGCCCGGGCGGTGGTCTTGGCGGACGTGGCACCGACCATGTCCACGGCAGGACTCGATCGGATCCGATCCTTCATGACCGCCGGCACCCACGGGTTCGACACCGTGGAGCAGGCCGAGGAGGCAGTCGCACGCTATCGCCCGCAGCGCCGGCGCAGCGCCTCGGGCAGCCTCCACAGTCAACTGCGCCTGGGCCCCGATAACCGGTATTACTGGCACTGGGACCCCGCATTTCATGCCGCATCGAAACAACGAGCCGCTGCGGGCATGCTCGCCCGGATGGCCGATGCCGCCCGGGCCGTTCGAATGCCCGCGTTGTTGATCACGGGTGCTCGCAGCGACGTGGTGAGCCGCGACGCGGCCCTCGACCTTCAGCGGTTGATCCCGGGCGCCCGGTCCGTCGAGATCGCCAATGCGGGGCACATGGTCGTCGGAGACGAAAACCAGGCCTTCGACGCGGCGGTCGGGCGGTTCGTGGAGGGGCTGGCCGGGTGTGCCGCCTCGGGCGCCTGATGGGAATCGACATCGCCACCCTCCGCGGTTGGATTGGACGCACGGAAACCCGCTCCGAATTCCTCGATCCCAAACCGGCGCAACGGCTCGCCGCGACACTCGACGCTCCGGATGCGGATTTGCGCGACGGCATGCCGCTGCCCCCCCTGTTCCATTGGCTGTATTTTCTTCCCGCCTGCCGGCTTTCCGAACTCGCGGAGGACGGGCATCCGGCGCGCGGCGCCTTTTTACCGCCCGTCCCGCTGCCCCGGCGCATGTGGGCGGCCTCCTCCATCGAGTTCTCGGCTCCGTTGGCGTTCGGCGAAATTGTGGTGCGCACCACGGAAATCATCGACGTGGCCCTCAAGGAGGGCCGCAGCGGTCCGCTCATATTCGTCAAATTGAAGCACGCGCTCGCGGACGCGGCCGGCTGCACCGCACTGGTCGAGATGCAGGATATCGTCTATCGCACTCCGCCCTCCGCCGCGGATGCCGGGTCTCATCCGATTCGCGCCGCCCAATCGGCGCGCTGGGTCAGGCAAATGACCCCCGACGCTAAGCTCCTCTTCCGCTATTCGGCCCTCACATTCAATTCACACCGCATCCACTACGACCGCCCGTATGCCGTCGACGTCGAGGGCTATGCCGGCGTCGTCGTGCACGGCCCGCTCCAGGCAACGCTGTTGGCGCACCACCTGCTGCGCGAGATGCCGTCTGCGCGCTTCCGGCACTTCGCGTTTCGCGCAGAACGGCCACTGTTCGACGGTACGCCGATTTTTTTGTGCGCCCAGCCGTCCCCCGACCCACTGAGCTTGCAGTTGTGGAGTTGCGATGCGGCGGGCGTGCGCCACACCCAGGCGTTTGTCACGCTGCAAGCGCCGCCCGTCTGAATCCGAGGAACGTCATGCTGAAACCGGCCGACACATTTCACGACATCCGCGACGCCGTCCGCGCCCTGTGCGCGGGGTTTCCCGACGAATACTTCCGCCGCATCGACGCCGCGCGGGGCTACCCCGAGGAATTCGTCAATGCGCTGATGAAGGCCGGGTGGCTGTCCGCGATGATTCCCGAGGAATACGGAGGTTCAGGCCTCGGACTGTCGGCGGCAACCGTCATCATGGAGGAGATCAACCGCTGCGGGGGCAATTCGGGCGCCGTGCACGGACAGATGTACAACATGAGCACGCTGCTGCGGCATGGCAGCCGCACGCAAAAGGAGCTCTATCTGCCCCGCATTGCGGCCGGTGAACTGCGCATCCAATCAATGGCGGTCACCGAGCCCACCACGGGCACCGATACGACCCGGCTCAAGACCACGGCGGTACGGAAGGGCGACCGCTACGTCGTCAACGGACAAAAGGTTTGGATTTCACGGGTGCAGCACTCCGACCTCATGGTGCTGCTGGCGCGGACCACGCCTCTCGCCGACGTCGCCAAGAAGTCCGACGGCATGTCCGTCTTCATCGTTGACGTCAAGAGCGCCATGGAAGGCGGCATGACGGTGCGGCCCATTCCGAACATGGTGAATCACGAGACCAACGAACTCTTCTTCGACAATCTGCAGATTCCGGCGGAGAACCTCATCGGCGAGGAAGGCCGGGGTTTCAGGTACATTCTCGATGGTCTGAATGCCGAGCGCACCCTCATCGCCGCCGAATGCATCGGCGACGGTTACTGGTTCATCGAGCGCGCCGCGAAGTATGCCAATGAGCGCATCGTGTTCGACCGCCCGATCGGGCGAAATCAAGGCGTCCAATTTCCGATCGCCGATGCCTACATCGAGGTGGAGGCTGCCAACCTGATGCGTTTCAAGGCGGCTGAGCTGTTCGACGCCGGGCTCGCCTGCGGCGCCGAGGCCAACATGGCGAAGTACCTGGCCGCCAAGGCCTCGTGGGAAGCGGCCAATGTCTGCGTCCAGACGCATGGCGGCTTCGGCTTCGCGTGCGAATACGACGTCGAGCGCAAGTTTCGGGAAACCCGTCTCTACCAGGTGGCGCCGATATCCACCAATCTCATCTTCAGCTACGTGGCGGAACACGTTCTCGGCCTGCCACGCTCGTTTTGATGAAGCCGCCGCAGTCCACCACCGCTTCGGCAACCGGGTCCTGGTCCCCGGCGCGTCGTTTGTCGCTGCTGCTCGTGCTCTGCGTGGTGGCCGCCGTCAATCTCATCGACCGGCAGCTGATCAGCATCCTGATGGAGCCGATCAAGCGCGAGTTTCGGGTCAGCGACACGCTGATGGGGCTGTTGACCGGCATTTCGTTCGCGCTCGTGTATGCGACTGCGGCACTCCCCATCGCCCGCTGGTCCGATCGCTCGGTTCGGCGCAACGTGATCGCCGCCTCCCTGGTGGTCTGGGGCGGGATGACCATGCTGTGCGGAATGGCCCAAAGCTTCGTCCAGCTCGCGGGTGCACGCATGGGTGTCGCATTGGGCGAAGCCGGTTACAACCCGGCCGCGCATTCGATCATCGCGGATCTGTATCCCGCGTCCAAGCGTGGACTGGCGCTCGGCGTGTTCAACGCCGCCGCTTCCCTCGGGATCGGATTCGGCCTGTTTTTTGGCGGCTGGCTCAACCATCATTTCAATTGGCGCATTGTCTTCGTGGTGGTGGGCGCGCCGTGTCTGCTCTTTGCGTTGGTAATTCGTTTCTGGATCGACGAACCGCCGCGCGGGATGTCGGATGGCGGAAGCGCCCCGGCGCAGCCGCCGTCCCTCGGCCAGACTCTTCGCACGCTGGGTGCCAGCCGCTCGTTTCGGTTTCTGGCCCTGTCGGCGATGACCTGCGCCTTCGTGAACTACGGATTTCAGATCTGGGCCGCGTCATTTTTCATCCGCGTGCACGGCATGAGCACCCAGGAAGTCGGCTTGAAGTTGGGCATCGCCTCCGCCGTCGGGCTGTTCATCGGCACCATCGGCTCCGGGGCGCTGGCCGATCGGTTGGGACGGTTCGACATGCGTTGGTACATGCGGGTTCCGGGGTTCGGCATGCTGCTCATGGTGCCATTCGGTCTCCTCGCGCTCACCAGCAGGAATGGCAACCTCGCATTTGGCTACTATTGCGTCACGGTAGGGCTCTCCTCGACGTGGGCCTCGCCGATTCATGCCATGACGCAGTCGTTGAGCCCCTCCCGCATGCGCGGAATCGCCACGGCAATCATCAGCCTGTGTTTGAACCTGTTCGGCTACGGGCTGGGGCCGCTGTTCGTCGGGGCGCTGAACGACCGCCTGCGGCCGGTCTTCGGCGTCGAGTCCATCCGTTATTCCCTGATGATCCTGTTATCGGGCTGCGTGGTGGCCGGCGCCACCAGCTTTGCCACCAATGGCTCTATTCGCACGAAGATCGCGGTGCGCCAGCTTGCCTGAGGAGAACAGAATGTCCATCCATTCCGAATTTTCAGGCCGCTCGGCGTTCGTCACCGGTGCCGGCTCCGGCATCGGTGCGGCGACCGCCGTCGAACTGGCCGCACGGGGCGCCAAGGTGGCGCTCATGGGACGGCGGCCCGAACCGCTCGAGGCCACCGCCGCCGCGATCCGCGCAGGCGGCGGCGTGGCGTTGGTTCTGGTCGGCGACGTTGCCGACGCGACGCACGTGGAGAACGCCGTCCGACGAACCGTCGCCGAGTTCGGCGGCCTGCATCTGGCCGTGAACAACGCCGGGGTGGATGGCGGAACGCAAAAACTGGCCGATGTGAGCGTGGAGAGCTGGCAGCGCACCATCGGGGTCAACCTCAGCGGTGTCTTCTTCGGTCTCAAATATGAGATCCCGGCGATCGTCGCCTCGGGCGGCGGGGCAATCGTCAACATTTCGTCCGTCTTCAGCGACCGCGGCCTGGCGCAACATGCCGCCTACACCGCGAGCAAACACGGCGTGCACGGGCTAACCCGGACGGCGGCCCACGATTACGCGCGGGACAAGGTCCGCATCAACGAATTGCTGCCGGGTGTCATCGACACCCCCATGCTGGATTCCAATCGCGGCATGGTCGAACAGATGACCGCGTTCATCCCGCAGGGTCGTTTGGGTCAACCCGCGGAGGTGGCCCGGGCGATCTGTTTTCTGCTGGGCGACGGCGCATCCTACATGACCGGCGCGCGGGTCTCGGTGGACGGGGGCTTCCTGATCTGACCGGCGACGGCCGCCTATACGGCGCGTGAGGCCTCTTCCAGGCTGTCGCGAAACTCGGCATCCGCGAGCGCGATCATCATCGGAATGCGCTGCGCCAAGGACAAGCCGCGCAGATCCGCCACGCCGTGTTCCGTGACGATCAGACCCGCGTCGCTGCGCGGCGTGCTGACCGGACCGCTCAGCCGGACGACAATGCGGCTGGTGCGGTGACCATCGCTGCCGGCGGTCGACGGCAGCGCCACGATGGGCAATCCGCCCTTCGAATGGTGGGCGCCGCGCGTAAAATCGATCGCCCCGCCCACCGCACCCACATAGGCGCCGCCGGCGACCTCGGCGTTGATCTGTCCGGTGAGGTCCACCTCGATGGCCGAGTTGATGGAAACGAACCGATCCTGCGCCGCGAGCACCCGGGCGGAATGGGTATACTCGACGCTGCAGAATTGCACGTGCGGGTTGTCGTGCGCGTAATCGTACACGGAGCGGCCGCCCAGCATCAGCCCCGCCACGGTCAGTCCGGGATCCACCGTTTTTTTTTCGTTGTTGATGATGCCCTGCGCGGCGAGGTCGGCGGCTGCATCGAGCAGAGCCCCGGTATGCACACCCAGATCCCGATGCCCACTCAGGGACCGCAACACGGCCTCCGGAAGCGAACCGATTCCAAATTGCAGCGTGGATCCGTCCTCGATCAGTGCGACGACCCGCCGGGCAACGGCGAACTCGTCGGCGCTCGGCACCCTGCCGGGAGCCGCCAGCGGAGTCCGGGAGGTGAGCACGGCAATATCGATGTCGGACTCGCCGAGGCTGCGCTCCCCGAACGTCCAGGGCGCCTGATCGTTGATTTCCGCCACGACCACGCGGGCCGCATCGAGCGCCGCGACCAGGTACTCATGGGCGATCGACAGACTGAATCGGCCGCTGGCATTCGGCGGTGCGACCTGAAGCATCAGCACATCGATCTTCAACCGACCCGTGCGGATCATCTCCGGCAGTTCGGAATAATGACAGGGGAGCACATCCAGCAAGCCCGCTTTCGCCAGCCGCCGATTGTTCCCGGCACCGCAGTACGAGCTGAATCGAACATGATCCGCATGCCCGGGAGCGACCATATCCGACCAGCTGATGCCGATGAACGCCGACAAGCGGCCGATCGCGGCGCGCTGCGCCATCAGCGCCCGGGTGAGTGCCAGCGGCTCCGCACCGGCCTGGCCCCACGCAACCCGGTCGCCGGGCTTGACGATCGCGGCGAAATCGAGGGCGTGCAGCTCGACCAGTTTCATCGTTGTCCGACTCCCCGTATTAACTGACTATATGTTAGTTTATCGGAAAATGCCCCGACCTGCCCGAACCTGCCCACAGGAGCACGCCCCTTGCGACGAGCCGCCATAGTCTCCGCCCTGCGTACCCCCATCGGCGCCTTCGGCGGCGCCCTGCGCCCGTTGAGCGCCGCGGATTTGTGCGTGCTTGTCGTGCAGTCCGTTCTCAAACGAACCAATCTCGATCCGGCGCGCATCGACGAGGTGATCGTGGCCCAATCCTATGCCTCGAGCGAGGCGCCCTGCCTCGGTCGGTTCGGCGCACTCGCCGCGGGGCTGCCCATCGAGGTGCCGGGCTATACGCTCGACCGTCGCTGCGGCTCGGGACTGCAGGCCGTCATCGACGCGGCCATGATGGTCCAGACGGGTGCGGCCGACGTGGTTCTGGTGGCCGGGGTGGAGAGCATGAGCAACGTCGAGTACTACACGACGGACATGCGATGGGGCGCGCGCGCCGGGACGGTGTCGCTTCACGACCGGCTGCAACGCGGCCGGGAGCAATCCCAGCCCGCTGCACGCTTCGGCGTGATTTCGGGCATGCCGCAAACCGCCGAGAATCTCGCGCGAGAGTTTGGGATCACGCGCGACGATGCTGATGTCTATGCCCTGGAGAGCCATCGGCGCGCCACCGCCGCATGGCGCGACGGGCGGTTCGATGCGGAAGTCGTGCCCGTGCCGGTGCCGCAGCGCAAGGGGCCGCCAGTCATTCTCGCCCGCGACGAGGGAATCCGCGAGGACGCAAACCTCGAATCGATGTCCCGCCTCAAGCCGCTGCTTGCCAACGGTACGGTCACCGCCGGCAACGCCAGCCAGCAGAACGACGCGGCCGCAGCCTGCCTGGTCGTTGCCGAGGATCGACTGCGGTCGCTCGACCTCGAACCGATGGGCTACCTCGTGGGCTGGGCGGCGGCGGGATGCGATCCGGCGACCATGGGCATAGGACCCGTCCCCGCCGTGGCAAGGCTCTTCGCGCGAACCGGCCATTCCTTCGATCAAATGGACCTGGTGGAACTCAACGAAGCGTTCGCCGCCCAGGTCCTGTCCGTGCTGAAGGCCTGGAAATGGCGTGATCCCGACCGCCTTAACGTCAATGGATCGGGAATTTCGCTCGGCCATCCGATCGGAGCCACCGGCGTGCGAATACTCACGACGATGCTGCACGAACTCGGCCGCCGCCGTGGGGATCTTGCACTGGAAACCATGTGCATCGGCGGCGGCCAGGGCTTGGCGGCAGTCTTCTCCCGCGGCTAGGTTCTCCCGCGGCCAGGTCCCCCGGCGGTCCGCCCCGCCCGCTTCCCCCGCGCACCACCCGGCCCGTGCAGCCCGTCCTGCACGGATGGTTGATACGCCGGAAAAACTGATATACACTCAGTTTCAAATAAGATTCAATAAATGCGATTTATGCAGTACTTGATTTAGTTTCGGTAACGTGACGGCTCTTTTTCTAGTTGATTGAATGTCAGTTCCTGGTGACGCTGGGCGCCGTGGACTCAAGGTAAAGACTGGCTACCACAAAAGAATCGGGGAGTTTTATGATGAAGGCGACATTCGATTGCCTGTTGGCTCTGAGTCTCACGGCGGGACTCTCGAATCTACCGGCCCGGGCAGCTGAAACGACAGCCGGCACGACCGCGGCCACCACCGCCGACACGGCTGCCTCGACGAACAGCGGCGGCCTGGAGGAAATCATCGTCACGGCCCGCAAGCGGTCCGAGGACGTCCAGCGCACACCCATCGCGATCACCACGCTATCCAAGTCGGACCTGGAAAATCGCGACATCCTCGCAGTCAGATCGCTTGCCAAGGACACGCCCAGCCTGTCGTTTCAGCAGGCACCGTATGACCCGCTCGGCAGCTACATCGGCATTCGCGGCCAGCAGCAGACCGACATCGTCATCACGCAGACGCCGCCGGTCGGCGTATACGTGGACGGGGTCTACTACCCGACCTCGCTGGCGACCGCTCTCGACAATTTCGAGGGCGTCGAGCAAATCGAAGTCCTGAAAGGACCTCAGGGCACGCTGTACGGACGCAATACCACCGGTGGCGCACTCAACATCACGACCAAGCTGCCCGATTATGACGGCGTCCATGGTACGGCAAAGATCGGCTACGGCAACTACAACGATCAGCAATTTGCCGGATCGGTCAATCTGCCCCTGATCGACAACCGCCTCAGCCTCAGCCTCACCGCCCAATACCTCGAGCACGGGGGTTACGGCACCGACCTCGGCAACCATGTACCCCTCGAGAATCTCCAGAACGGAACGGTGCGCGCGGCTCTGCGGTTCGACCCGGCCGATGACCTCGAATTCGTCCTGCGCAGCGAGTTCTCGCACGCCCTGACCACCCAGAACATCAATGACCTGGTCTACGTTCAGCCAGGTTTCTCGATCGCCTCGGCGGCGGTCGCCGCGCAGATCGGCGCTCTCGGCGGCGATGATTTCAACATCCTCGGCGGACTGCTGACCAAAGGGGCGCCGCCGGCCGGGACCACCGGGGCACAGCTCGCCACATTCTTCGGTGACGTGAACAAGGGTCGCACCGCCCTGGCCAGCTATATCTGTCCGGGCTGCCGGACCATCACCCTGGCGAACCCGTCGAGCCTCGCGGCGTTTGGGATCCCCTCGAGTACGCCCATCCGTCCCCAGACGGACGCGACGCTCATGACCGACTCGCTGACAGGTACGTATCATCTCAACGACGATCTGTACCTCAAGTCCATCACCGCGTATCAATACACCCAGCGGCGCACGGTCGGCAGCACCAGCGGCGGCAACCCGTTCCTGCTGATCAACGGCGTATCCGACTCCCAGGATCCGCATGAAATCACCGAAGAGCTGCAACTCGGCGGAGATTCATTCGATCGGCGATTCAAGTGGGTCGCCGGATACTATTACTTTCACTTGAACGGCTACGACAATTCGAATCCGATCCTCGAACTCGTGCCGCTCGCCCCGAACCCCACCGACAATCTGGTCAACTACACGGACACGAGCAACTCGCTCTACGGCCAGGCCACCTACGCGATCACCGATGCCATCAGCTTCACCGGTGGCCTGCGTTATACCTCGGAAAAGACCAGTCTGCTGGAGAACGGCACGGTCGCGGGCCAGTGCACGGTGCCCGGCGTGCTGCCGGGCGATCCCTGCGCCGGCACGTTCGACAACAGCTTCAACAACACTTCCTACACGGCGGGTCTCGATTGGAAGATCACCAACGACCTGTTTGCCTATCTCAAGACCAGCTCCGGATTCCGGGCCGGCGGCACGAACCAGCGCGGTCCGGCGTTGTCGTTCAAACCCGAGACGGTCAAGGACTATGAGCTCGGCCTCAAATCGGAATGGTTCGAGCACAAGCTGCGGTTGAACGTCGACGTGTACGACTCGGAGTACAAGGACATTCAGCGCTCGGTGTACGTGCTTGCCAACGGCGGCATCGTCACGGCCATCGAAAACGCGGCGTCCGCCCGCATTCAGGGGCTCGAGCTGGATGCGACCGCACTACTCTCCGATAACTTCCGGCTGACCGTCAACGGCGCCTTCACCGACCCGAAATACCTGTCGTATACCGGACTGTCGAGCTCGGGCGTCCCCCTGGACTTGTCGGGCAATGCCTTTCCGAACGTCTCGAAATGGCAGGGCAGCGTGACGGCAACCTATACGATTCCGGAAGCCTTTGGCAAGACGGTGGCAACCCTCGACTACTCCTATCGGTCCACGCTCGATTATCAACCGGACAATCACGCCGCCGGCTTGGACTCTGCGGCCTACACGATCCAGTCGGGCTACGGGCTGCTCGACGGCCGGGCGTCGCAGTATTTGACCGCCTGGGACGTGGAGATCGGCGTGTGGGCACGCAACATCACGAACAAGGTCTATAACGCGGGCGCGAACGACTTCACGGCGGCCGGTTTGGGATATGCCTACACCATCCCCGGCAATCCCAGAACCTACGGTGTCGACATCCGCAAAAGTTTCTAAGGACCCGGCTCCGGAGCCGGCTCTGACGCCGGCTCCGGCTGGAACAATGGCAGCCAAACGTCCTCGTGGAGCTCGAACACCACCCGCACGCGCAGGCCGATGGCGACCTTTTCGATGTCGCAGTTCACGATGTTCGTGGTGAGCCGGAGCCCCGATTGTTCGTCGAGACCGACGATGGCGATGACATAGGGCGCCTCGAGACCGGGTTCCCAGACCTGCCGGTTGATGGTGTAGGTCAACACCGCCCCCCTGCCGGAGACCGGCTCGTCCTTCACGGACCGGGAGCGGCACTCGGGACAAATCGGCAGCGGTGGATGGATGTAATGGCCGCAGGCCTGGCACCGCATGAAGCGTAAGGCGCCGGTCGACCCGGCCCGCCAGAAAAACGCGTTCTGAGGTGTGATCAGGGGCAGGTGGTTGTGCGGCATGGGCGTGCGATTGGTCGGACCGTTATGAGCCGTCGGGCCGTCACGGCCGTGTTGAAGGTCCCTGGCTTCCAGTCTGCGCCCACGACAGAGCCCGTTCAAGCTGGTCGTGGCATTCGCCGATCACGCGTTCGATGAGTTCCCGACAGCTCGGAATATCGCGGATCAGACCGATCACCATCCCTGCCGTCAACACGCCGCCATCGACA
>Ga0182030_10014066_pt1 | contig 15849 bp, 11 predicted proteins | sample 812S3MmetaG_FD_121299 | JGI IMG/M metagenome (GOLD analysis project Ga0182030, IMG submission 121299) | Permafrost microbial communities from Stordalen Mire, Sweden - 812S3M metaG (Illumina Assembly) | ecosystem: Environmental > Terrestrial > Soil > Wetlands > Permafrost | place: Sweden...
ATTGCTAACTGGGTTAACTGTTGTGTGTCCCAGGCTATCAGCTATCATTGCTTCATAGACAGGGATAGCCACTTCCGTGATATGTTCTCTCAATTGGGCGGGTAATTTTACAATGTCTATTGCCTGGCGAGGCAAAGCAGCCATGCCTATACTGGTGGCGGCTTGTCTTGTCCAGGCACTTTCGGCTGTAATCTGTTTATTATCACCATTACTAATGTTTATAAAGCCTCTTTCCCAGCCACCAACCATACGGGGATTAAATTTTAAACCTAGTCTAGCGCTTAGACCCGAAAGTATTATATAAGGGTTAGTTACCAGTTCCTCGCCGTCAACAACGATAGAATTTTCGATCAAGTGTTTATTTTGGTAGTGTTCACCGATACTAGCCCAGCCAGTTTTAGAAAAATTGTCTGATTTCTCGCTGTGAGCTAAATAATCTGTCACTCCTTCAAGATAAGGCTCTAGAGTATCTTGCCTAATTAAATCAGCACCAGGTTCGACGGCAATGTCATTAGCTATCCTAGTTAACAGTGATCCCATCTGTATAAGTGGGTGGCTGACATTCCAAATTGTTGACTCTGATAGGGCTGACATTTCGGTGAAAGCGGCATGGTCCATGTAACTAGCCATACTCTTTGTAATAACAGTTAGCGAGCCGGTTGCTATAGATAATAAGGGATCGACATTGTCTAAGATGACATTGGCGGCGGCGTCTGGACTTCTAACTCTACGATTAAAGGGTTCATTAATAAAAACGCTTTGACCGTCAGCTTCATTGATCGCCCGAGCTAGAGCAGTTGAAACAGATCGGGGCACCGCCACTGCCTGGACGATTCGAAGTGAACCGTCGGAAATGTAGGTTTGTAGACCTTCAATACCTTTCATTTAGTTATTTATTCACTAACGTCGGTATATGTCAAATCTGTTGTCGACTTTAGTTTAAATGACAAGCTCAGTTACTAGTGTGAAATTATCAGATGAAACATCTATTGACTAAAGCTATAATCAGCATATAATTCACGGTTATCAGACCTTGTTATAAGGGAGATTGTATGGTGAAAGATATTAAATCGTGGAAAACCATTTCTTCGAAGCTAGTTCTTAACCATGCCGACTTGAAAGTAACCGAAGATGAGGTGCTGCTTCCAAATGGCCAGTCGACTACTTACCTTCGCCAGGCAGCCGTTAATAATCATTCGGTTATTATCATTGCCACTAATGCCAAACATCAAGTATTGATTCAGCGAGAATACAGCTACCCGCCAAATAAGGTTATGTGGCAATTGCCCGGCGGCAGTATCAAAAAGGGCGAGTCGTTTGAAGCAGCTGCCCGGCGTGAATTGGCTGAAGAATCCGGCTTTAGTGCCAGGAAGTTAAAAGTAATCGGATCATTTTATCTGCAAAATAGATTTTCTGATAAACGACAATACGTCGTAACTTGCACGAGCCTGTTCGAGCATAAGCTGACTGCCGATGAAGATGAATTTATTGACACGACATGGCTGTCAAAGCCTCGTCTGATAGACATGATAAAAAAAGGCGAATTCGATAACATTAACCTGCTGGCGGCCTTGAACCTGTGGTTTAACCATAGCGGTGAGCAGTCATGAAAGTACTGATTGTTTCGCCAAAATTCCACCCGGTCATAGGTGGCGGCGAGACTTATGTGTTAAATTCGGCCGGTCTGTTATATCAGGCGGGCGTCGACGTATCGATTGCCGTGGAGCCCAATCCCGAACGTAACCTAAAAAAATATCCGTTCAAAGTTTACGAAATTGAGGGTCTAAGTGATACCAAACTAAACATAATTACCGCTCCGGCCGGGCTAAGTAAATTAATAAATAAAGTTAGGCCGAACTTAATTCATGCTCACGGCTACTTTGCACTACTGGCAGTCGGCTTGGCCAATTCACATACCGCCCCAATTCTGGTCTCGATTCATAGTACACCCGTCTGGGGGCAACGCTTGATAGGCTGTATGGATAGTTTTGACACGGAACTAACATTCGCCCGGAACATTCTGGACTTAGCTAAGCCAAAGCTTCTAACGGCCGCCAACGAAGTCTACGCCGAGGCAGCCAGAAAGGTAGCGGCCGGCCGTGTCAAAGTCGAAGTAATCCCCTACCCGGTTGACATCGATTTCTTTCACCGGCAAAACAACTCCGACCTAAGGAAAAAATTTGGCTTATCTAAAAAAGATTGCCTGATTATGACGCCATCCCGGATCATCGAACGCAAGGGCATAAGAGAAGTCGTCGCAGCCCTTGATAGCCTGCCAACTAACTTTTACCTTTGCTTACCGGCGGCCGCCAACCCGCTCGATAAAACATACTGGGATGACATCTGTTCCAGCCAGATCTTTCAGCGAGTAAAGCGACGACTAATCATCCCCGGTAAAGAGTTTCAGTATTTCGACATGCCCCGGCTTTACGCGGCCTGCGATATTGTTGTGATGCCGTCATATTACGAAGGGGCACCAGTTGCCACCGTCGAGGCGATGGCATCAGGCAAGCCTTTTGTCGGCGCGGATGCTCAAGGCATAAATAGCTTGATCCGTCATAACGAAAACGGCTTGCTAACGCCAAAGAAATCCGTTCCAGCCTTATCGGCCGCCATACTCCGTTTGGCAAACGACAAGCTATTGGGCGAAAAACTTAGCCAGCAAGCCTTCAGCGACATCACCAATCTTTCTTGGGGTATCCAGCTGCCACGCTTAATCAATGTCTATAAGACTGTTATTGAGGCCCCACCAACCAGTCGGGCGTCAGGCACGCCGGTGCACAGCAAAGCGATTTAACCAATGAGCGCCCATGTCGTACTTACCGGACCATCAACTGCCGGCAAGACTTCTTTAATGCTTGGCCTGTCCCATTTAGAAGGCAGTCATGAATTCACGGTTGATCGAACTTGGACAACCAGGCCCCGGCGGCCAAACGAAAATGACGAAGAGAATGTTTTTGCCAGTCCGCTGGAGTTTGACCAAAAGCGAGCTGATTACTTACTGCCGTTTCAAACCTTTCCAACCTATGAGTATGGCATAACCAGACAGGCACCGTTAGCCAATAATGAACTGAGAATGCGCATATTAATGCCGGTATTTGCTATAAAGTTCAGGCAACTTATTGAAACGCCGACTATTATTTGTTCTATATCACCGTACAGTGCAGATCCCCGAGCAACCTTAGTAGCCCGGGACCCGCTGGTTGACCCCGAAGATATTGAGTCACGCCTAAGGAGATACTATCAGGATGATGCTGAAGCTACCGCTGTGGCCGATATCCGTTTTCAAAACAGCCCTGGTCTGAAGGCTGCCGTTAGACAACTGGGTGTCTTGCTAACCGATTATGTGCGAAAACTGGATTAAGAGAAACTCACTAGCCATTCACTTGTTAGTTTTAGCTGGTTAAATCGTGGCTCGCCCCAAGCTATCGTAGTAGAAACCTTGAGCCGCCATAGCAGCAAGTAACTTATCAATTTCAAACTTTTCGCTCTTTTAGAGCTCATCAGCATAAATATTCATTTATGGAAGTTTACAGCGAAAGATACAGATAAGGTCTCAAAAAATAGAGACTACAATATCTGCAGAGCTTCCGCTGACCTAGGAATTGTTCCTGGGAATTTTTTCAATCATTCTTTGACTAGCCGGCCTCCTTAAGAACAGGATGGACGTGGTTGGACTTGGCCCAACGATAACGTATTGACAGAACTATTAGCTTGTCGCCCATTTTCAAGCATGATTAGACCTGTTAAAACTTTTCGAAACAACTTTTAATGGCTCGAGCGCCGGGCCGTCCGATGAACGACATCATTTGGGTGACAGTATTGGAGTTTTCTCCAAAAATCAAATCCCAGAAGTAAACGCCTGCTAGATGCCGAGCCTGAATAACCTGACAGTAAGCGGTAAACCAGTTGAACTGGATCTGCAAGTTCAACGGTTCGTTAGGGAGCTGGGCAGCAAATGGCTCCAGGTAGGCGTTGTTTTGAGCAGGAATGCCAAGTTCATCGATCACAGTATTCGACTGGATAATCCGACTTGGTAAAGTCGCCCACCACTGATTTATGCCGTCTTCTAGCTGTTTGATCGAAGCCGTCGGACCAACTGAAACCGGGTCATAGGCATCGACACCGAGACTGTCAACTGGCGGATCAGGGCTAGTGGAATGGAATACATCCCAATTCACCGAGTAGGCCGTTTGGCCATGAAAAACCGCATTGGCCTGATTAACCAAACTTGACCATTGCGGGTCGGCTGCCAGCGAATTAAACTCCGCGCCCAGGATAAAGGTACTTACCCCGGTGTCTTGAGCGACAACCAGATATGGTTTCAGGAAGCGTTCATAGCTGCCGAACCAATCATTGAGATCGATCGGGTGGATATTGCCACGCCAGCCAGCTCCCATAGTAGTTTGATCCATTAACGGTCGCAAAGTGACTCTCAGGCCACTCTTATGAGCTACTTCCACTACAACAGCTACTTGGGCTGGTGTCGGCGTACCGCTGCCGGCATAGAGAAGGTTGGAGGCAGGACCCTTGGCGTAGAACGGGAAGTTGATATTTACCGAGTTGGCGTCTTCACTAACGATATAATTCATGCTCGCTGCTGCTTGCTTAGCAACCTGGGCCAAAGGCTCAGTTGGACTACTGACATACCACAGCACATTTATTCCTAGCTGAAGCATACCAACGTGCCAAGGTTTGGTTACCAGAGCGGCGGACGGAAGAATAGTTGTCGATGTTGGGGCAAACGAAGGGTTGGGCGAACTTGGTAGCGAAATCAGGTTGACTGTTAAGTCGGCTGGGCTACGAAGCGACCTCAGACTCCTTGATGAATTAAGGCTTGACGTTACCACGAGGCTTCCGACTATGAGAGCTACCACAGTTATGACAACCGCTATTGCCGGTCGTTTTTTCAATGTTCCATCTACTTTCTTGTAGGATGTTTCGATTAGGAAAGGGCCATCGTCACGGGATACATTTCTTGGTGTAACACCAAAAAGATCAACCGAATGATTAGCGATAACTATAACAACGTTATGGCTATTACGCAAATTAATGATATTCGTATGTTTTTCAGACCTTAGGCTTGATCTGGCGCGCCATAATGCCCGGACCCAGGTCAATTAATTACCATTGGTTCGGTCGTTGATCCCTCAGGGATTGTCGCCGAACAGATTCATGGTTGCCTTTGCCTGCCAGAAATTTTTTACCTTTTAAAATATAAAAAACAAAAGATTTATGACAGGCGGGGGGCAAAGGGATCTCACCGAAGTGAAATCAACCTTTGCACGCACCACGCCCATCACCTCAGGTTTTACCCAAAGGATTTTTTACGTTTCACGCGATTTGCTCCTGTAGCTGCTCCTTCTCAAGGTCATGACCGTGCTCGGTCTTGTGCCAATGGTGCGGGCTGATGATCAGTTCGAAAACCGAAATATACGCCGACCAGCTAGTAAAGGCCCACCATAGTGGTATTAGCAGCATGTACTTCACGCTACTGTAACCGTCTACTTCAGGATTTTGCTTCCTTTCTTGATCCATACAAGCGTCCACCATCAGGTAGAAAAGCTGTAGGTTACCGACTATCATTAAAATGATGCCCATATAATAGAGCGGCAGCGGGAACAGCTGCTGAATAATAGTCGTCCTGGTGACGAAGTATATGACAGTTGCTGCCCAAAAGATCGGGCTGAGGATGGTGCTGAGCGGTGTGCCAAGCATGATGAGGTTGAAGAAAAACCAATTCTTTAATCCCATCTGACGGCTTGTGCTAATTGGTCTTCGTGTATACACCAAACCTGTCTGGGCGTACCCCTTAAACCAACGTCGCCGTTGCCGATCAGCTTTCCTGATATTGGCGGTGGCTTCTTCCCACGTCACAGAATCAAGCATTGCTATGCTATACCCGTAGCAAGCCAATCTGGCTGCTATGTCGGCGTCCTCAGTGACGTTGAATGAATCCCAACCACCAATTTCCCGTAATATAGCGGTGACAAAGTGATTACTCGTACCACCTAGCGGCGGAGTGCAGCCAAGCTTGGCAAGCCCTGCCAGTCTTCGTTCGAAGTGGATGACATATTCTGCCCAGTAAAACCGGGTAATTATGGTCGAACACTCATTCCAAAACCGAAGCTGGGCCTGCAAACAAGCGATCCTGGCTGGCTGATGCCTGAATGAAGCTACGGCCTTCAATAACTGGTCGGACTGCGGACGATCTTCGGCATCATAAATGACACAAATCTCGCCGGTGGCCAGCTTCAGACCATAGTTTAGGGCATTGGGTTTCGTTCTTGGTCCGCCAGACGGAATTGAGACGGCACTGAAATAGGATGGCAATGTCGTATTGTTGACCGCTGACCAGGTTTCTTCGTCGTCCTCTTCTAGTAACAGCAGTACCTGTAATTTGCTTTTGTCATACTGCAAATTAGAAATCGCCTCAACCAGGTGCTGCAACATCTTAACCTCGTGGTAGAGGGCTATAAGGATGCTGTAACTGGGCAGCTTGGGGTCGTTGATATCCACGAGACTCGTTACTGGGATATGGTGCATTATTGCAACCTTGCAGCATAGTACTTGGAAGCCTACAAAGAAGATCCAGAAGACCATGATGCAGGCGATGGCAATAATAGAACTCTCGTGCCAGTTGGTAACTGCGCCGTATATGGCACCCGCCAAAGCCAGTAACAGCAGGATGATTTGACCGCGGCTAAGCACAGACTCGGCTGTTTCTTGTTGCGGTCTGGGTCGTTTCTTGAGGTGATTCACTGTTTCCTTTCGTAGATTTTATAGGCAACATCTTGGTACACGAGCCTATAGGAACTCAGCTCGCTACTGCTATGCAGATGCTTATACACCAAGTCGGGATTACCGGCCACTACTCGCATGACAATCCATACCACCCTGTACTTAAGAGGGTTTGTTAGGACAGACTGCCACAATTTCGCCTTATTACTCCCTTCATAGATGACATTGCTTAACGATACGTGCCCGTCAAAAGGCAATATTTCATTACCGAAGGACTGCATCAGGATCAGGCCGCTGGTGTAGTGAGAGCGAAGAAAAGCGCTGACACTAAATTCATCAGGCATGTAACTACCTGGTTGGCTAGGAGCCGAATGGGGATCCATATAGCTCATGATGCTTGAAAGATTAAGCATGGCTACGATTGCCAGGCACACTAATCCTGTTCCGGCCACTGAAGCCAGTACAACCTTCGTGTGCTTAACGACGGTCGGTAGGACCCAGAACAAATAGCCCCCCATGATTGACGCTGGCAAAATAATCAGCAGACCAAACCGAGTGTTGTACAGATCACCATTGATCTGCATAACATGCAACGGCCGTTGACCGGTCTCCAGAGCCATCACAAAGAACGGGATGAAGACGACAAGTGATAGAGCCGGTAGCGTTTCCGACGCCAGTCGCCGCTTCACAAGCATAGCCATCAACCCGATAACCAGAATCACGATGACGAAAACTTTGAGGTCATCGGCCATGGCGTACCAGTAGGTCTTGATGGCGACTAGCCAGTTCCCTATTGCCGGATCATTGCCAGTCAACCAGAGCGAGGGTTTGGCATATGGACCATTCTGAAAATACATCATATTGCCAAAGATCAACTGATTCCATATCAGCCAACCGACGATTCCCAACCCCCCTCGAGATAGAAAGGCTAACGTGGTGGCGATGGCTGTTGACCGGCTGTAGCCCTTTCGTATGGCAACTCCCAAAATGATGAGCGTTAAGACTCCTAAGAGCACCCACGCCTCATAGCGGGATAGTGTGCCAAGCAAGGCTGCGAGGCCCGCCCGTTTGATGTACCGATATTCATCGGTTCGGATCCAACGCTGTACGTAGTAGACCATTCCGGCCATGCAGGCAAACAACAACAGTTCAGTCATGGGCGTACTCTGCATGTAGAGTATGTTGGGATTAGTCATGAAAATGAGGGCACCCACTAGGGCCGGTAGCTGTTTGCCGGTCAGGTCAAATACGATCCTATACAAGAACACGCTGCAGACCACATAGCTGACCATTGATGTCAGACTACCGGCAAAGCCGCTGTAATATAGGGTATTGTTCCAGACGAACGGCAACATTAGGATGTGAGGCAACGGTAGCCAGACACCGCCAAGCTGTCCGAAGCCGGTTGATGGACCACTAATCACGTGACGAGCAATCTCCATATGGGAGATCGAGTCAATGTAAGCCAGGGTAGTTCCCTTGGCATAGAAGTAGACAAAGGCCGCAATTGAGGTGATGGTAGCCGCTATGGCCAGGTACCACACGGTGCGGTCCTGACGGACGATTGGAACCGGCTGGTTGAAAATAGTCGGACGATCAACTACGGTTAGCGACATTGGTTTCCATTTCTCTTTTGATTTCTCGGCGGAGGTGGTATAGGTCGAGGAACGAACCAAAAATCTCTCTCAGGTTGTCCCCTGTTTGGCTGCCTAGCGTACGCGGATAATGCTCCACGCCTACTTCGATGACGGCGAACCCGGCCAATTGTATGCGGGTAATCAGCTCAGGTGAGATTGCGGCGTATCTGCCGGTGATTTGCGGCAAAACTGCTGCTACAACTTCTCTCCTAAAAAGCTTGAACCCGCAGTCGATGTCTCGAGCATCATAGCCTAAGGCAATGCGGCTTAGACTAGTCCAACCACGACCCATGACCAGACGCTTAAGGCCATCGGCCCTGCGCAGGCGGTAACCAATGACGGCTCCAGCCATCTCGATTTTATCGAGCATAGGCTCCAGGCTCTGGATACGAAACTGATTGTCCGCATCGCAATAACCAATCAGCTCGTGGCGAGTTGCCAGACTAGCTTGTAGGCCGGACCGGACAGCAGCGCCATAGCCCTGGTTGATTTTATGGTGAACTACGAAAACTTGCGGGTACTCCCGAGCCAACTTTTCGGCTACAAGGCTGGTGTTATCCTTGCTACCATCGTTCACAATAGTAATCGTGAACGTCTTAGCTAATGAGCTCAAATATCCGTAGATATCTGGAATCACAATAGGTAAATTTTCAGCCTCGTTGAATGCCGGTAGAAACCAGGCAATAGATTTGGGCTCCACTGGGTATCACCCTTTCTGAGTTGGGACGAATGAAATCAGAAATCCTCTTAAAAGTTTCAAGATCTGGGAATGTACGCTTAGGCGTCAATGCCAACGTGGGCAAAACACACTGCGCACAACTTCAGAAATCATGTAACTTAAAAAGTAACTGACCTTTACTTGAAGCAAATTGTGAACGTACTAAAAACAAGGGATAAAAAACTCCCAGGTTTCTATGTGTAATGTAACATCTATTAGACTATGCGTAAATTGTTTACGTTTGTATGTTATTTAAGTAAAACCAGGCTTTGTCCGGCTTGATAGTAGCCCGCCCCAAGCTATCGTAGTAGAAACCCTGAGCCGCCATGGCCGCCGGTTAATCCGGTAGCTACCATCATAATTCCTACCTATAAGTTCTTGCTCTAATAAGTTCTTTAGTCTTACATTAGTATTTCTGATTGATTGTTCTTGGTATCGGCTAATAAGTTGAGCAGTACCAAAGCGGAATTTATAGAGTATGGTTAATAGTTCAAGTTGAAGTTCATTAAGTTGTTTATGGTGAATAGGTTTAGTTAGAGAAGATAAGCTAGTAGTAGTCATATGTATCACGTTTCTACTTATAGTTATATATAAAAAGAGTAGATAGAATTAAAAGTATCACAATACAGATACGAACAACAATTTTAACTTACCTTTCGGTAGGTAAGTTAAGCTAGGCTAAGATTTATTAAAAATCGTCGAATGAAACTTAAGGCGATAGAGCTGTCGGTAGATAAGACGTAGTAGTTCTTGTTGTTTCTTAGTTATAGAAGGTAGATTCATGATGAGTTTTAAGTTAGTGATTAGTTTGTTTATTTATAATTCTCTTGTTTGAAGCAGTAGAGTTTATTTGCCTACCCCTCCGATTATTATATGAGTAGAGGATAAATATATGCTAGCATAACTCCTTAAATGTACTATAAACTTTACCACCAAAATGTTGTTTTGACTGCTTGCCAACCCGTCGATCACCACGCCATACCTAATTGAAATTACAACCAAAGTTAAAGTGGCAAACTAGTAATAATCTTGATAGACGTTAGCTCTTTCAGGTGTTTTGATTGATTATAACGTAATTCGTATTAGTCAAAGCGGTACTTATGGTCTGACATTTCGGTTACGGATGTTGTAGCATAGCCCAGCACGGCGTTAGATTTGATTTATTGATTTAGACACGATGTTGGGCTAAAGCAGGACTACTTAATAAAATAAACTTTACATAATCTGTAAATCATGTTACCGTAACATAGAAAGCAAAAAACTCCAGAGTTAAATTTTGAAGTTTTATTTATGGAATATTCTATCTTAGCACAAAAAATATTTAGACGTTTTCATGTGTTACTAGTATGTAGCGTTTTAGTATTGGTGTCTTCTCTTGGAATTTTAATTGGTCCACGCAAAGTTATAGTTTTGTTTCTAGCAATTATTAGCACCATTTATTTCGTCGATCTCCTATTTAATTTTCGGCTCATTGTTTCAAGTTTAAAAAAACCAACTGCCTTTGGCGCTACACCAAAAGAGTTAAACTCTGAACGAGAATGGCCAACCTATACCGTTTTTTGTCCCTTATATAAAGAAGCTATTATCCTTCCACAGTTTATAAAGGCAATGAAAGCTCTTCAATATCCAGTTGACAAGCTTACAGTAATGCTCCTATTGGAAGAAGATGACGCCGAGACAGTAAACTTAGCGAACTCATTAAATTTACCTGATAATTTCCTGATTACAGTTGTTCCACACAGCCTACCTAAGACTAAGCCCAAAGCGTGTAACTATGGGCTTATGCTTTCTAAAAGCGAATATTCAGTAATTTTCGATGCAGAGGATATTCCCGAACCAGATCAGTTAAAAAAAGCAGTTATTGCATTCGAAAAAGCACCATCCAGCATAGCATGTTTACAAGCAAAACTTAATTTTTATAATCCCTCTCAAAACTTATTAACACGATTATTTACCCAGGAGTATTCCTTGTGGTTCAATTTGATTTTAGTGGGTCTGCAGAATCTTAAAGGGCCTGTTCCCTTGGGAGGAACGTCCAATCACTTTAAGAGTAATATACTGATTGGCTTAAAGGGCTGGGATCCGTATAACGTTACTGAAGATTGTGACCTCGGTATACGCCTCTATAAGCAAGGTTTTTATACGGCCATGCTTGATTCGTATACATTAGAGGAAGCTAATAGTAAATTCGGTAACTGGTTAAGGCAGCGATCACGATGGGTTAAGGGCTACATGCAAACCTATTTGGTGCATACAGGACGAGGGAGAAGCGTGAAAAGGCGGAAATTCGACGTACATGTTTTAACTTTTCACCTTGTAGTAGGTGGCAAAATTTTCACTTTATTTGTAAACCCATTGATGGTTGCTTTAACTATTACTTATTTTGCTGCCCGAGGAGCTGTAGGTAATACCATTCAATCTGTGTTCCCTACACCTGTCCTGTATATAGCATTAATAACACTCGTAATAGGTAATTTTCTGCAGATTTACTATTACATAATAGCCTGTGTAGCGCGTCGGGAGTGGAGTTTGATTAGGTATGTAATACTTACCCCGTTTTACTGGCTAATGATGTCCTTGGCTGGTACCTATTCGGTTTATCAATTAATATTTAAGCCCCATTACTGGGAAAAGACGGTTCACGGCTTTCATTTAGTACGTAGCTCCAAATGACAGACTTTAGATACGAAAGACCGGAACGATTATCCTCGCTAAGCATTGTACTGCCAGCATATAACGAGGCTGAAATAATAAAAAATGTGGTACTGGAAGCTATCAAAGTAGCTAAAAAGTTAGCTGATGAGTATGAAGTAATTATCGTGAACGATGGTAGCAAAGACAATACCGTTTCAGAAGTTGAGCAGCTAGTAGAGCAAGATCCTCAACATATTCGTTTGATAAACAACCGCAAGAATATTGGCTATGGCCCGACTATTAGAAAGGGTTTGAAAGAAGCAAAAAAGGACTGGGTATTTTTCACAGATTCTGATGGCCAATTTGACCTAACGGAAATTGCTAAACTCGTTCCTTACTCTGATGATTATGATTTTATTGTGGGTCGTCGCAAGAAGAGAAAAGATCCACTAAACAGAAAAATCAATGCTGGCATTTTTAATATAGCAGTCCGGATATTTTTTGGAATTAGGGTTAAAGATGTCGACTGTGCTTTTAAATTGATGCGACGAGAAAAGTTAAGCTCGCTTAAACTCGTATCAAATAGCGCGATGATTAATACGGAAATTCTTCACAAGGCACAAAAGAAATATTACCAAATAAAAGAAGTAAGTATTACGCATTTACCTCGAAAACAAGGCTACTCCACCGGAGCTAACAAAGATGTTGTATTTCGTGCCGTGCGTGAGTTCTTTTCTATGCGTTACAGCTTTCTTAAAGACCGATCGGCACTGATAAAACTTAATACCCGTATCGTTTTCTGGCTATCAATCATTGCTGGTATAGCTATAACCTCGTGGAGCTATAAGCATCACGTTATTTTGGCTTTCGGTGATGCTGAGGCTCACTTAAATATCGCCAAGCGAGTGGTCAGTGGGTTAACTCCTGGTATTGCACAGTTAGGAGGAGTTTGGTTACCGCTTCCGCATTTGTTGATGGCACCGTTTACTATCAGTAATTTCCTATGGAGGTCAGGGCTGGCCGGTAGTATCGTATCCGTGGCTGCATTTGCGTGGCTTTGTATCATGGCTTATTTACTGGCCTACGAGCTTACCTCTAAATTTATTGCTAGTTATATAGCTCCACTGGCTTTGATACTTAATCCAAACCTATTATATCTAGCTTCTACACCAATGACAGAAACTCTCCTGCTAAGCATGGTAACCAGTACGGTTTATTATTTTGTAAAGTGGATGAAGTCCAACGATATTCGTTATTTTATGGCCATGTCGTTGTTTGGTTTGGCAGCAACTTTATCTCGTTATGACGGTTGGCCAGTCGTGTGCTTAGAATTGCTATTTATAGGCATAATTGTTTTTAGTAGAAGCAAATCATGGCGCAAAACAGAAGGTATGCTATTAACTTTTGGCTATATTGGGTTTGCTGGAATTATAGGCTGGCTTCTATGGAATAAAATCATATTCGGAACTTTTATGTATTTTGCCAATAGCGTTTACGGCTCGAAGGAACAACAACTATTTTTCTTACACAAAGGCTACTTACCAACAGACCATCACTTATGGTTATCTATATATTATTTTGCTGACGATATACGATTAATAGTCGGGCTTCCGTTATTACTAATAGCCTGTTTTGGATTCTTACTATTTATATATGATTGTTTGCGAAAAAGACGTTATGCCTGGATGGCTGTAGCGTTCTTGACACTGTCCGCCATACCTTTTTATGTTGGTTCACTGTATACTGGTCAAGCCAGTTTACTGTTGCCTGATCTCGCCAAAGCTGGAGCTCAGTACACTATATCTAATGTCCGTTACGGCGTACAAATATTACTGGCGGTAGCTCTTTTCTTATCTTATCTTGCGTCACGTCGCCGCATACTAGTTCCGATACTAATTGTCGCCATTGCATTACAGGCCTATGTACTGGTAGCTACTAATAATGTAATAACGTACATCGATGCTACGAAGGGGCTTTCCTCGCAAGCTGTCTCAAAAGGACCATACACGCCAGCTGCTGAAGCTTATATGAGAACTCACTATAATGGCGGCTTAGTTCTCATGGATGATTATAGAAACCCAATTGGGCTAGTAGAGTCTGGTGTCCCCATGAATGATTTCATCGGCTCTGGCAACAAACCGTATTGGCAAGACAGTCTGGATAACCCAGCCAAGTATGATTCTTGGGTAGTGTTGCAAAAGGCAACAACTGATGCGGTATGGACAGGCATAAAGAATAAGCAAATATTAACCGACCACTTTTCCGTTGTATTTCAAAGTGGTGACATATACATTTATCACAAAAAAACAACCAATAAAGCGTTTGTCCAAGAAAGCGGCCAGCACCTTACTCTTGATGGTAAGCCGTTTATATTCAAGGGTGTAAACTCGTATGACCTTATGACCGACAAACGAGGAACCATCGCGCAGACCATGAAAGATGTAGAAAACTCTGGTTTTAACACAATTCGACTGTGGTGTTTTAATAAACAAGGTACCATAACTACTTTAAATTATTTAAGCTTAGATTACATTGTTGAGCAAGCGCATGAGGATAATCTTAAACTAATTTGCACTCTCGGCGATACATTATCGGACTATGGCGGTGTATCTATATTTGGGGCCTCTAATACCAATCAGTTCTTTACGAACCCACAAATTATTAAACGATATGAAAGTTATATTGATTCGGTTGTATCTCATCGCAATTCAATAACTGGAGTACGTTATAGCCAGGATTCAGCTATTGCAGCTTGGGAGCTTATCAATGAGCCTAGAGTGGAGGGTGATCAAAATTCACAAACTCTAGCTGGTTGGGTAGAAGAAGTGGGAGAATCTTTGCTATCAGTTGACCCCAATCATTTGTTATCACCAGGCACCGAAGGTTTTGTAAGTACTACTCCTGAATCAGGATACCAAAACACAACCGAGGGCGCAAATATACAAACTATTTGTAGTTTAGATGTTGTTAGCCTCTGTAGTGCCCACCTTTACCCCAAATATCTAAACGGTACCACTGCGACCGACGTCGATAATATTATCGGTCAATGGCGCACAATTGCTGACCAACTAAATAAACCAATCTTCCTTGGAGAAGTGGGCTATGACATGAGCGCTACCGGTGATAACCAGACACAGCGGCTGCAGTTTATTATGAATGTTTCATCGGCAGTAAAACGCTATCAATTAGATGGGGGTTTGCTATGGAATCTGGGTCAGCAAGCAGATAGTTCCTATACTATCCACTACGGTGATAGCAACTCTCAACAAGTGCTTAATGCTTGGGCGGCAGGGCTTTAAAATTTGATGATTAAAAAACTGCTGCAATATCAGTTTATCCGGTTTTGTATTGTCGGTGCGATAAATACTTCAGTTGATGTCTCGCTGTTTACGTTTTTGCATATACATCATATGGCTTTAATTTTAGCCAATATTTGTTCTACTACACTCGGCTTACTAATTAGCCTGTTTCTAAACTATAAGTTCACATTTAGATCCCTACTTTCAAAGACAAAAATAGTTATTTATTTTGCAGTAACCGTCTTTGGTTTATGGGTTATGCAACCCATTTTTATTAGCCTAGTCATTGCTATAATTTCCCACACCAAAATAGTGAGTGGCCTCCTTCACTCGATAGGTCACGTTAATATTATTAGTAATGTCATTGCTAAACTTTTTTCCATAAGCATTACTTTAGTCTGGAACTATGCCTGGTACAGTAAAGTAGTATTCAAAAACAGTCCCGCATCTACCGAGAAGACTCTGCGAGCAGAAGTCTTCTAGCTTTAAAGTAGCTCGGGCTTAGCAATTAGTTATCGTTATATTAGTGTTCGTCGAGTTGTTATTACTGGCGTTGCCACTAGTGGCGCTACCGCCACTGGTATTTCCGGTAGTAACCGCCCCGCCAGATCCGGCCGTCTGGCTGCTGGAGTTGGTAACCGTTATCACATTGTTATTGGAGCAGGAATTTGGAGGCAAGGGAGCCAAAGCCGATATCCGATTATTAGCTAAGACTACGGTATTGCTCTTAAGTAGAGCTAGCGCGGTTGGCCCGGCCGCTAGGCTTACCATAATCAGAGCGATAGTAATAGATAGGCCTAAAGCCAGGCGCTTAGGCAAA
>Ga0182030_10014069_pt1 | contig 15848 bp, 15 predicted proteins | sample 812S3MmetaG_FD_121299 | JGI IMG/M metagenome (GOLD analysis project Ga0182030, IMG submission 121299) | Permafrost microbial communities from Stordalen Mire, Sweden - 812S3M metaG (Illumina Assembly) | ecosystem: Environmental > Terrestrial > Soil > Wetlands > Permafrost | place: Sweden...
AATGTTCCCAGGCGAATGTCAGAACCCGGCGCACTTCTTGCTTGTCCAGCGGCTTGGCCAGAACGTCGAAGCCGCCAAGGTTTAGAACCTCCGCCCACAGGTACTCGTCGGCCAAACGGGACGTCACGATGACAGGCGGCGGGTCGGGCAGCGCTGCCGTGACCTCCAAAACATCTTTCCAATCGCAATCCGCGAGGTCGCGCTCGCAGACCACGATGCAAGGACGGCGGCCAGCCAAATGGAGAGCCACCTCCAGACAGTCCCGTGCACGCTGGACCGGCCACGGGAACTGGTCGAAAACCGGGTCGGGGCCGCAGCCGTCTTCGACCGGGCCGGCGATCAATAGCGTGGGCGCCGCAGGGACGCCGCCGCCGGGCGGGGAGTACCGCGCGGTCGGAGACATCCGGTTCTTCATTCCTCGCCTCCTTCCTGGTGATGCTTTGGACCGGCTCGCGACAAGACTGATTCGAGCACCATGGCGACGCGAGTCTGCAGCCTCTCCATCGGGCCGGCAACCCCCGAAGGGAGCCTGACGTCGAAGAGCCCACCGGAACTCGCCGTAGAAACCCGTGTTCGGTCGCCATCGGCCCAAACCAGAATATGCAAGGGGAAGAAGACCCCTGCGGCGCGATCCAATACGTGTGCCTCGAAAACCAATAAGGGGCAATCCACCAGAAGGACCGTCGATGGTTCCGCTTTCTTCCCGGGATCCTTCCCAAAGGCCCTCGTAGTGTCGAATTCACCGGCGACGGTGAGTTCCGCTTCGGCCAGTGCGCTGCGAATCAGCTTCACGGCCTTGTCGAACCGCTCCGGGACGGTGTACGTCTGTCCGGCGGCAAGGACATTCATGCGAAGGCGTCCTCCCGACCGGGCAATTGCAACTATGGGGCCACTGGCTATTCCGAATGGAGGCGCCGCTCAAGCGCCAAGAGTCGACCTCATGCCGATCCGCTCGATGGCCTGGGCAATTCTGGCCTGCACCTCGCGAAAAGCCTTCCTCGTGGGTTGTTCCCGCAAGAGCTGGTGGGCAGGCAGTGCCCGCAATAAGTGCACTTCGGTCTGCGATCCGCGGGCCGACACCACAATGTGCAGAGGCGTGAGGGCAGCAGCGCAGGGGTCGGAACCCAACTCCTCGAATGCCGCCGGCGCCGCAGCTACGAAGAAGAGATGGCAAGGGGCGGTGCCGATCAGCAGGCGCCTGCGAATGCGGCTGGACATGTCCAGTTCGCCGGCCAGCTTGAGATTCGCTTCTGCCAGCACTTTGCGGAGCGACTTTACCGCCAGATCGAAAGGTTGCCGGACCAAATACGTGGTAGTTGCCCATTCCGCAGCCATGTTTCACCGCCATGGGCTCTTGCAAGTCCGATACCGCTCGTGCCGGCCGGACATGGCGTGCCGGCGCGGCGGGCAACCGGCCTTCGGAATCCGTTTTGAGCGAGGTTCGGTCCGCAAGTGTACGGTTTGGGAAGGCCGGCAGTCAGACTTCGGCGGCCTCAACGGCTTCACCCGGCTCCCGGTGGATCCCGTGTTTCTCCATCCGGTAAATCAGCGTCCTTCGGCTGATGTCCAAAAAGGCCGCGGCCTTGGTCTGGTTTCCCTCGAATCTCTGGAGCGCTTTCAGAATCAGTTCCTTCTCCACAGCTTCCAGGCTGATGCCCTGTGGCGGCAATTCAAGCTGAAGGGCTTCGCTGCCGGGCCGCTCCCGCCGGAGGAATTCCGGCAGATCGCTCAGCGCGATCTCATCGCCCACGGCGAGCACGGTCAACCGCTCAATCACGTTCTCCAGCTCGCGCACATTGCCCGGCCAGCGGTACTCGCAGAAGTATGGGACCAGATGGGGCGGGAGCTTCAAGTTCGGCACGCCTTGCTTCTCCCTGGCTTTCAGAAACAAGGATTGGACCAGTTCGGGGATATCGTCGGCGCGGTCCCGTAGCGGCGGAAGTTCCAGCGGAATTACCGCCAGGCGGTAGAACAGGTCCTCACGAAAGGATCCGTCATCGATCAGGCTCTGCAGGTTGCGGTGCGTCGCCGCGATGATTCGGATGTCGACCGTGGCCGGACTGGCGACCCCCACCTTCTCAATCTCGCCGTGTTGAATCAGCCGCAGCAGTTTGACCTGGAGTTCCAGCGGCAGCTCGCCAATCTCGTCCAGGAATAAGGTTCCGCCATCGGCGGTCTCCACCTTGCCGCGCTTGGGTGCAAACGCCCCGGTAAACGAGCCTTTGGCGTGGCCGAAGAGTTCGGACTCCAGCAAGTCCCTCGGGATTGCCGCGCAATTAATGGTGACGAAGGGCTGGTCCTTGCGGCGGCTGTTCTGGTGGATGGCCCTCGCCAGCAACTCCTTCCCGGTTCCCGTCTCTCCGCGGATCAGCACGGTGGAGTTCTTGGGAGCGACCCTGGAGGCCATCTCCAGCACCTGGAGCAGAGCCTTGGATCGTCCGATAATGCTCTCAAATCCATACTTTTGGTCGAGGCTCACGCGCAGGCTGCGGACTTCTTCCAGCAGATGCTGGTGCTCCATCGCGCGGTTCACTACCAGCACCAGTTCTTCGTAGTCGATGGGCTTGGTGATGTAGTCGTAGGCGCCGGCCTTCATGGCCTCGACTGCGTTTTGCACCGTTCCGAAAGCGGTGACCATCAAGATCGACGTTTGCGGATACCATTCGCGCGCTTTTTTGAGGACTTCCAGACCCGAGAGGCCAGGCATCTTCAGGTCCGTTATCACCAGGGCTGGAGCTTCCTCCTCGATCGTTTTTAGCGCGGCCTCTCCGTTTGACGCGGTGAGCACTTCATACCCGGCTTCCTCAAGCTGCAGTTGGGTAATTCTGCGCAAGCTCTCATCGTCATCGACCACCAGTATCCTTCTATGCTTCATGCCGCCTCTCGTGACGGAGGGGTAATGACACGGAAAATGTCGTGCCCCCGCCGGGATTTGCTTCGGCCGTAAGAATTCCACCGTGCTGCTCCACAATCTGGTGCGCCACCGATAATCCCAGGCCGGTTCCGTTCTCTTTGGTCGTGAAGAACGGGTCGAAGATCCGGTCGCGGTCGGCTCCGCCGATGCCGCATCCTTCGTCCCGCACTGCGACCGTCAAGCGGTCGCCGCGCAGGCAGGCCGACACCAGCACTTCGCCCCGTCCCGGCGTCGCCTGAATCGCGTTAATGATCAGGTTCAACAGAACCTGCTTCAGTAGTTCCGGGTCGCATTCGACCGGCGGCAGGCCGGGCGAGATTTCTGTGCGGAGTTGCACGAGACTCTTGCCGACCGAGTGGGCCGCCAGTTCCATGACGGAATCGATTACCACGCGAAAGTCAGTGGCTCGATACTGCGGAGTGCGGGGCCGCGCAAAGTCCAGAAAGTGGGTCAATAGACCGTCCAGACGTTGGCATTCCTTGGAGATGATTTCCAGACATTCGGCATCCTTCCGTTCCAGGTGGAGGTTCCTCTGGAGAATTCCGGCCGCGCCCGCAATGCTCGCCAGCGGATTTCGTATCTCATGCGCCAGGCCGGCGGACAACTGTCCGATTGCAAAGAGCCGTTCGGCGCGTTTCATCTGCTCGAAATTGTCCTGCAGTTGCCGGTAAACCTCGGTTAGCCGCTGAGTCGTCCGCTCCAGATCGGCACGCTGCCTCCGGCCGCGCTCGGTCAGCGTGCCGGTGAGGATGCCGGCGGCACAAAATACCGGGAAATCCAGGATCTGATCGATGGCATAGTGGGGCAACACCGAAAAGCTCAAAAAGTCATGGGGAGCATTGGAGACGCAGGCGACCGTCGCAACGAACAAACCGCCTCGCCAGCCGGAGTTCAGGCCGGCGAAGACGATGGGCAGGTAGTACAAGTGCTGAAAAACGTTATGCCAGTGCAGCATCGAGAGCGGCGTGACCAGATGGAGCAAGCTGACCAGCAAGACCCCGGCAACCGCCGCGGCAACACGCGGCCCAACCGTGCCTTGATACTTCACACGCGATTCTCCGACACCCTATCCCAGTACAACTCGCTCGTCAGTGTACCGACAAGCGTAGCGCAGTGCAAGATGCGTCTGCCGGATTGTGGCAGCGCAACTGCATAGGCACCACCGTCAAATCACACGGAGGTTGTTCAATGAAGACCAAGATCGCATGCATCGCAGTTCTGCTGGCATCCGGCTTGCTAACGGCAATCGCAAATGCCGACCAAAGTTACCGGTTCACCCTGAGCAACACGTCCCAGATCGGCAACGCTGAACTCCGGCCCGGCGATTACAAGCTGATTGTCGATGGGCCGAAAGTTGTCGTAACCGAGATCACAACAGGCAAATCGATCGAAGTTGAGGCCAAAGTCGAAAGCGCGGACAAGAAGTTCGCCGCCACCGAGGTTCACACGAAGCTAGTCGATGGCGTAAGCCAAATCAGCGAGATTCGGATCGGAGGAAGTACTACCAGGGTCAGCTTCAACTAGACGCTTACCGGGCCTCAGGCCAAAGGAAAGTTCCCCCCCTGAGGTCCGGTGTACCAAATGAGCGGTCCGGTGTACCAAATGGGGCCGAACCCGCCGGGGGCCTCCCGAGAGGAGCTCACGGCCGCGATTGGTTCTTTCCTTGTGCGCCCTACTTTTGCGCCGGCATCTGGGACATCAGAGCGGGCGGAGGTTCGCTGCCTAGAGCCCGCGCCTTCCGCACTTCGGCCCAGGCGGTATCGGCATTCCCGGTGAGGAGATACAATTCGGCCAGCTCCAGGTGCGGCGATCCGTTATCGGGCCGCAGCACGGCGGACTTCTGAAAGTCGCGGATGGCGGCCTTCAGATCGCCTGCAGCCGCTTCGGCTTTGGCCAGCCGGTAGTTGGCGTCGGGATCGTTGGGATTGTTCTGAACCAGCCCGCGCTGTTTCGCGACTTCGAAAGCCACGCGTTGTTTAAGGGCCTGGGTTCTCTCCAGACCCGCGCGGGCGCGAACCGATTTGGGATCGATGCGGAGTGCTTCGTCGAAGGCGGCAATGGCATCGTCGAAGTGGCCGATCATACCGGTCAGTTGCAGACCCAGCAGGACCTGGTTGTCGGCGTCGCCGGGGTCCAGGCGAACCGCTGTCTGCATTTCCTGAACGGCCGCATCCGGCTGGTGATTGCGCGCCAGCAAGGCGCCCAGCACGCGATGCGACAACGCATCGCCGGGGGCCAGCTTGACCACTTCGCGGCCCTGCGCCAGCGCCAGTCCGTCCTGCGCGTTACGCGTATAGGCCTCCACCAGGTCGAGCCGCGCGATCTTGTTCTGGGGATCCGCCTTGACGGCCAGCAGGAATTGCGCCGCCGCCAGGTCGCTTTTCCGCTCGTTGAGCAGGGCCGTGCCCATTACCGTGTGGGCGTGCGCCGTGGGGTTATCGTGCGGTGCGGTATCGTCTTCCGCCAGGGCGGCCAGCGCCTTCTTTGCCCACGAACCCTTCGACAAACCGTCGATTCCGAGGGCGAAGGGATAATCGCGCATCCGCCGGATCAATTCGGCGGTCCGATCGGAAAAATCGCCGCTCTCCGGCTTTTCACCGATGAGTTTTCCAAACCCGGCGGGATCTCGCGGGGCTCCGAACAGAATGGCCAGTTCATGAGCCATCATGCGGGCGTTCAGCAATTCCGATTTGCCCGGAAAATCCTCGATTACCGCTGCTCGGGTGAACGGGCTCACACTGCCCGTCCGCGTACCCTCCTGAACTCCGGTGAGGATGACGAAAATGTCGGTCTTGCGGTCCATGTGAAGCGTCATGGTGGCGCGGCGGCTGTCGATTCCCGGGGCGTCGCTGGTGGGATCGATCTCGGCCGAGCTCAGCACCTTCCAGCGAATGCCGGTTCGACTGCGCTGGTAAATGCGATTCACTTCCCGAAATCGCGCTTCCACCGTGGCAGGCCACTTAGGGTGGTTGAACCGGAAGGCGTAGTCGGTATACACCCATACGTCGATGACCTTGCTTTGGAAGTAGAACCAGCTTCCGGCGACAGCCGCGGCGAACGCCAGCACGGCCACCGCTACCTTCCGTTTCCTGCTCATCGCTTTTAGTGTGCCAGATCGCGGGGCCATTGCAAAGACGCGGCGCGGCTCGTGGTACGGTGAAATCGGACGGCCAGTACTGCCACCATGACCGGTAAAGCCGAGATCGAGAACCATCTGTCGCTGCTGCGGCAAAAGCGCGGTTTGGCCGCCGCCCACCTGGCCGAAATGGCGGGCGTCAGCCGGCAGACAATCTACGCCATGGAGGCCGGCAACTATGTGCCTAACACGGCCGTGGCGCTGAAGTTGGCACGCGCGCTGGAAGTGCGCGTGGAGGAGCTTTTCTCCCTGCCGGGCGATCTTCCGGGGCCCGCATTCCGCATGGAACAGGCCGCCCTGCTGCCCGGCTCGGAGAGCCCCCAGGAAGGCCAGCCGGTCGAACTCTGCCGCGTGGAGGGCCGCCTGGTGGCGTCGGCTCCCTCACCGGCGCCGTGGTACTTCCCGGCCAGCGATGCCATCGTGGCCGCCCAGCCCGCGCCGCACGCCAAGGCGCGCGTGCGGGTTTTCGAGGCCGACCGCCAGTTTCAGAACCGGCTGTTGATCGCCGGCTGCGATCCCGCCATCTCCGTGCTGGCGCGCCACGTGCAAACCGCCGGCGTCGAGCTCGTCCTGGCGCATCGCAACAGTTCGCAGGCGCTCGCGCTGCTCAAAGAGCGCTATGTGCACGTGGCCGGAACGCACCTGCGCGATGAATCCAGCGGCGAATCGAACCTGCCGGCCATCGCCGGTATTTTCCCGCGCCATGCCGTGGCGGTCATAGCGTTTGCCGTGTGGGAGGAAGGCATTGTGACGGCGCGCGGCAATCCCAAAGCGATTCGTGGGGTGGAGGACCTGGCGCGGCCGGATGTGACCATGGTGAACCGCGAGGCCGGGGCAGGCAGCCGGAAACTGCTGGATGCCCACCTCGCGCGCCTTAAAATTCCAGTTTCCAGCGTCCGCGGTTATCGGGTGGAGGCTTTGGGACATTTGCCGGCCGCGTGGCGGGTGCAAACCGGAGAGGCCGACTGCGCTATCGCCACCCGCGCCGCCGCGCGCCTGTTCGGATTGGGCTTTCTTCCCCTGGTAAGTGAGCGTTACGACTTGGCCATCCGCCGGCAGCACCTGGATCTCCCCGGAATCCGGGCGCTGCTGGACGTCTTGAGCCGCTCGCAGTTCCGGCGCGAGTTGGACAGCCTGGGCGGTTATGACACCACAACCTCGGGGCAGCGCATGCTGTGAGGCCGGGCCACCCAACCGCCACGGAAAGCCGGCAATTCTACCTACGCCACTTTCAGTAGTTGCGATTGCGGCACGCCGGCGGCGAAGCCTTCGTGCAGAGGGACCTCGCGCAGATGCAGCGGGTCCAGCCCGCGAGCCGGGGCGCGATGATACCATCCGTTCTCGTTGGCGGGAAATGCCACCCAGCCGGCATTCGAAACGTAGGCAACGAAGTTCCTCGGGCGTAAAAAGTCGCGGTATAGCTTAATCATTTCGTTCCCTCTTTCCTGGTCTCTGAGACTTTGCGGGCCTGTTCCGGCACTACGAAGCGGCATTGCGCTACGCAGCCTTTGTTCTTGCAAGTGAGGCAGAGTCGCTTGTGAGTCATCCCAGAATCAAACTAACCGAAATTTCCCGGTATCTCAATGAAAACTATGCGGGCATGGCCCGTCTACCCACCTCAGGGGGGAGCCGTATCCGCAGGGGCGGCGATGCGCCCGCCGATCCACCCCGTTTGCGGGGACTGGGTGCGCGACCACGACGTGCGGCTCCCGCATGAGGCGAAAGGGCCTCCGGCAAACCAGGTTGCCGGGCGATCGGACTTTCAATGAAGGTGGGGAACTTGACGCTTGTCAAATTTCTGACGCGAAGGCTGCCGTGCTAAATAATTGAAAACACTCGAATGGTCTTTGGTGTGGGACATGCAACTAAGGGGCGAAGATCCGCCAGGCACATATATGCAAAGTTCCGAAACACAGGAAGTGGATGGAAGCATTCAGTGGTCACTGCTCACCAAGATCAAAGCTGCGGCAACCGCCTACAAGGCCGATTCTGCGAATACTGACTCGTTGCATAGCTATCTCCGCGCCTTAGAGAACCTTGCCGAATACGTCGGGACGCGCCAACGAGGGTCAGTAATATTTCAGGAGATGCGGAGCATCGAGCAGCGCGCGGCAAAACCCAAGAGGCGCGAGCCGATAGTCATCCCGTTCGATCCCCCGGTAGAGGCGTCCGATGATGCGGCTTCCGCGGTTGCCGACGAAATGAGTTTGGCGGGATGAACGATTAGCGCGCCGCTCTGCCGGAGGTCTTGCGGGCGTCTAGCGTTTCACCCAGACCGGGTAGGGGCTTCTTCTCGCGTTCGCAGGCGGTCCAGGCGCGCGCGGGAGCGTGCGTGCTAGCATAGTGTTTCCAACCACCTTGATAAAAGCCGTCAAAGGAACCAGGGACTTACTACCTCCATCCACCGCAGTGTGGAACCGCGTGGAAGCCACGGCGCGCGAGGTTTTCCGCACCTACAACTACCACGAGATCCGCACCCCGATCCTGGAGGAAACGCAGTTGTTCGCCCGCGGCGTGGGCGAGGAAACCGACATCGTCACCAAGGAAATGTACACCTTCCAGGACCGCGACGAGACTTCCCTCACGCTGCGTCCGGAGAACACCGCCTCGGTGATCCGCGCCTATATCGAACACCGCCTGGACCAGCGTCCCGGGGTGCAGAAACTCTACTACATCGGGCCGATGTTCCGCCGCGAGCGCCCGCAGAAGGGGCGCTACCGTCAGTTCTTTCAGATCGGCGCGGAGGCCATCGGGTCGGAATCGCCGGCGGTGGACGCCGAAGTCATCGAGATGGTGATGGAGGTGCTCGCACGCACCGGAATGCGCGATGCCAGACTGCTGGTGAACTCGGTGGGCGACCACAATTGCCGCCCGCAATACGTCGAGCGCCTGCGGCGGGAACTCGCGGGCGTGGTGTCGCAATTGTGCGGCGATTGCCAGCGGCGCGCGGTCACCAATCCGCTGCGCGTGCTGGATTGCAAAGTGGAAGCCGACCAGGCGATCATCGACAAACTGCCGAGCATCCTCGACGACCTGTGCGAGCCCTGCCGCACCCATTTCGCCCTGGTCAAGCAGTACCTGGACGACCGCGGCATCGCCTACGAAGTGCGCCCGCGCATGGTGCGCGGCCTGGACTACTACATGCGCACGACCTTCGAGGTGGTGCACGGCGCCCTGGGCGCGCAGAATTCCGTGCTGGGCGGCGGCCGTTACGACGGGCTGGCCGAATCGCTCGGCTCCAAAGTGCATTCGCCGGGGATCGGCTTTTCGATCGGCGAAGACCGCCTGGTATCAATCGTGGAGGGCTGCCAGAAGCCCGCGCCGCTGGATCTTTTCGTGGCGCCTTTGGGAACCCAGGCGATGCGCCACGCGGGCGGCCTGGCGCGCGAGCTCCGGCGCGCCGGCTACGCGGTGGAGTTGGTGGAGACCAAGCTGAAGCGGGCCATGGAGCTGGCCAATAAGGCCGGCGCGCGATTCACCATGATTATCGGCGACGACGAGATGCTCGCCGGCCGCTATGCGTTGAAGAACATGGCGAGCGGCGAACAGCAGAACCTGACGCGCGACGAAATCTTCGCCGTGCTCGCCGCCGCCAAAGAATGAGACAATTCGATATGGAAACCTCTGTTCCGCTGGATTTTCTGGGCGAACTTCGCCGGACCCACATGTGTGGCGCGCTGCGCGCCGCGGACGTTGGCAAGAACGCCATTCTGATGGGCTGGGTCCACCGCCGCCGCGACCATGGCGGCGTGATCTTCGTAGATTTGCGCGACCGCGAAGGCATCGCGCAGGTGGTATTCCACGAGGACGTGGGCCCCGAGGTCCACAAGCGCGCCGAAGTGGTGCGGCCGGAGTACGTGATCGCGGTGGAAGGCCGGGTGGCGCCGCGCGGCGCCGGCGCGGTCAACCCCAATCTGGCCACCGGCGAAGTGGAAGTGGTGGCCGACCGTATCTGGATTCTCAACGAATCGCGCACCCCGCCATTCCCGGTGGAAGACGAAGTGACGGTGAGCGAAGACGTGCGGCTGAAATACCGCTACGTGGACCTGCGCCGCCCGCGCATGCAGCACAATATCGTGCTGCGCACGAAGATCGCCCAGGCGGTGCGCGAAACGCTGTGGGCGCAGGGCTTTCTGGAGATCGAGACGCCTTTCATGACGCGCTCCACGCCGGAGGGCGCGCGCGATTACCTGGTGCCGTGCCGCGTCCAGCCGGGCTTGTTCTATGCGCTGCCGCAATCGCCGCAGATTTTCAAACAGATCCTGATGGTGAGCGGGTTCGACAAATATTTCCAGATCGTGCGCTGCTTCCGCGACGAAGATTTCCGCGCCGACCGGCAGGCTGAGTTCACGCAGATCGACCTGGAGATGTCGTTTCCGCAGCAGGAGCGGATTTTCGAGACCATCGAGCCGCTGATCGAGCGCGTGTGCCAGGTGGCCGGATTCACGGTGACCGCGCCCTTCCCTCGCCTCACCTATTCCCAGGCGATGCGCAGCTACGGCAGCGACAAGCCCGATTGCCGCATTCCGCCCATGCATCCCATCGAAGACCTGATGCCGGAACTGGCATCGAACGGCTTGCCGCTGGTGGCCATCCACATCCCCGGCACGGGCGCGCCCAGCCGCAAGGAGCGCGACGAGCTGAAGGCTTTCGGGCAGGAGCGCGGGTTGCGCGTTTACGACGATGCGCGGCGCATGGACCGCGACTATCCCGAGCAGATGGCTACAGTGCGCGCGCGCAGCGGGGCGGGAGAGAACGATCTGCTGCTGCTGGCCGCGTGGGCCGGCGAGCCCAAGGGGCAGCGTCCCGAAGAGACCGTCCTCCAGGCCTGCGGCCAATTGCGTCTGCAGGCCGCGCAGAAGTTCAGCGACCGCCACAAGCTGCTCGACCCCAAGAACCTGCAATTCCTCTGGGTGGTGGACTTCCCCATGTTCGAATGGGACGAGGAAGAGAACCGCTGGAACGCCGCGCACCACCCCTTCACGTCGGTGCACGACGAGGATCTGGGGAAGCTGACGGCCGACCCGGCGCACTGCCGCGCCAAGTCGTACGACCTGGTGCTGAACGGCGTGGAGATGGGATCGGGCTCGATCCGTATTCACCGTCGCGACGTGCAGACGCAGGTCTTCGCCGCGCTGGGATTCAGCGAAGAAGAAGCGCGCCGCCGCTTCGGGTACTTGCTGGAGGCGCTGGAATTCGGCGCGCCGCCGCATGGCGGGATCGCGCTCGGGCTGGATCGCCTGGTGATGATACTGGCGGGCGAAAGCTCGATCCGCGACGTGATTCCGTTCCCCAAGACGGCGCGCGGGACGGATCTGATGGCGGACGCGCCGTCGGAGATACCGGAGCGGCAGTTGCGCGAGATCGGGATCGCGATTCGGGGGCACGAGAAGTAGGGCCGGGGGGCGTTGCGCGGCGGCGTGAGTAATGGCCGCCTAGGTCCTCCGAGCCAAGCGCGCTTCTCGTCACCAATCCGGCGTCAACAGCGCCATCATCTGCATCCGGGCAAAGGCTCAAAGCGAACAGCGGCAATGGGAATCACGATGTAGAATAGAGCTGTGCCGGAGCTCAGCCGGTTTTTCGGGATCGTTATCCGTATGTTTGCCGAACCGGGATCGCCGCACCACGTAGGTCACTTCCATGCATATTACCAGGGCGAAGTCGGCGTCTTCAGCTTTGATCCCGTAGAATTGATCGGCGGTTCCTTGCCGAGAAGGCAGCGGCGGCTGGTGGAAGCGTGGGCGGAATTGCACGAAGCGGAGTTGTCAGCCGATTGGGAGCGTCTGCAGGAAGGCCGGAGTCCGGCCTCCATTGAACCGTTGCAGTAGGTCGTTTATGAGTCATCCGATTTATCGAATCCGGTCCTTCGACATCGTTGGTCCGTACACACTCCGGGTATGCTTCGACGACAACTCGGAACAGACCATCGATTTTCAACCCGCTCTGGCGGGCGAATTATACGGCCGATTGCGCGATCTCGAGTTCTTTAACCAGGTGCGGATTGATCCTGAGGTGGAAACACTCGTTTGGCCTAACGGAGCGGATTTCGATCCCGCCACCTTGCACGAATGGCCGTCCCAGGAGCAGGCGTTCCGGGAACTTGCGCGCCGCTGGGAGGCGGTGCAAGCGTGACCGTGCGGGACGCCGCGCCCACACTAATGACGGTCAGAGGCCAGCCCGGATTACTCTACACTGCGACGGGGTGCGCGTTCATTGCAGGCCGCGCTTGACGCTCCTGATCCATCCACGCGGCAGGGGGTTGTCAGGTCGCTGTGCCCCAACCACAGCGAGACTTTCCGGATGTCTTGAGTCGCGCGTGCAGCATGCCCTTTTGCCGCTCAAGGAAGCATGCGCGGAGGTAGCGTTCCGCCCCCACCGAACGACAGAGAAACAGTTGAATGCCATCGCTTCGGATTTTCAGAAGTACAGCAACCCCAACCGTGAAGGTCTCGTTGGCGTGTTCCTCCAGAGCTTCGAGTACTGGCCGCAGTGCGAGATTCGGACAAACCTAATCGTCAGCGCCATTCCAATCGAGTTGATGACGGAGGCGATGCGAATTCACGCGGAGAAGGTGTTCCATGATCAGGGGCGCGCAGACCTGTTCATCGAAGAGTGGCGCCGTCTGACCGGGCGCGCCCTTGCAGTCCTTAAGAGTCGACCGGACTGAGCAGCGCTAGTCACATCACCTTCTTGGAATATTCCACCCGATGCAGGTCTTTGACAGACATTCGCTATCGAAAACTCCCCAGTCGCGAGGCTTCGAGTCGAGAACCAGTAGTGATTTTCGAATTTTCTCGTCATCAGGAGATACATGTGCCGTCTTGATGAATTTGGCGTGTTCCCACGCAACCAAGTCTGCGGCCTGAAGAGGCGCGAGCTGTTTTGATTTGAAGTCCGGCTCAACTTTCAGCCGTCTCCTTGCTAGCTCATCTAGCCTGCCTTTTCCTTCATCGCCATCCTCAAATATGAACTCGATTAGGCTCTCGATTTTTTGCCTCCTGGCCCATTTAAGGGTCCTGACGATACATCCAATCCCGGCAAGAGAGTAAGGCCCGCCGAACGTTTCGTCGAGCTGGAAGTGCCGGTTGACCGCATTGTAGGATCTCCTCGGCACAATGGTGGAAATGGTTTTATTGGTCCACCGGAGCGATGTTTCAACCAATTGCTTGAAAAATGAGTCGCGCTCTGGTGAAGGTCCTGGCCCCCACTTGTCGAATGGCTTTTTCCGCGCGACGAACTTATTCATGTGAAAGTATTCAAAAGATTGTTCAGCAAGAAGTCCCTTCCATCTGGTGCTAAATTCAGTCCACCTACGGACTTCAGACACAAATCCAGCCACCACAAGTACTGGAGTGTCTTTCTTGCCACTTGCATCGAAATAGGCCGTAAACATTGCCACTAGATTTGCCTGAGAAAAATAGTCAAGCCAGACTGAGCGCGCAATGTGCTCGACCGATGGTCGGCAGTGATGCCCCTGCATAGCGCCTTTCCGCCGCCGTGATACACTGACGGCTAGCGGAAAGGAACGCACTGGCGACCCTCCAAGATTGACATCTGCGCAACGATCTCGACTGAACCTTCGAGTTTTTCCTGTCAGAACGAAGCATAACAAACAGAGAACCGGGGAGATACGTGTTTTTGCCGCCCTCAATCGTCCCGCGCTTCACTGCTGTATGGTGATCAAGGCTCCCGCCTGTGTCTGCGCCCCCGCGATCTGAGCTACGACGGCCGCATCCCCGTTCGGAACGTTCGGCACCGTCACATTGAACTGGTAAAGACCCGGCCCGACCAGACCCGAGTAGGACACGGGCGCCGCCACGCCCCCTATGGTGATCTGAACCGAGTTCGCCAGGTCGGCGGGCGTAGTGACCAGTTGGGCGCAAGGAAGTGGCGGGCTTGTAGGGCCCAACCCCGTTCCGTAGATCAGGATGGTTTCGCCCGGCTTGGCTGGTGTGGTTGTCACGCCAGCGATCAAACCAAGCTTACCCACGTAACCGTAATCCGCCGCGTGGAGGGCCGCCACGTAGCTGCCCGCCATGGTGAAGAACGCCGGCGCGAGTTGCTGTTTTTGCGCGGTGAAGTTATTGCTCTTAACCTGTGCCGTTGTCACTTGGACCTGGACCGCGTCCACGGTTGCATCGTCCGGAGCCATTGCGTTGATTTGCGTGGGGCTGATGTACGAGACGTAAGCGGCCAGGCCGTTGATCGTGACCGACACGCCGCTCAACGAAGTCGGCAACAGACCGTTTACGAAATCGCTGTTTTGCCACGTTCGGGTGATCTGGGAAAGGTTTGTACCGAGGATGGAGACCCAGGTAGCCGACGCAAAACCGCCTTGGAAGCTGGCGCCGTTAGACACGGCAGTGATGTCGACGGTTGGTTGCGGGGCCTGAACCACGAGCGTTACTGGCACGGAGGCCGGGCTGCCAGTTGCACCCGCAGCGGTAATCAGCACCGCGGCCGAATAGGACCCCGCCGCCAGGGTTGCCGGATTCACCGAGACCGACATCGCAACCGGACCCGTGCCGGAAGTGGGAGAAAGCCCGATCCAAGCGGCGCTCGCCGAGGCAGTCCATGAGAGCGTTCCGCCGCCCTTATTCGTAATCGAGATCCCTTGCGGGGCCGGAGCAGAGCCGCCCGCCGTGTAGTTGAACGTGAGCGCTTGGGGCGAGACCGCCAACGACGCCGTGGCCTGAGCTACGGTGAGCGAGACCGCTACCAACAATGGGCTGTTGGACGCGCCCGCGGTCGAGATTTGAACGCTGCCCGTGTACGTGCCAGCGCTTAGGCCCGCAGGCGAGACGAACACGGAGAGCGTTGAAGGTGCGGTACCGGATGTCGATGCCAACGACAGCCAGGAGGCGTTTGTAGTGGCACTCCAGGTGAGCGTACCGCCGCCGGAGTTCGCCACGGTGAGGGACTGTGCCGTTGGGTACAAACCACCAACCGTATACGAAAACCGAAGTTGGGCAGAAGAAAGCGAGATGGTCGGCGGCAGAGATGGCGCCGCTACAACAGTGTCGATCGCATCTTGACCTGCGCTGTTCCTAACAGCCAGAACGACGAGCCCAACATAGTTCGGCGGAAGGAAGGCCGTGATTTCCTGGTCGGACACCACCTGACCGGACAGGGCGGTGCCGTTAGCTGTAACCGCAGTTCCCGTAGAGGATGAGAAACCCACTCCGCTGATTGTGATCGTTGAGCCCGACGCGATGGTGAGGCCCGGAAGTCCCGTGGACAGGCTCGACTGAACGCTATAGATCGACGGGCCGTACTTGCAGCGAACTGCCGAGTAGTACCCTCCTGACGCCGAAAATGACCCGCAATTCGTGACCTGACCGGCTGTGCTTGTGGCCTCAAGCGTTCCCGGCACACTGATGAACTCGTCATAATACACATCGGCGCTACCGCCGGCCTGGAAGGATAGCGATCCCAAAGCTACACTTTCAAGCCCGGTGTACTGCGCAGCCGCGTCCTCAAGTGCGAAGTAGAGCCCGCCGGAGGCAGTCTGGTTTGGAGTTCCAATGGACTGCCAGGCTGGATTGTTTTCGAGGAAAGAAAGAACGATGGCACCCGTGTCCGGGGCTTCATCGACATCCGCTATTCCTGCGCCGAAACAGTCAATAAACGCCCCCGCAAGCGAAGCTGAGTCGATGTGGCAATACGGTAAAAGCCTCGTGCGCGACGGACTACGTGCGTAGCTGAGCGACGCGAACCCCAGTGACGCACTTGTGATGGATACAACTCCATCACTTAGACCAGGCGGTTTTGAAAAGGAGAAGTCGCTCGCCTGCCAGT
>Ga0182030_10014075_pt1 | contig 15841 bp, 8 predicted proteins | sample 812S3MmetaG_FD_121299 | JGI IMG/M metagenome (GOLD analysis project Ga0182030, IMG submission 121299) | Permafrost microbial communities from Stordalen Mire, Sweden - 812S3M metaG (Illumina Assembly) | ecosystem: Environmental > Terrestrial > Soil > Wetlands > Permafrost | place: Sweden...
AATTCATCGAGCGCCGCCGTGGCTCCGACCAAGTGATAGAAACTGCTGGCCGGCGCCGGCGTCTCGAGCAGCTCCCCGCTAGGCAACTGCACGTCGAACCAAAGACCCGCGACCGGCGTCGCCAGGTAAGGCATCAGGCTCGCGGCTGCGGAGCGTGCAATCGACTCGTACTGCGCCTGTCCCGTCAGCTTCGCAGCCAGCAGCGCCGCCTTGAGCCGTTCGGTCTGGGGCCACAGGCGCGCGTTGGGGTCGTGGATCGAGAAATCATCGAAGAGGGAATTGACCGCAACCTGGTTGCGTATCCCCCTCTCCCCCACTCCAATCAGGCGCAGCGCCGCGCTTTTGATGGGTTCGGCGCGCGCCCAGGGACTCTTGAGGAGCAGCCACGCCCACTCAAATTGATGGCCCGGTTCGATGAGGCGTCCCGCCGTTCCAGGAGCCGGATTCCAGGAAGCGTCGAAGAACTCTCCCAATGCGCCGCTCTCCTGACGAATAAATCGCCCCAGCGCCAAGTCCACTAACTCGTTCGCCCAGCGCGTCCACCCGCCATCCCTGCCCAGCTCGGCCCACGTCAAACAAGCCTCCAGCAGGTGCATGTGGGCATTCGATTCCCGGCGGCCGCTCGCCGCCTCATCGGCGCGAAATCCGCCTTGCGGCGCGCGGAAACGGCTCTCGATCGCGGCCCGCAATTCCAAGGCTCGCTGCTCGAAAATGGCCGACGCGGTGAGTGTACCGGCCGCCCCGGCGTAACCCAAAAGCGCGAACGCTTGGTCGTAGAGCAGCGCCCGCTCATCGAGCGGGGCGCCGTTCACATCGACGAGCGCACGGAACAGGCCGTCGGTGCGAGCATAATAAGTGGTGAAGTACTCGATTCCGCGCCTCACGATACGCGTGGGATCGCCGCGCCAGCCGAATCGGTGCGCCTGTGCAAACGCATAGATCTGTCGGGGGTGCACACGCGCCCGGCGCGGCAGCTCAAGGCCGCGGCCGTTGCGCCCCAACGCCTCGAAGAATCCGCCGCTTCGATCGTCGACACCGTAAAGCGCCCAGCGTGGGTAAGCGCTGCGCGTAAGCCATTGCACCAGACGTTCGCGCAGGCGGCCGAGCTCCGCAGCCGGGTCGGCACTCTCACTGATCACAGGCATGCATCGTTCAAGCGCTCTTCAGAAGCGCAAAGCGCGCCGGTAAGAGCCGATAGCTGAACGGCAGGATGGCGGCGCCCACCGCCGGCGCGTCGTCGGAGGTCAATGCGCGAGCGACGGGCGCGATCGCCGGATACTGGGGCGCGTAGGCGGCCATCCGTTCATTCAGCGCGGTCGCCAACCGATCGACCAACGGTGCGGGCAATCGACCGCCGATCAGGATGGCTTCCGGATTGATGAGGCAGTTGATGGCAAGGAAGGAATCCACCAGCGCGTCCGTCGACTCGCGTATCCAGCGCTCCACGATCAACCGCCCGGCGGGTTTGAGCCGAAGGAGACCGCGAGGCGTTGCGACTCGAACACCGCGTTCCGCGAGGCGGCTGTACAATCTGGACAGCGAAACGATGTTCTGTAGTTGAATCTCCTGGCCGGTGGCGTCGCGCGATCGCAGCCAGCCGAGCTCGCCGCTGCGCCCGGTAGCGCCCCGAATGTAGTTGCCGTCGGCGACCAATCCACCGCCAAGCGCTGCCGTTACCAGCAAATAGAAAAAGCTCCGATAGCGATGACCCGAGCCGAATTGCATCTCGCCGATCGCGGCCGCCGCCGCATCATTCTCGATGAATACGGGGACGCTCAAAACGCCGCCGATCAGCTCTTCGATGCGGACCGATGCCCACGCGGCGTAGTCGGCCGGCTGGTCGGGCAAATGGGCTCGTACGATGTCGTCGGGAAAGGCCACCCCGACGCCAACCAAGCGCTCCTTGGTAACCCCGGTCTTCGCGAGCAGCTGCCGGACCGAACGCTGAAAGAAACTGCGGACCGCCTCGGGCCTCGCAAAATGAATCTCGCGGGAGGCACGCCCCCGAACCTTGCCTACGAAGTCTAGCAACACCACGGTGACGTGGTCGCGGTCGACATTTAGGCCGATCGAGAATCGGCTATCGGGATTGACGACAAACTTCGAGGCAGGCTGGCCGCGCGCTCCGCGCAGGCGGCCGGCGTTCAAGATCAGTTGATCCTTGAGCAGCCGATTGGTGATGTTGGCGATCGCCGCCGCGGTCAACCCCGTCCGGTGCGCAAGATCGGTGCGAGTCACGGGGCCGTTCACTCGCACGGCGTGCAGCGTCACGCGTTGATTGTGATCGCCCGCGCGCGTGAGGTTGGTTCCGGATAGATAGGGCGCGGCTCGCCCGCTCGCGGCCGGTCCTTCGGCTAGACTGCGTTTGCGCATGGTGCCGTCAAGCCGCGTCCGCCGCAAGCGCCAGTGCTCCCAGCGGCCCGGCGAGCGCTGCGAGCCCGGGAGGAACCACGTAGCGATCGATGCTGCCAGCCAGTCGCTCGAGGTCCAGGTAGTCGTTCAAGCTCGCGAGGAGCTGCCTGCGAATCTTCGCGAGCAAGGCGGGGCGTGCCTCGATCACGCCGCCCCCGACCAGGATGCGGCGCGGTGCGGTAGCTAGAACCAGGGTATGCAGCAGCTGCGCTAGCGCGTGCGTCACCAGGCCCCAAGCGGGATTATCCGCGGCGATCTGATGCGCCGGCACGCCGGTCCGCACAACGATCGCGACGCCCGACGCCAGGCCCTCGACGCAATCGCCATGAAATGCACAGGCACCCGGCCAGTGATCGCCGGACTTGCGGGCGAGCCGGATGTGCCCAAGCTCGGGATGGCCAAATCCATGTACCAGGGCACCATTGACGACCAAGCCCACTCCGACGCCGGTGCCGACCGTGACGTATGCGAAGTCGTCAAGGTCGCGCGCCGCACCCCAGCGGCCTTCGGCAAGCGCGGCCCCATTGACATCGGTGTCGAAGCCCACGGGCACGTTAAATGCTTGCCTTAGGCGGGCCGCTACAGGCGTATTACTCCAGCCCGGCTTGCACGTGGACGTTATGCTTCCATAGGTCGGGGAATGCCGCGCGAGGTCGACCGGTCCGAACGAGGCGATGCCCAGCGCGCGAAAACTTCCGTGCTGAGACTGGCCGTTGCGCAGTACCTCCTCGATGCGGCCCAACGTCACGTCGGGATCGTTGCCGGTGGGTAGGGCGACCTGCGCCCTAATGTCCTCGGGGCCGGTGCCGATGAGGCACACGCACTTCGTACCGCCGAGCTCGACGCCGCCGAGCAACGGCCCGGGCTCGGTCATCTTGGATTCGACCCGGCGGCGAAGTGGCTGTCATGCGAGGGGGCGGAGCGCGCCGCCGCCTCGGTCGCAATGGCCATGGAGGAGAGAATGTCCCGCAGTTGCGGCAAGGTGACCACATCCATCAACGGATCGTAGCTATCGGGCCTGACGCCCAGACCTTCGAAAATATAGAACCAGCTCAAGTCGGTGAACAATTCGCCGGCCTTGACTCGTATGCGCCCCGTGCGCCGGTACAGCTCGATCCGCGCCGCGAGGCTCTCCGGCAGCTTCATCGATCGGCAGTAAGCCCAGAAAGGCGCGTCGACACGTTCGGTCAAGCAGTAGTGCAGCACGATGAAGTCCCGAATTCGCTCCACTTCTTGAATCAGTTCTGAATTGTAGGAATCGACGTTGGCCGGTGCGAACGAGAGGTCCGGAAAATGCTCCAGCAATTTGTAGACGCCGCTCATCACCATATGAATGCTGGTCGATTCCAGCGGCTCGAGAAAGCCCGAGGCAAGGCCCAATGCGATGCAATTGCGATTCCATAAAAGTTTCCGACGGCCGGCCACGAAGCGCAGCAAACGCGGCTCGGCCAGGAGTTTTTCGCCCACGCTGCGCACCAGATCCTCGAGTGCCGCGTCATCGTCGAGATAGGAGCTGCAGTAGACATAACCGTTGCCGGCGCGATGCTGCAGGGGAATGCGCCAGCGCCACCCCGCGGCTCTCGCGGCGGCTTCCGTGTAGGGCGGCCGGTTGAGCGGGGATTCGGTGGGTATGGCCAAAGCTCGATCGCACGGCAGAACATCCCGCCATTCGATGTAGCCCGTCTTCAGCACCTGCTCGATCAGAACGCCGCGAAATCCACTGCAATCGATGTAAAGATCCGCCTGAAGGCGCGAGCCGTCCGAGAAAACCAGCTCATCGATGAATCCGTCCGCCCGCAAGGTCGCGTCTGCGACCGTCCGTTCCAGCCGCGCGACACCGAGCCGCTCCGCATAGGAGCGCAAGTATTTCGCCACCAGGCCGGCATCGAAATGCAGCGCATAGCGCAATCCCGCGGCAGGGCCTTGGGCAGCCGGCTCCGGAAATTGAAATTTGCGCGCATCGCCCAACGCGGCGCACAAACTGAAGTCGTTGAATCGCGGCGCGAGACTCTCGGCTCGCGCTTTGTGCCAGGCATGGTAGAAGGGTCGCAGATTGATCATGCTGCCGAATGTTCCGAAGGGGTGCCAGTACGACTCGCCGATGCGCCACCAGTCGGTGAATTTGATCCCGAGCTTGTAAGTCGACTGGGTATGGCGGACGAAATCGCCTTCGTTGATGTTGAGAAAGCGCAGCAAGTCGATGATCGGGGGAATGGTCGCCTCCCCGACTCCGACCGTGCCAATATCCGGCGACTCGATGACGGTGATCACCGTTCTGGTGCCCGGGAGCGCTCGCGCAAGGATGCTTGCGGCCATCCAGCCGGCGGTGCCGCCGCCCACGACTGCGATACGCTTGATTGGCTGATTGCTCGTCATGTTGCCGGAAACCTCGAATGCCGTCCGCTCGGAGGGGCGCCCCGCCAAGGAAAAGGATCACCGCCACGCCGAGAGGGTTCGACGCGGCGGTGCACGGGCTCTATAGCTTGCCCTTCACGCCGAGAAAGAACCGGCGCCCGCTGTCATCGTACGTGAATGGCTGGTTCGGCCATTGCAAGTAGGTATGTTGCGCCGAATCGGTGAGGTTCTGCGCCGAAGCGAAAATGCCGACGTGTCTGTTGAAGTCGTAGCCGATCTGCGCATCCAATTGACCGTATGAGGCCTCGAATACTTGCCCGATGAGCTCGCCGCCTTTGATTCGCGAATCCGGGATCGGGAAGGTGGCCCCAACCAGGGAGTCGTTCACCGCCTTATCCCGCCAGGAATACGAGATGCGTGTTGAGAAGCCGAAGCGCTCGTAGTACAGGGTGCCCGTGTACGCATTCAACGCGACGCCCGGGATGCCCGCATCGTGCGAGAAGCTTGTGACCTGGCTGTTGGTCTGCGATTTCGAGTAGGTGTAATTGCCGGCGAAGCCCAGACCCGTCAGCCACGGCGCGATGGAGTCCCCGAAGGCGTACTGTCCGCTGAACTCCAAGCCATAGATGCGTCCCTGACCGGCATTGACCGGCTCGGTAATGTTGCCCGTGGTGCCGCCGAAGTCATCCTTCACGAACGTGGGGATGCTTTGAATTTCGATGAAGCTATCCACCTGCTTGTAGAAAGGAGCCACGGCGACGACGGCGCCGGGCGCGAAATAGTTTTCATACGACAGGTTGAACTGCGACGCACGATAGGGATTCAGGTTCGGGTTGCCCGAGGCGCCGTTGATGAACTCGAATCCGCCCACCGTGCCGTTCGGCTGGACCCGGGAGGGGTTACGGGTGAAATTGTATGAATTGCCCAGACCGAGCTGAAACAAGTCCTGCGGCGAGACCACACGGGCCGCGCCGAAGCGCACGAGTTGAGTATCGGTGAGGTCCAGCACAAAGTTGAACGACGGCAGGACATCGGTGTAGTTGCGCTTCGTGGTCACCGGGACCACGTTCGAATCCACGCCGTTCCACGAAGCAGTTCCGTAGTAGGTGGGCGAAGGCGCCGACTGCCCGCCATTGACGGTCAAATCCGTGTTCACGAGGCGCACACCGAAATTGACGTGAAACCGATTCGAGGGCTGGCCGAGATCCAGCATGAGGTAGGTCGCCGTGGTGCGTTCCGTGACACTGAAGGAGCTCAAGTTGTCCTTGAAGAATTGTTCGGTCATGTTCGGCACGCCGGCGCCCGCCCAGACGGTCTGGAGATAGGTGGCCGGATTCGTCATCCCTCCTGTGGAGGGGTTTTTTACGGTGATGTTGCCCACGCCGAAGTTCGGCACGACGAGCACCAAACCGGGATTCGATCGAGCCGTCGAATAGGGAATGTTGGGACATCCGTAGCCCGGATCCTGGTAATAGAGCCATGGCCCGGTATTCGCCAGCAGCGTGCCGCAGGGCTGCTTGTTGTTCACGCCGGTGCTGCCTGCGATTTCGCCGTTGGCGAGCGTCCCATTGATCAAATAGCGGCCGAAGGTCTCGTCCAGATCGCGACCCGCGTAGCGCGCGCCCGCCGACACCGTCATGGGCACGTCTGTGACGAAGGCCGGGTCCCATTGCAGATCCGCTTTCACCGCGAACTGCTTGTTATCGGTCAAGTTGGCCCATGCCCAGTTCGACTTGAACGTGGTCCACGCAGGATTGTTCAGGATATTCGCGTAGGGGGCGGGGTAACTGACGGACGGCAGCCCGGAAGTGCCCCCGTTCGAGTAAAGGAATTCATAACCGTGACTACCCGTAGCGTTGGTGCAGGTCGATGCGCCGTTGTTGCAACCCGGAGCGCCCGGCGAAGTGGGCACGCCGGCGGCGGTCAAATAGAGCCCGTGTTCGACGTCGGCTTGGTCCGCTTGAAGATTGGAAGTGGCATGCGCAAACGAGGCATCGAAATTGGCGCGCAGCGGACCGCCATCATTGAACTTGGTGACCCACTGGAAGTTGTTCGCCTCAGATATGTTGTTCTGGTACAGCGTGGCAGTTTCCGCACCGTTCGCATTGAACGCGGCATTTTGCACGACGCCGTTGGAGTCGATCGAATAGGGTTGGGAGGGATCGATCCCCGGGAACGCCTGACCCGGCGTCGCGCCCTGTCCGTTGAAATAGGCTTTGTCGGAATAGCTGTAGTTCGTGTCGTTTTCGCGCGAGAAGAACCAATTGAAATTCGTCGAGATGCTGTCTGTCACCTTTGCAGCAACGCCGAACGATGCGCCCTTATCGTCGCGATAATCGAAGACATCGGTGAAATATCCGAGCTGTGGGCTGATGTAGTACTGATTGTTGGGCAGCTTGCCGATATCGCTGGCGGTCAGTGCACCGGCATAGGGACCTGTAGCGGCATTCGTGACGAGCCACGCGGCTCGATTCTCGTCCTGGTACTCCTTAGTGTGCGTCACTTCGTCATCGAAAGTGAAACTGCCGGTGAATGCCAAGCGATCATTGAATTTATAGGTGCCGACGATCGTGCCATCGGGCGTATCGCTGCTCAGTCCCTCGGCTCGGGACTCGCGAAAATTACCGCTGAGGGACAATCCGTCGGGCTGAGCCAACGGGTTGATGGTCTTGATATCGATGGTGCCACCGAGGCCGCCCTCGGTCATCGATGCCTTGGGATTCTTGAAGACATCGATACCGCCGACGATATCGCTCGGAACGCCTTCGAGGGAGTTGTATTGGGCGTTGCTTCCCGCGCCGCCGCCCGAGGCTTCGCCGGATACATAGAATTCCCTGCCGGTCAGAAACAGATCGCCGTTCAGGGTCGTCAAATTCTGACGCAGCCCGTCGATCAAGACAGAAGTGCCCTGCCCTGCCTGACCGCGGTCGATCTGTACTCCGGGCAAACGTTGCAGTGATTCGGCTACGTTTTGATCGGGCATCTTGCCGATGTCTTCCGGCTGGATCGATTCCATTGGCAGATCCGAGGCGCGTTTGGCATCCAGTGCGGACTGCAGGGAAGCGCGAAAGCCGGTGACCACGATCTCGGTTAATTCGTCCGACTTGGCCGGCGATTGGGCCGAATTCTGTGTCTGATCATCCGCGAATGCGGCATACCCCATGATCGAGGCGTGTGACACCGCTGTCATTACGGCTAAACGAGTGACCCGACGCGCGCGCTTTTCTCGACGATGCGACATGGTATTGGCACTCCCAATCGTGACGTTGTTTTTACACGGCGCCTGTTGATCCGATGCCCGGTGGCAGCCCTTTTTCCGGCCTACCGAGCACTATTTTGCGCTCTCAGTCCCCCGACGACGAGGTTTTTAAACCTCAGTCGACGCAGGCGGGAGGCTAACTCCGTTGGGCGACCGGCGTCAACGATTAAATGTTTTCGGTGTGTTTAATCCGGAGTCAAAATGGCAGCGCTGACAAATGGTGTCATGCAGCAGACGAGCTTCCGCACTCCCACAGCGCCGCCGCGGCAGCCGTGGCTACCCAGAATCGCCCACAACGCCGCCTCGGGCCCATCCCTCGCCAGCGTCGCTTGGAGTTAGACTGATGTGTCAGCGATGTCACCCAAGTGAATCTCGAATTTAGATCGCGGGTCGCTGGGAGGGAAAGACGGTGCGGAGAAGAATCTTCCCCCTGCTCGCTCTGAGCGGGCCGATCGGGACCTGCTGGCTTGTGGCGGCTACGCTCGCGGCATCGGCCACCGCTGCTGGACCCGATCCGCGGGAGTCCATGAATTTCGGCCCCTACAATGTCACCGCGCTCGAAGGAAGCATCGGCATGGAGCGGCCCCTCTCTGGCGCGCTTGCCGCGCCGGGGGCAGCTTGGTCCCTTTCGGGATGGATGCGCTGGACACGCCGGCAGTCCGGAGCCGTGATCGTAGCGGCCGTTGGGGACACGAGCGATCCGGGAGGAGCTTGGCGGGGAATTCTGTTGCTGGATGCTGAACTCGCGCTGCAATTGACCCCAACCCTCATTTTGCACACCGGAGCGCGATTGGAGAGCGGCCGCTGGTATGCGATCGCCGCCACGTATGACGGCAGGGCCGCCCGGCTGTATCTGGACGGCCGCGAGTGCGGTGCGGTGTCAGCGGCAACCCTGCAAGTCGCACCGCGCACCGATATCGCGCCCATCGGCCGTGATGCGGCCCGCGAGGGTTCGTCTCATTTCGGCGGAACACTGGCGGAGCTCAAGCTCGAGCCGAATGCGCTCGATGTGCGGACCGTGCGATCGCGAGCAGCGCAGCCGCCCGATTTCTCGCTCATCACGTTCAACGAGCTGGGCGTGGGCTGGCCTCTGCAGGAGCACGCGTGGCGGGGGCTTCAGCAGCCGCAGGATCCGTGGACTCTGCCGCAGAGCAAGGGCGGATCCAGCCTCCCCGAAGCGAACTCAGTTCAAACTGCATCGATCGAGCCTGGCCCCGACCGCGCCTTGACCGCCAAGACTCCCGGCGTCTGGACCATCAACGGGTGGTTTCTGCGTCCCGCACCTGGCGTCGCGGCCGATGGTGCACAGTTGTCAAGAGCCGACTACCGCGGGGAACAATGGTATCCCGCAGTCGTGCCGGGCACCGTGCTCACAACGCTGATTGCCAAAGGACTTTACCCGGACCCGGACTACGGGCTCAACAATCTCGCCATTCCGGATACGCTCAGCCGTCAGGACTATTGGTATCGTAGCGCGTTTCTCGCACCCGCCAATCTGCGCGGTCGAGAGACCACGATCACCTTCAATGGCGTCAACTACGCCGCCGAGATCTGGCTCAACGGAACCCGGTTGGGCTTGATCAAGGGTGCATTCACACGCGGCCGCTTCGATGTTACTCGGGTGCTCCAGCCCGGTGAGCTCAACGGGCTCGCAATACTCGTCTCGCCGCCACCGCATCCCGGCATTCCTCACGAACAATCGATTGCCGCCGGCCCGGGCGAGAACGGCGGATCGCTGGCGCTCGACGGCCCTACCTTCATCGCCACAGAAGGTTGGGATTGGATCCCGGGCATTCGCGACCGGAACACAGGGATCTGGCAAGATGTCGAGCTGCGGGCGACCCGTGACTTGCGCTTGGCCGACCCGCAGGTTGTTACCCGTTTGCCCCTGCCGCGTATCGATAGCGCGGATGTCTCCATCGCGGTGCCGGTCGAGAATCTGCGCGGCTCATCACTTAGTGCCTCGCTCGTTGCGCGCATCGGCGCGGTCAGCGTCCGCAAAGAGCTCACGCTGCCGCCCGGAACGACAACCGTTCAGCTCGAACCGGCCGAGTTTCCACAATTGCACATCCTCGAGCCGCGTCTGTGGTGGCCGAACGGCTACGGGCCGGCGAATCTCTACACGCTCGAGCTCGAGATCGACGAGGATCACATGCGCTCCGACGCTGCGACGCTCCGATTCGGACTGCGCGAGCTGACCTACGAGCTCTCACTGTTCGATCACGAAGGTCGATTGCGGCGGGTCGAGGTAGACCCGACGCACAGCACCCCGCTCGGCGAGCGGCTCGTCAATGTGCGCCACGAGGCGATCAAGCGCACGGTGCAGGGATGGGCGGCAAGTCTCACGGCGGAAGGCGAGCGCTCCGCAGCCGTCCATCCGGCGGCGAGCGTGTCGCTGAGCCCGTACCTCGTCATCAAGGTCAACGGAGTGCCCATCGCAGCGCGTGGCGGCAGCTGGGGGATGGATGATTCTCGCAAGCGGATTTCGCGCAGCCGCCTCGAGCCCTACTTCAAGCTGCACCGAGACGCCAACCTCAACATCATTCGCAATTGGCTGGGGCAGAACACGGAGGAGATCTTTTACGAGCTGGCCGACGAATATGGGCTCCTGGTATTGAATGACTTTTGGGAATCGACGCAAGACTTCCAGCTCGAAGCGCAGGATCCCGCGCTGTTCCTCGCGAACGCCCGGGACGTCATCACCCGCTACCGCAACCATCCCTCGATTGCGCTTTGGTTCGGCCGCAACGAAGGCATGCCGCAACCGATCCTCAACGAGGGGCTCGCCGAGCTGGTGGCAACACTCGACGGGACACGCTATTACACGGGCAGCTCAAACTCCATCAACCTGCAGGTCAGCGGGCCTTACAACTATCGTCCTCCGGAGCAATATTTCACCGAACTTGCGCGCGGATTTTCCGTCGAAGTGGGGACTCCGTCCCTGTCGACGTTGGAATCGCTGCGTGCCTCGATCCCCCCCGCCGACCGCTGGCCGCTTTCGGATACCTACGCGTATCACGACTGGCACTTCGGCGGCAACGGCGATGTCGCGACCTTCATGACGGCCATGGCCACAGCGTACGGCGCGGCAGCGAGCCTCGAGGATTTCGAGCGCAAGGCGCAGCTCATGGATTACGTTTCCTACCGGGCGATCTTCGAGGGATTCGCCGCACACCTGTGGACCGAGAACAGCGGCCGCTTGCTCTGGATGACGCATCCGGCATGGCCCAGCAATACCTGGCAGATCTACAGCTCGGATTACGACACGCCCGCAGCTTACTATGCGGTAAAGAAGGCCTGCGAGCCGATCCACGCGCAGCTCGACCTGCCGGACTACCGGCTCACGGTGGTGAACACCACGCGAAGCGACCGGCCGCATATGACCCTGCGCACCCGTGTGCTCTCGCTCGATAATCGAACGCTGACCGAGCGAGTCGATCATCTCGACGCCGGCGCCAATTCCGCGGTGACGCTCTCACGGCCGCTTGATCTTGAGCCACTGCTCGAAGCACAGGGCCTGGTCCTCGTCAAGCTCACGTTAACCGACTCGAGCGGGGCGTTGTCCGACAATGTCTATTGGCAAGGTCGCGACGAGGCAAGCCAGCAGCGGTTGAATTATCTCGCTGCGCAAACCGTGACGGCACGGATGATTGCTGTGGCGGGCGAGCAGATCGATGTGATGCTCGAAAACCATGGCCGCGAGCCGGTCCTCAACGCCAAGCTCACCATGCTCGACGATCGGGGTATCCGCGTGCTGCCCGTCTACTACAGCGACAACTTCGTGACGCTGATGCCCGGGGAGGCTCGGCACATCGAGATTCTCTGTCCAGGCGCACGCTGCTCGCGCGCGGCACTGCGGGGATGGAATGTCGAGCCGCGGGAATTCATCGTCCGTCCGACTCGTTCAGTACCGGCGCCGAGTGCGCCGCGAACCGCTAATTGCGCATCCTACGCGCGGGAAGGGAAATGCGCGCCGCCCTCTCGCAGCGCGTCGCGCTCGTCCTATTGACCCGGCTCGCGGAAGGGCTGCGGCAGTCCCTGATCTTTGGGCATCGCAAAGAATCCAACTTCAATTTGCTTCTCGCCGACGATATCGGACATCCCCGCACCACCCCGGGGTTACTGGGCGAAGATTGCCGCTGGCAATTCTATCCCGCGCCCGGAGCTGCCCGAGCGAGCCGATCTCGGTTCCCGAGCGATTATGTTCCGAGTCAATCGCGATCACAGATTGGTCTAATCGGCTATTTCCTCTCCAATCGCGGAATTTTCTTCTTTGTCGTAGCGTTCACGATTCCGACTTTGTGGACACTTGCTCGTATCCGGTCCCGTGACATTGATTTCAACGTGGCCCGCGGATCAGACGATGGCGGTCAAGAGGTCGGCGTATCTCACATCACGGCATTGCTGAAAGATCGTCCTCTGCTAATTTTCCTCGTCTGCGCCGTGCTCTTCCATTTCGCCAATGCTGCCATGCTGCCGCTGTTGGGCGAAATGCTGTCCAAAGGGCACGGATGGTCGTCCATGATGTTCATGTCGGCCTGTGTGGTCACCACCCAAGTGGTGGTGACGCTACTGGCCTCATGGTCCAGCATTAAAGCGCGGCAGTGGGGGCGAAAGCCTTTATTGCTGATCGCCTTTGGCGTGCTCCCCGTGCGAGGGCTCCTGTACACATTGACCAATTCAGCCCCCTCTTTGGTGGCCATTCAAGTCCTCGACGGCATCGCTGCTGCGATCTTCGGCGTCGTGTCCGTGCTCGTCATCGCGGACCTTACAAATGGCACGGATCGCTTCAATCTGACCTTGGGAGCGGTGACGACAGCGGTCGGCATCGGCGCCGCCTTGAGTCAGTCGATCGCCGGCGGCATCGTTCATCGATGGGGTTATCACGCTGGATTTATATTTTTGGCCGCGGTCGCTGCGTTGGCACTGGTTATCCTGTGGACTGCAATGCCGGAAACTCGAGATCTCAAAGGTCGGGGCGAGTCATGAATCGGCCTGGGTCGCGATGGGCGATAGTCAAGATGCGATGGCGTCCAACATTGCAATTGGGCGCCGATGCGAGGAGCGCTGGTCCGATGTCGCCTAGCGCGACCCAAACCGTTTGTAATCGTTTGGCTCTTGAGTAAGGAGCTTCAAAAACCTCGAGTTGAGGAACAGCTTGTTCAAGCCGATTTGCTTTTCCTGTAGGATTCCCGCCGCCTCCAATGCGTGCAAATACGTGGATGCCGTCTGCCGCTTTGCAATTCCGGCGGCAACGACATTTTCGATTCGACAGTACGGCTGCACAAAGATCAGATCAATCAACTCTCGGCTATACTGCTTCGGCACCGCCTTACGCGCATACTCCGCAGTATGTTCGATGAGCTTTCTGACGGCATCGATCTTCGCGAGTGTCCATTCTGCCGTCTCTTGCGTTGCGCGAAGCATGTAAAGGATCCATGGTTCCCATTCCTCTTGTGTTGTGACCGCCAGAAGGCCGTCGTAGTAGGCCGCTTTGTTCTTGATGATGTAGCCCGACAGATACAGCACCGGCTGATCGAGCAGCCCCTGCTCCACCAGCATCAACAGATTCAAAACCCGGCCCGTCCGTCCATTGCCATCTGTAAACGGATGGATTGCCTCGAATTGGTAATGCGCGACTGCTATGCGCACGACGGGATCAATGTCCTGCTGATCGTGGACGAACCGTTCCCAGTTTGCGAGCTTGTCGCGCAATCTTGATTCAACTTCAGGCGGCGTATAGATGACCTCCCCCGTCGCATCATTGGCAAGTTTGGTTCCCGGTACCTTTCGCACCGACATGCGTACGCCCTTGATCGTGCTACACACCTCCTCAGCCGTACGCGTTGTAAGCGGGCGTTTTCGGAGCGAATCAAATCCGGCCTTGAGAGCGGTCCGGTATCGCAGCGCCTCTTTCGTTGCGGGATCGGGCGCAAGCGACTCCAATTGCGCATGTCGAAACAGGGCATCGGTGGTGGTTACGATGTTTTCAATTTCCGAGCTTGCCTGCGCTTCGAGCAGCGGGATGGTATTGATCAAAACCGCCGGATTCGGGATCAACGCCGTCGCTTGGCGAAGCGCTGCCAATGCTGCTCTGGCGCTCACGCATGCCTTGAGGACCGTCTTGGTTTCGATATCGACGGACGGCGGCAGGTCTGGCAAGTCGTTATACGGCTTTGAAGGGTCAAAGCTCATATGTCGAAAATTATCATTTTTTTCGACATTAGACTATCGCTATGTCGATTGCCTCGACAAAGGGCGTGGCCTCAATACTTCATTCCGCAACGCAAGATGCCCCTAAATATGCCGCCGCGCAGGGCTGGCTGCCACTGAACGGCAATGGATATCATTGGACGTGAAGGACCAAATTCTTGGCGGAAATTCGAGACGATTTCTCGCGATTTTTTCACCGGAGTGGACGTTCTTGGACACCCTGAACGTCTTTGGATGGTGGGCCGTGTAGGGATCGAACCTACGACCAATTGATTAAGAGAAGCCAGGTCCAAACCGATTTTTCACCTTTAATAACAAATACTTACACCGCTTGAACTATCCCGCAATTCGCTGACTTACGCTGCGATAAGGCCCTGAATTCATGAATACCGGGAATCTCAATGGGACACGGAGTTAGGTGTCAGCGCATTGAATAACCTAAGCTGATCGGTTAGTCTATTTCATGAGCCGCGTGTTCATTTCGGACAGCACAGGAGCTGGGATTTAAGTCTTTTCGGACGACCATTGCCCGGCGCACATCCACGCTCGCCACCGCGGTGAAGGATGGATCGCGCGCGTGAGATTCTCCTACCTCGGCGGTAGGGTGGAGCTCATCAGCATCATCCCGGTCAAGAACGTTCCTCTACAACGAGTAGTGAACCGCCTTTTGAGCGACGTTCAAGTGCGCCTGCCTGATTGTCGGCGCGGCTGGTGGTTGACGCGAAGAACGACATGTTTGGCGAATCAGTGGGCCGTTGTGCGCGGACCGGGAAGAATCGAGCTTCTCTCGAAATCAGCTCCGAGCGCGAAGCAGATCGCTGAGGCTGAGTACGATCCGGCGAACACGCAGGTTCGCGTGATTTTCCAGGACGGCACAACAGAACAGGTGAAATTATGACGACGAACACACAACAAATCAGTGATGCCGAGTACGCCGCGGCGCTTGCCGCCGGACGAATCGAAGCAGAGATCGAAATTCGGGCGCAAGCTGTTCGCTACGTCCCCGAGCGGGATGCCATCGAAATCGTCACGAACCACAATGCTGGCTTCTTGATTCCACGACAATGGATCGGTGCATTGCAGGACGTGCCTACCGAAGAGCTGGGCAAGCTCGAAGTGTGGCCGGATGGATCAGCGATTGAACTCGAAGACCGAGACATTCAGATCAGTGTGCATGGCCTCCTGACGGCAATCCTGCCGGCGATGCTGCCCTCCCGATCCGTTGCAGCGATCTTTGCCAGCCGCGGCGGCCAGGCGACCTCACGCGCGAAGCGCAAGAGCTCGCGAGCCAACGGGCGTAAGGGTGGTCGGCCTCGAAAAAAATCATCCACCGAAATAGCCTAATCTCGGTGCCACAAATGGGACGCCTTCTTGCGAAGGCGTTAGTTGGGTCTCGGACGCCCCAGGCGACTACGACGGGTCCTGTCGCGACCCAACCGACCGCTGTCGTCTGCTTCGGGCGTTGCCTCCTCGCTTGCGCCGGCTTTCCGAAATCGAGCCATCAATAACGTGGACGTCGATGGTTTGTGCTCCGCGGCCTTCTTCAATGCTCAAGCTCTTCCTTCGGCCGCTCGGCGGTTCCTGCTGCAGATTGATCACCAA
>Ga0182030_10014076_pt1 | contig 15841 bp, 16 predicted proteins | sample 812S3MmetaG_FD_121299 | JGI IMG/M metagenome (GOLD analysis project Ga0182030, IMG submission 121299) | Permafrost microbial communities from Stordalen Mire, Sweden - 812S3M metaG (Illumina Assembly) | ecosystem: Environmental > Terrestrial > Soil > Wetlands > Permafrost | place: Sweden...
AAAATCAAAAGAAGGATCGAGCCGTTGATCACGGCACTGGTCAAAAACGACCCAGCGCTCCGCTCCGGCTCCGGCAACAATCCAAACCGCGCCTCCTCCAACTTCGCTTGCTTCGCCATCTTCCCTGCCTTCGTCTTCGGGGATTGCATCCAGGGCCGCGCAACCAGCAACTGCCCATCGCTCGGGGCCATGCTTACCCCCGGTTTAGTCCCTCTGCATCGGCCTTGTGTGACCTGTATGTAAGTCGCGTTTACGTCCAAGGACGATTACAGTGTCGCTTCCATTTTAAGCAGCTTCAGCGGCACTGCGAACGGTGCACTTAAATCTTTGAAGAAATGAGCATTTGCACGCAACAAACGGCGACCGGCTGGCGGTCCTATTCCGGCGATTGCATCTGCTCTCCGCCTGGAGCCATGCTGCCGCTCGGAATCTGACGGCTGTTGTAATCGTCCTGCGCCGATTCTGCGACTTATGTATGAGCGGAGTTGTAGACCGGTGTCCGCAACGTTGACGGTCTGCCGCTCTCCCCAGGGCTGCGATGCAGCTAGTTGGGGAAGTGGTTGAGTAGACCATAGAATCCGCAGGGCGATTCAGCATGACCCTTTCAGGGAACATGTCCTACCGCTTTTGGGTGAGATGCACGTTTTACGGGATCGGGCTCTATGGCCGCTGGGTCCCGCAGGAAGTTTGGCGAAAGGAAGCATGCCGATGGGCGCATATGTGAGCACCGGAGCAATGGACACGTTTCCTTTGGGAAGCTTAGAATCGCGCGTAATGGAGCAGCCGCGCCCGGTAACCGAACTCGACGACATCGACGGGTTGGTGAGGACTTACCGGGCTAGGATACTGCGCTTTGTCACCTATTCGACCGGCGACCCGGACTTGGCGGAGACCATCACCCAGGACACGCTGCTGCGCGCCTATCGCGGCCGCGAGAGTTTTCGTGGTGAGTGCAGCGTAAGCACCTGGCTGACCGGCATCGCCATCAACGTAACGCGCGACCACATGCGCTCAGCGCGCTTCAAGTTCTGGAAGCAGGTACGCGGCTCGGCGATTGACGCGCAGGAGATGGCTTCATTCATTCCCGCCGAGGGCTCCAGCCCGGAGCGCAGGATGCTGGCCAAGGAGAAGGTAGCGCAGCTGAACGAAGTGCTGAAAGATCTTTCGCCCAACCAGCGCACCGTGTTTGCCATGAAGTTTTTTGAAGAGATTTCAGTCAACGAGATTGGTGAGATTCTGCAGATGCCGGTCAACACAGTGAGAACGCATCTGCATCGCGCGTTGAATGCGGTGCGGGCGCGGATGGGAGCCAACGTATGAACAACGAGCTTGGCCATCACCTGAACACTGAAACGCTGAACGACCTGATGATCGGCCTTGGTTCTGCCGAGGCGGAAGACCATCTGGCGGCCTGCGCCGAATGCCGCGCGCGCATTGGGCAGTTCCAGAAAGACGTGGCGCTGTTGGACCAGACATCAATGGCCTGGAGCCGGCTGCGCGCCGCCCACATGCCGGACCCGCCGATTCAGGCTGGAGTGCGGCGCTTGCCCTTGGCTACAATGGGGTGGGCAATGGTTGTGGTTCTGCTGCTGGCCATTGCGCCTCCGGTGTGGCGAACGCTGAACCGGCCGACGGCCAGCCAGATGCCGTCGCCAACAGTTCAAACCGAAACATCGGAGGCTCAGATCGCCGAGGATAACCAGTTGCTGCACGATGTGGATACCGCCATCAATACCGGGGAAGCGGCGCCGCTTGAAGAGTTTACCCGTCCGGATCGGCCGCATCCGCACCAGAAGGCCAGGCCGTAATGAGGATGACCATGAACACGCAGTTTTTTAGGACCATCTGCTTCGGCACGTCCCTTGTTCTTGCCTTGGGCTCAGTAGTCGCTGCACAGAATCGGGGACCAGGCGGACCTCCGCCCGGAGGTGGAATGCCCGGTGGCGGGCCCGGTGGACCTCCGCCCAGCATGGGTCCGGGCGGTCCGGGCAATCCGGCTGCGGCGCACCGTGCCGCGCAGAATGCAAGCGAAAATGGCTCGCCGCAAAAGCAGACTGTTCATGGCGGAGTTCAGTTTGGCCCGGTAGGGCGCTGGTGGGACGATAAGACGGTGGTGCACTCCGTCGGCATCACAGTGGATCAGAAGCGCAAGATGGACACCATCTTCAACGAGAACAAGCCGGCGATTCTGACCAGCTACCAGACGTATCTGAAGGAGCAGGCCCGGCTCTCGTCGCTCAGCCGCGATGCACAGGCGGATCAGGCCACCACGTTTGCCGCCATCGACGCCGTGAATCAGGCTCGCGCCGCGCTGCAGAAGGCTACCGCGCAGATGTTTCTGCAACTGCGCCAGCAAATGAGCCCGGAACAGATTGAGAAGCTGGAAAAGCTGGAATAGGATGGCGCCGGCTGACGCACAGCAGTATTTTTCTTGCCTTGTTTTGAAAATGATTTCTTCGCGCAACGGGTATTTTTCAGCCGTATGTTCGGGCTTCTGAAGAAAGTCTATTTATGGGCGAGAATCCCGACAGTCGCTCAGGGGCTAAAGCCCTCTTAATGCTATGCGGTTTATCGGCACGACTAAAGTCGTGCCCTGACACAAAGCCCGTTGCCGTTTGCCCGGAATGTTGAGCCTGTTCCCTGTTCTCTATTCCTTGTTCTCTAGTCCCTATTCCCTATTCCCTTAGTCCCTACTCGGAATTGGGACTGAGTCCGGCTGCCTCGCGCAAGGCCTTGTCGATCATGGAAAGGTGTTTCTTGCCGGGCATGCCGCGCACCACAAAGGTGATGCCGAGCGCTACCGTGTCCTGATGCTGGCGGAGGCTGCGGTTGTAGTAGCCGGAGAACAAAAGATGCGAGGCCAGCGGCACACCGAACGACGTGGTGATGCCGTTGTCTTCGCTGAGGCCGTTGCTGACCGTTACGGTAACCGCTGCCTGGTTGCCGCTACCAGGCGCAGCATTGCCGTTGGTCGGTTCCAACTCGTACACCTTCTGGCTGCCGATGGGCAGTTGCTCGTACGCAGCGGTCTGCACATAGCCATAGCGCCTGAACCAGAACGATGCGCCGGTCTCAACGTGGGCCAGCGCGCCCAGGGTGTTGTAGTCGCGGATGAGCAGGCTGTTGGCCACCGCCGAGGAGTCGCCAACGCCCAGATCGAGATGCAGGCCCTTGCCTCCAAAGTAGTGCGCCATGTGGTTGCTGAAGTCGAAGGTGACGCGGCCCGTGCCCAGCCCGTTGGTACGGTCGCCGGTAGGAGCGGTGAGTGTAACCGTGGCTATGTCGTCAAACAATTTGGGATGAAATGTGCCGTGCAACCCGATCAACGTGTCGCCGGAGTCGCCAATGTCGAGCACCAGCCGCTCAGTCTGCGCCGTGCTGGGGTCCTGGTTCTCGACAAAGCGGTGCAGGTAGATGGTGGCGCTGGCGTCTGCCGAGTAGTGGGGAGAAAACGAGTAACTGACGGCCGGCACCATCACCTCGTACCATCCAATGGCCGAGTTATGCACCCCGGTATAAGTAAGTCCGGCATTGATGCCGCGCAGCAGAGAGCTCATGCCCGGCACGCGCGGCACGTTGTCCATCTCGCTTGGATTGGACTGTGCGGCTTGGGCGCTCTGCTGGGCAAGCACGTGCAGGGCCGTGGCAGCGAGCACACAGAGCAGCAATACGCCACGAACCCCGATCAGCGAAAACGGTCTCAAACCTTGCCTTCCCGTAAGTCGATTCTAGTGCATTGCGCGCAGTACCCCGTAGAACTCCATTGAGCCGCCTCAGCTGAGCTGTTGGACTATTCCGGTATGGGAAGGGTATCCGCGGCGGGCTGCGATTTCAAACAGCATTATTACCGATGACAGAGCGCAATCAAGAGAACGGCTGGCCGCCTGTAACTTTCCCGCTCGATTCCAGCGACACACTGAGTGTTGCCGCCCGACCTGCGAGGCTGACTCGTCAAACGACCGGCAAACCGAAAGAACGCCCGACGCGCATTGCTGGCCACCGACGTGTGGCAAACAGCCGGGCTGCTGCGCGGGCGAAGAGGTACGCACATGATCCACTGTTTGCTCAAAACCTGCGTCTGCTGCTCGTTGCTGATGGCGGCACTGCTCACCACCGGCTGCACCAGCAGCATCCCCAACTCTTCGTCCAGCACCACTGCGACCACCACCACACTGGCGGCGAGCCAGACCGCAGTTACCACGGGAACTTCAATCACGCTGACGGCCAGCGTCTCACCCACGGCTTCAGGCTCGGTTGTTTTTTACGACGGCACGACATCGCTGGGCACTACTACGCTGAGTTCGGGCACGGCCACGCTGTCCACGTCGTTCTCCACCACCGGCACTCACTCCATCACCGCTGTTTATGCGGGTTCGAGCACCTATACCACGAGCACATCGAGCGCGGTTAGCATCACGGTGAGCACGGCGCTGACCTCGACCACCACCAGCCTTGAAGCCTCCACAACCTCAACGACGGCGGGCACAAGTGTAACGCTCACCGCAACCGTCTCACCCTCGGCGGCAACCGGATCGGTGGTCTTCACCGATGCAACCACGTCCACAACGCTCGGAACCGTTGCGCTCAGTTCTGGAACAGCCACGCTCTCCACCGCCTTCAGCACCGTAGCCACGCACGTTGTAACTGCGACCTACGACGGCTCCACAACCTATGCTGCCAGCACATCGTCGTCGGCCTCGATTGTGGTCGCATCCAGCTCATCGTCGAGCACAACCATAAACTTCTCTGCTTCGCCTACAACCATCACCTACGGCAGCGGAACCGCGCTGACAGCGGTGATTCTGCCGCTCGGTTCCACCGGCTCGGTCACCTTCTACGACAACTCCACTTCCTCCACACTGGGCACGGTTGCACTCAGCGAGCAGGCCGTAGCCACACTGACCACCACCGGGCTCTCTGTCGGTTCGCACTCCATTACTGCAACCTATAACTCAGTAACATCGAGCGCGGTGTCAATCACCGTAACTTCAGCCGCGGCCGGCAGCTTTACCTCCAACGCCGCCTGCGGCTACACCACTGACTCGGCCACGGGCGCCAACGTGCTCAAGACCGGCACTCTGATCCCCTCCAGCGGCAGCAGTTACTCCACCTCCGCCAGCGACCAGAACGCCATCTGCGTGACGGGGACTGCTTCTTACCTGACTCTGATCGATCCGACCATTACAAGCTCGGCGGCGGAAAACAGCACGCTGGACGGCGATGTGAGCTGGTATGGCCTCAACTCGGTTGTGCTCGACTACAGCGGCGGCAACATCACCCTTGACGGCGCCGCCATTACCTCAACCGGCGCGGGCGGCAACCTGGTGTACTCGTATGGCGCCGGGATGGTGACCATCAGCAACTCGACGATCGGTTCCACCGGCGGCAACAACGGCCACGGCATCTACGCTGCCGGAGCGGGTACCGTGGTGGCCAATAACGTAACAGCGACCAGCACCGGCGCGTCCAGTTCCATCATCGCCACCGACAATGGCGGCGGCACGGTGACCATCAATGGCGGAAGCTATACGGCCAGCGGCAACAAGTCTGCCGGCATCTACTCCACTGGACTGATCACCACCAACAACGCAACCGTCAAATCGGATGCCGCCGAAGCCGTAGTGATCGAGGGCGATAACTCGGTGGTGATCAATAACAGCACGCTCGCCAGTTCGAGCACGGGAACGCATCGCGGCATCTTTCTTTACCAGAGCATGTCTGGCGATGCCACCAACAGCAGTTGCGGCACCACCACCACGGGCGACTGCTTCACCATGACCAACGGCAGCTTTACCTACACCGAAACCACCAGCGGCAACACCGACCCGGCTTCGAACTGCACGGCCTTCGAGGTTTATAACCAAACCTCGCTGGTCACGCTGACCGATGTTTCCATCAACAACAGCTGTGGCACACTGCTGCTGAGCGGCTTTAACGATCAGTGGTCGAACTCCGATGCGTGGGGCTATGCAACCTTCAAAGCTTACGGCACCACCATGACCGGCGACATTATCGTGGGCGATACCTGCCTGACATCGGCCTGCACCACGTTCGACACCTCCAGCACCGCGGCCATCTATCTCTACGAAGACAGTGCCGGCACCGGATCGAAACTGACTGGCGCAATCAACAACGCCGACACTGGAAAAACCGTCGCGCTCACGCTCGACTCAACCAGCAAGTGGGTGGTTACCGGAACCTCGTATCTGACTACACTGACCGACGGCGACTCTACCTACAGCAACATCGTCTGCAAGACAGCCGGCTGCACCGTGCACGTGGGATCGAGCACCATCTCGCCCAACACCGGCAGCTAAAGCAGTTCTTCACCTTGTATGGAGTTTTGGGTGCCCCATCCTCCGTGGGGTGGATACTCGCCGCGTTCTTGTTCTTGCGGCTAGGGTGGGATCGCAAGTATCCCTACAAAAACAAGGCTAAGATGCATGAGCCCCATCGTTGTTCGCGCAGGATGCACGCAGCAATGGGACGCTACTCCGATTTGATGGCGGGCACGCTGAGCACGGCTCGGTAGCGGTCGCCGCGATAGGAACTGAGCGCAGTTTCGACAGGTCTGCCGTCACCTCCCCACACGGTGCGCCGGATGCGGAGCAGGCTGGTGCGCGGAGCCACCTCCAGCAGGCGCGCATCGGCACGGCTGGCGGCCTGCGCTTCCAACTCCTCGTCAACGCGCGTGAAACGCACGGCATATTGCTCGCGGAGTATGCGGTAGAGCGAGTTGATTGCAAAGTCGATCTTCTCAATGCCGGCAAAGCGCGCCAGTTCGAGCGAGCTCTCCTCAATGGCGATGGGGATTCCGTCTGCCAACCTGAGCCGCCGGAGGGTGAAGACAGGCGTGCCGCGAAAGATGGCCAGCCGCATGGCCACGTCTCCACCGGCGGCGCGGCGGCCCGCGCTCAGTACCCGCGCTCCTGCCACAATGCCCAGCCGCTCCATCTCCGTGCTGAAGCCCGCCACCTGGGCAATATTTTTTTCTACCTTGGGCCGGGTCACAAAGGTTCCACGGCCTTTCTTGCGCACCACGTAGCCCTGATTGCGCAGCAGTTCGAGCGCCTGGCGAGCGGCGGGACGGCTCACGCCGTAAGCGTGACTCAGCTCTTCTTCGCCCGGCACAGCATCGCCTTCAGCCAGCTTTCCGGCGCGGATCATGCCCTGCAGTTGCGCCAGAATCTGCGCCGGCAGTGGAATAAAGCTGGTTTTATCCAAGGGCACGTAGTGCAGCAACGCAGCTTCCGCATGCACGTTCCCGCTCTCGCCCCGGTTGTTTGGATCCAGTATTGGCATTGCTCTTTCTACTCTACTCGAAACGTTATGCGGAGCCGTTGCGCGGGGCTTGACTACTGTTCGCCCCAACTCAACTTGTTGCGCAGCGCCTCAAAGAAGCCTTCGTCGCCGAGGCGCACCAGGCGCACGGTGTGGCTGGAGCGGCGACAGCGCACCTCGTCGCCGCGCTGCAACTCGACCGCCACCTGTCCGTCCACAGTCAACAATGCCATGTTCGGAACGCCTTCCACGCGCACCGTGAGCGACGCATCGCCGCGCACCACGATGGGCCGCAGCGTGAGCAGGTGCGGACAAACGGGCGTAACCACCAGGGCATCCACATCTGGGGTGAGGATGGGGCCGTTGGCGGCCAGCGTATAAGCCGTCGAACCAGTAGGCGTGGACACAATCACGCCATCGGCGCGGAAGCGGGCTACGCGCTTGCCGTCCAGTTCCACAGAGAACTCGCCCATGCGGGCAATGTCGGCCTTCGACACCACAATCTCATTCAGCGCCCGGTAGGTCTTCAGCGCCGCACCGTCGCGCCACAGTTCGGCGTGCAGCATGGCGCGCTCGTCCACGTTATGGCAGCCCGTGCACCAGCTCTCCAGCGTTGAATACAGATCGCCCAGCTTCACCTCGGTCAGGAAGCCCAGATAGCCCAGGTTCACGCTGAGAATGGGAACGCCCGATGCCACGAACGCGCGCGCCGCGCCCAGCAGCGTGCCATCGCCACCCAGCACAATCACCAACTCCGGGTTCCAGAGCGACATCTGCGCCAGGTCTTCAGAAGGTGCATCGGCACAGTAGCGGCCGCCCTCGCGATCAATCAGCGGATCGTACCCATGCTGGCGCAGCCAGACCACCAGCTCCGGCAACAGATGAGCCAGCTCTTCCTTGTTCGGTTTACATACGATGGCAACGCGCATACTGCGCTCCAGTGTAACGGATGAGGGCTACACTGCAGAACGATGCAGAACAAGTTGCGGTTCTTGAAAGAGCACGGCCCTAGCTGTGTGTAAGCCTTTCAAAGACGCCAAGGCCCGGGCGTCTGGGAAACCGTTTGATCGAAATCGGAGATTCGATGAGCACTTTTTCAACCTCTTTGAAAATGCGTCCGTTCGAATTCGCTGGTCAAAACACCGCCGGAGCATGAGCCCCAGCGGCTATTTCTCGGCTTGGATTGTTTTTCTTGCTAAGCGCGTTTCGCAACCGCCAACTTGACGCCAAAGCCGACAAACACACAGCCGGTCAGCCGATCAAGGCTCCGCACAACTCGTGGATTTGACAGGAAGCGGCCTAGAGGGACGGTAAGAGCTATCAGGAGTGAGAACCATACAAGAGTAATCAGCACATGGATACACGTAAGCAGCAGCGAAAATCCCGCCACATTCACACCATGGGGGATGAATTGCGGAAGAAATGTCACATAAAACACCCCGACCTTGGGATTGAGTATGTTGCTTAGAAAACCCCGATAAAACGCGCCCGCATTTCCACGGCTTCTGGCCGCGCGATCGAACGACGTTCGGTCTGCGGCCAGCGAGGTTCGCGGATTCATCAGAAGTTTGACACCGAGATAGACGAGGTAAGCCGCCCCCACCCACTTCACGATGTTGAAAGCGAGCTCGGAGGCTGCTAGGAGTGCCGTCAGACCGAAGGCTGCGCTCATTCCCCACACCAGCAAGCCCAGGCAAATACCAAAAGATGCCGCAGCTCCATTTCTCTGTCCGCATGAGGTCGAAGTTCTCAGAACCATAGCAGTATCCACGCCGGGTGTAATCGTCAGCAGGCCGGCGGCAACGATAAAAAGGAGTATGACTTGAGTCATGAACAACTACCTCCTGCAGGTAGAATATCCCCGCAAACATCCAGACACGCAAGCATCCAGAGTTGACGAACCAAATGTCACCGACAATGTCCTTCTTGAGGACTATCGATTAGAATTGCGTCGCTGCCGTCCCGCCGCGCACACAACAGGAACTCGCGGTTGCCCTCAGCGCCGGTAATGGGCGAATCAACGACGCCGCGCACCTGCCAGCCTAGCCCGCGCACGCAGCCGGCCACACGCTCCACGGCCAGCTGATGCGCCTTAGGGTCGCGCACAATACCGCCGTGGCCCACATGCTCGCGCCCGGCCTCAAACTGCGGCTTGACCAGCACCACGGCTTCAGTGAGCGTGGGCGCCGCCGCCAATACCGGCGGCAGCACCAGCGTGGCGGAGATGAATGAGACGTCCATGACCAGAATCGACGGCCCCGCGCCCTCTGCGTCAAGCAACGCGCCAGGCTCCAGCAGCCGTGCATTGGTGCGCTCCACCAGCCGCACTCGCTCATCGTTGCGCAGCTTCATGGCGATCTGCCCGAAGCCTGTATCGACGGCGGTGACACGCGCGGCTCCGTGCTGCAGCAGGCAATCGGTAAAGCCGCCAGTGGAAGCGCCCACATCCAGGCCCCAGCGACCGGTAACGTCGATGCCCCACTCCTTCAATGCGCCTTCCAGCTTCAATCCACCGCGGCTCACGTAGCGCAGCTCGTCACCCAACAGGCGCAACACCGCGTCGGCCGGAACCGATGCGCCGGGCTTGTCGAGCTTCTGCTCGTTGACCAGGATGCGCCCGGCCAGAATATAAGCCCGCGCACGTTCGCGGCTGGGCGCAATGCCACGCTCCAGCACCAGCAGATCGAGACGCGTCTTCGCGGTTGCCGCCATTTACTTTGCCGCTTTCATCCGGCCGCCGGGCAACAATTCAAAGACGCGGCCACGCCACAGGATTCTGCGGCCCCCGTAGCTGGCCACCCAGAAGCCGAAGCCCATTAGGTCGCGCAAGGGATAAAGCACCAGCAGGCCGAACCAACTGGTGTCGCCCACCACGCCTCGGCCCACCACAATCGACAAAGCCAGCCTTGTCAGCACCGCCCACGCCAGCAATCCAAAACCAAGAGAAAAATGGCCCATCCAGGCACCCGCTGCCAGCCCCAGCAGGCCGAAGGGCATGGCGAAGGTGAGCGCAGTGCCGAAGTGCCCCTTGGGCCGCGAAAACCGCGTGGACTTCATCCAGCGGACCTGATGTTTGAGTGAGGCCCAGAGCGTCGAATTGATGACCATGTGGTCGATGGCGTGAGGACTCAGCACCACCCGCTCGCCCAACTTGAAGGCCTCGTTGCCCAGCACAAAATCGTCGGCGCAGAAGTCCGCGGTGACCTTGAAACCGCCCATCTTCTGGATGGTTGCCCGGCGGAAGGCCATGGTGGGGCCGAGAACAAACTGCATCTCTTCCAGGCTCCGCGCCACCAGCACGCCAGAGCTCATCTCCACGCTCATGCCCACGGCCTCAAGCCGCGCCCACAGGCCGCCCTCAGCCGCCACGCCACGATAAAGGCAGCACATCGCGCCCACCTGCGCATCGGCAAAGGGCAAGGCTACGGCGCGCAGGTAATCGGGCGTAACGCGCACATCGCTGTCGCTGACGACAAGAATCTCGTAGGCGGCAGCGGTCTCCATCCGTTCCATGGAGGCAACCTTGGCGTTGATGTAGTCGGGTTGGCCACCGGTAACCAGGAATTTGGCTGGAATCCGCGGGTGCCGCGCGGCCACGATGCGAGCCAGCGCGAGCCCGGCATCCTCAGCCGAGCGGACGCAGAACAGAATCTCGTACTCTGGATAGTCCTGAACGAAGAAGCTCTCCAGATAGGATTCGAGCCCCGGCTCGTCGCCGTGCAGAGGCTTGACCAGCGAAAGAGGCGGCGTAAAACCGGGGCGCACGGTGAGCGCGGCCAACGCCTGCCGGCGCTCGCGCCAGAAGCGCGGCACGGCCCACAACACCATGCCGGCAAAGACCGAAGACGTGATAAGGCCGAAAACGGCCAATGCAAGAATTGCGTAGGACATGCAGCATCAAGAATACCCGCTACGCTCGATCACATCCAACTGCAAACCCCAGAGCCTTGCAAACAGATTCCATGCGCTCTTCGCTCAGTTGCGCGATCTTGCGGCCCAGTCGCTCCTTGGCAACAGTGCTCAGGTTGTGAAGGTTGACCGCGCACGGAGCTTTCATGCCATCCTCTCGGTCCAGAACGACCTCGGACGCAACACCCCTGATCGTGGACGTGATCCCTGCCACCATTACAGTCGCGAGGAACTCGATGGTGCTTTGGCGTGTAAGCACCAGAACCGGCCGTGTCTTGTCCGGCGGCGAAAATCCATAGAGCCGCACTTCGCCGTGAACTATTCGACCGGCCATGCTGTCTCACCCTCCCAGAAGCGAACCTCCTCCATGTCCTGAGGAGAGCGCGCGTAGGCGGCGCGTTCCTGTTCCTCTTGAGCCCGGATTTCCACTTTACGGAGATAGGCGCGAAGAGCTTCACGCACCAATGCAGAGCGATTTTGCTTCAATAGGCGCGCAGCCCGGTCGGTTGCTTCCAACAGATTGCGATCCAGTACTACCTGTACTGTCTCCATACTGTTGACCTCACTCCACAGTATACTCCACAATCAAATCCACACTGCGAAGCTGCCTACCCTTTCTTCGAGGGACCCGTCTTGGTTTGCACAGCCTTCATCACCGTCGTGCGCCGCAGCGGCACAATAGCTGAGGCCGAACCGGGCGCAGTCTGCTGAAAGCGCGTCAGCATCTCCGAACGCACGTACTCCACAAAGTTCTGCATCTGGCGGTTCATCTCTTCCATGCGCTCGCGCATCTGAAGGATGATGGCGATGCCGGCGATGTTCACGCCCAGATCGCGGGCCAGGTTCAGGATGAACTCCAGCCGCTCCAGATCCTCGTCGGTGTAGTAGCGCGTATTGCCCTCGGAACGCGACGGCTTCAGCAGCCCCTCGCGCTCATAGAGCCGGAGCGTCTGCGGATGAATTTCGTACATCTCGGCCACCGCCGAGATCATGTACACGCCTTTGGATTTCCGTTTCGCAGCCATGATCGCTCGTTATGCTGCCGTAGGGATGGTTCTGACATTGGCCGGTTCAATTCCAAGAAGACCGCAAACCCATTGACGGCTCTCTGGATTTCCCAGCACGCGGTAGGCACGTGAACGAAGCTGCCCTTCTTGAAAATCGAGCCAGACATACAAGTCGATCTTGCCCTTCTCGGCGAGAATTCGACCTTGCGAAAACTGCACGCACGTAGGGTCGAGGATGCCTCTGCGAGGATTCTCGAATCCGGTCAACACACGGTCCAGATCCTCAGGCCTCGCGCTGGTGTCGTGATTCACCAGAAAGAGAAAATTCAATAAGCGGTGATCTGGATTGACGCTCTCGAACTGCTTGAACGCAGTATGAATTGCATTGCCGATGCGATTGAAGATCGGGTCTGGACGAAGTCCGCCAACAAGCTCTCCGACAGGCGCTTTGCTGAGCTGTTCCTCCAGCCAGTTATCCCGCTGAAATGACTTGACCTCGCAGTACGCTGCCTCAACCCCGTTGCGCGACAGACGGAAATCGGGTGTTTTCATGGTGCGCATTTCGCTGGTCGAAAACGAACCCACTTCAAAGCCCTCACCCTGCCAATAACCAAGCACGAGCGCTTCGTCGCTCGAAAGCTTCGAAAAACGGGAGGCATGGACGCCGCGCACGCCTTTGCTGAAGTCGAGGTTGGGGCGCGGAACGAGCGAATCGAGTTTTTTAGCTTTACTCATCAGGGACATTCTAGCGCGGGCGGGATCGGCCCTTCCGGGGGTTGGCGGTTGACGCAGGTGTCCGAGGTTGCGCGGAAGTTCGATCCCACATCTCAGAAGCGAGATGTGGGGCACCCGGTTCGTGGTTCAGCAGGTTACCTGACTGCGACGTATTGTCCGTGGTTTTATTGTCAGCATCGGTTTGGAATGGGTGAGATGCTGGACATCCTAATCTTGCTGGGGAAAGCTATACGCATTCGCCGTGAAGCGCTCGGATTCTCACAGGAGCGACTCGCGGAGCTGTGTGGGTTCGATCGGACCTACATCAGCCTGCTTGAGCGTGGCAAGAGAAATCCGTCGCTGCTGAACCTTAGCAGGTTGTCTGACGGGCTCGGGACTTCGGTGTCGGAACTCACTGAGGTGCTCAATGGCTCTAAAGCCAATCGACGAAGCGCACGCGCTTCAGATCCAAGCCGGAACGCTGGGAAGAAGAACGGGGCATGATTTCGAGGCCCAGGTAACCGACGATGCCAATAAACTTACCTGTCCGCGGGTAATCCCGACGAATGAAAAGAAACAGCACATCTTTCAAGGTGCGGTCGCCCAGCACCTCGTCGACTATGTCTGTGCGCGAGAGGGTGTTGAGACTCTCGCCAAAATTGAGGCGCTATCTACGGGAGCGCTTGCTACAAGTGAGGAGGGGAAAAAGTGGTTGACCGTGAACGGGGCGGACATTCAACGATGCAAGAGCGACATTATTCTTACCCTCCATGCTGAAGGTGGGCAACCTGTGACTGTCGGCGTGTCTATCAAGCAATGTAACAATTCAAGTCCCACCAACGCCCAGCTTTATTTCACGACTGCAAGCGGTTTTGTCTCCCTGTTGCGAAAGAATGATATCCAAGTGTCGGATAAATCCGAACTGGCGTTGAAGCAATTTTGTGGCGAGCCCGGACATCAGCCTTTAGATGCAAAAAATCACTCAAATGCTCGCAAAACCGATCCCCGGAGATTTTTCTGGGAGGAAGTCGATTCGAAAGGACGAAAGGAGATCGAAAAGCTCTTGCAGGATCGGCATGATGACATATTCCGGTTGCTCTTGCAGAAGGCCTATCATGACGACCCCTTCGTTCCAAGCTATGTAGTTCACAAAACAAAGAAGGCGGATGATCCGGCGCTGACAGAGGTTGCAATCTATTCCATTGAGGAACTGATAGCACTGAGCAAGCAATACAAAGGCTTCGAGACCAAGACGTACAGTGTAAGAAAGGGCTCCTATAAGGACCCTGACGGAGTGAGTCATCTCGCCCCTCGCTTTGGTGTGATTCAAATGCAACGGGGAGGTCAAAAGCAACACCCGACCCAGTTGCAGTTCAATCTTGAGGCGGGCTACTTTTACAATCTACGCGATCACCTTGATAAGGTGACGGCCAATAGCAGCGGCAAGTAATGGGGGCACAGCATTGCCGATGCCTGTTCGAATTGTGCTAAGGCTTCCACTGAACCTGAAGGAGTCAGGGAATGATTGCAGACGCGTTGCTTCACGTATAGTCAACGACCGTGTTGCGATAGGATGCACATTTCGGCATCCCGAGATCATACCGAATGTTGTCTGGACCGCCCCTCCGGGTTCATGCCACACTTGACGCTTGTATGTTGTGTTGTAGCCGGATGGCGGGCGATCATCGGGGCTGCTGTTGTCATGCGCGCTTTTCCCCTGAGGGACATCCCAGAGCCAGCGTATGACGTGTTCCGGGTGGGCCACTGCGAAATGAAGAGCATCGTCGCTGGTTCCGCCGGATTCGATATATGGCAGATCGGAACACGCGTCTGCAAAGGTTACATAGGGTTGTAGATTATTAAAAAGGTCGCTTTCGCATCCGTGGGTCTTATGGGGAAATGTTGGACTCTGATCAACATCCGTCCGCAACGCGACGAAGACCACTCGTTCGCGGTGCTGCGGAACCCCGTAGTCCTTAGCATTTATCTCGAATGCTTCTACTCGATAGCCTAGGCTCCTGAAGCCATCGATGATCAAATCCTTGACCAACTGTCCATCTTTGTTTTTCATCGAGGTCAACAGCCGTACATTCTCAAGAATCGCAGCTCTTGGCTGAATAATCTCTACGGTACGTAGATAATCTTGAAATAGATTGTTTCGGGCATCGTTGACGTGTCTTTTTCCTGCCAAACTGAATCCTTGACAGGGTGGGCCTCCGGCGATGAGATCAACGCTCCCAGTCCTCTCCTTCCACTTGCGGATATTTTCTGCGGTTAGTGCAGAGATGTCCTGTCCGACGCAATCGACCCCTTGAAAATTCTCCCGATAAATAGCTCGTAGCAACGGATCTTTCTCTACATATCCCTTGATCTGAAATCCAGCGGACTTAAGTCCAAGGCTAAGGCCCCCACAGCCGGCGAATAGGCTCAGAGCGCCCGGGCTGTCTGTCCTGTTAGCTTGGGCGTTCGACATTAAGCCTGCCAGAATTGCCAAGTACTCTAGATTTCGCGGTGTTTGTTTGGCTTGCTCCGAACGATCAGCCCGCCGCACAGTTGTGTGACTATGAGTTCTATAGCGTTTTGCCCGGTTCCTGATTCTGGAGATCGACTCGTCGTCGTTCAACGTGTCCGTAATCACCTTTAGGTGAAGATCGGAAAGTGTGATCTTTCCCAGTTCGAATGCCGATATCAACTGTTGAGGAATGTCGCACAGTTCGGAAAAACGAGCTTGAGACAAGCCCCTCTGCGTTCTCTCAATTCGAACAATTTCTCCGTCCATGCACAGAGTTTACTCGACAGTAACGCTCTTTGCGAGGTTGCGGGGCTGGTCTACGTCGCAGCCGCGGCGGACGGCGATGTGGTAGGCGAGGAGTTGCAGGGGGACGACCTCGAGGATGGGGAGGAGCAGCTCCGGGGCGGGGGGGATGTGG
>Ga0182030_10014077_pt1 | contig 15839 bp, 20 predicted proteins | sample 812S3MmetaG_FD_121299 | JGI IMG/M metagenome (GOLD analysis project Ga0182030, IMG submission 121299) | Permafrost microbial communities from Stordalen Mire, Sweden - 812S3M metaG (Illumina Assembly) | ecosystem: Environmental > Terrestrial > Soil > Wetlands > Permafrost | place: Sweden...
CGGATCGTTATTCGGACTTAAAGTTTAGTGTAGTCCGTAATGCCTAATCTATTTCCAAACGGATCATCGAATTCGGCGGCCCGGCCGGTAAATATTTCAAAGGGTTCTGATAGGAAAACAACGCCTTTTTCCTGCAGTCTTTCATATTCTTCTTGGACATCGTCAACTACGAACCAGATTGTCGGCTTGGCATCCGGGAAATTTTTGGTATCTTTTAAAATAATGGCCGGCTCCTGATTGCTAATCTTAAAAGCCAGCATGCCCTGGTCGGAGAAATCAAACTTAACGCTCAATCCGAGTTTCTCATAAAAGTCACGGGATTTTTTTAAATCGTCCGTGGGCAGAAAGAAATTGTCGTAGTCATTTATTCCCATGATAGCCAATTATAAGTACTATCCATGAAATCTCAAGATTTAATTTTTTATACCCGGACAGGTTGTGTTGAAGCGGTTCTTTAGGTTATAATTAGGAACGATTTGTCGGTTATATAACAAAAGGAGTCAAATACAATATGGGACAGCCCAAAAAACGCACGACTGCTCGTAGAACCCGTTCTCGGCGTAGCCACGTCGTTGTTGATCTGGCCCGTAAAGTAAATGCCCATTCGCCGGTGAAAGTCTATACGACCCGCCGCGAATCCGGAAAAAAATTGACCGAAAAGTCAGCTAAATAAACTAGACTAGCTGTTATAAGCAGTATTTAACAATATGGCATCAAATCGTCACTTAGGTCGAATAATTGCATTACAAACGCTCTACGAGCAAGATTTTCGGCGCCAAGCCGGCGACGAGAATGGTGAATTGGATACGATTCTAACGCGCAACATTGAGCGTTATAATCACCTGATCGATGATACAACTTTCGTTGAGGATTTGGTCCATGGCATTATCAAGTACCAGCAGAAGCTAAACGAAATACTCCAGCCGGTGGCCCCGGAGTGGCCGATCGACCAGATCGCCCGGATGGATAGAATCGTTCTGTATATTGGTCTTTATGAGTTGATCTACGGAAAAGATATCCCGCCCAAAGTAGTCATTAATGAAGCGGTTGAGTTGGCCAAAGCCTTCGGCGGTGAAAACTCCTCCAAATTTATTAACGGGGTACTGGGAACAGTGCTACGACAGAAGGAAACCGCCAAAACAGAACCAGCTAGCCGCAAACCAAAAACCACTGTCAAGAAGAGTAAACCCAAGGAGAAAACATGAAGCGTCCGAAACCAATCCAAGGATTCCGCCGGTTGGTCAAACGTCCACCGACAATTACGGAAGCGGTTAGTGAAACCACTTCCGGTGGTGTTATTTTCCGGCGCGATGCCAGCGGCAAAGTAGAGATATTATTGATTCAAGACGCCAAAGACCGCTGGACGATTCCCAAGGGTCATGTCGAATCCGGTGAAGAGCCGCGCGTAACTGCCGAACGCGAGATCCGCGAAGAGACCGGACTAAAAGAAATGCAGGTCCTTAATTGGCTCGGTAAAGTTAACTTCCGTTACCGGCGGACTCAAACGCTGGTTTTAATGACCATGCATATTTATCTGGTTAAAGCGCTCGGGGACAGCAATAGTTTTAAGCCGGAAGACTGGCTTAACGCCGTAAAATGGTTTCCGTCCCAAGAAGCTATTGATAAAATTGAATATGAGGATATCAGCAAACTAATGTTAGTAGGATTAAAAAAGATCCGCGATAATAATCTTTAAGCCGTTATGCAATCAAACGATCTTTATATTAATTTTGCTAATAGCATCTTGCAAGTCACCTTTAACGATATTAATTTACTGATCACCGCTTTTACGCACCGTTCCTATCTTAATGAGCACAAGAAAACCGTTCACGAGCATAATGAGCGGCTGGAGTTTTTGGGCGATGCCGTGCTGGAGCTGGTTACCACCGAGTATCTTTATTCGAATTTTGATGAGCCCGAGGGCATCTTAACCAACTGGCGCAGTTCACTGGTACGGACCGAAAGTATTGGCGCGGCCGCTGAAAAGCTCGGTTTTGAACCACTGCTCCGCTTAAGCCGCGGCGAAAAACGGGGAACTGATCGAGCCCGGGCCCAAATCTTAGCCAACAGTTTCGAAGCTGTCGTTGGCGCCCTGTATATTGATCAGGGCTATGAAGCCGTCAAGCGGTTTATTACCAATGTCCTGCTGGTAACTTTTCATGATATTTTAGTCAGCGGCTCCTGGCTGGATCCGAAATCGCATCTACAGGAAATGGTTCAAAACCAACAGGGGTTTACGCCGATTTATAAGGTTATCAGCGAAGAAGGACCGGATCACGACAAGACCTTTACCGTCGGGGTCTACATTAACGGACATATACAAGGAACCGGTGTCGGACCCAGCAAACAGGCCGGCCAGCAGCAAGCCGCCCAGTCAGCGCTGCGGTTTTATGATCCCCAATCAGCTGATAAATCTGGTGACAATAATTGACAACAGAGGACGTAATCTGTAGAATAAGCAACAATATCAAACTATTATTTAACGTTAAGATAAAGTTGGTGTTAGAAATAATATGTTAGCTATACGCATGCAAAGAACCGGCCGCAGTGGACACGCGATGTTCCGCTTAATTGTTCAAGATTCGCATCGTCACCCGTCCCGCGGTAAGATTGTTACTCAACTTGGCCATTATGATCCGCATCAGAAGACGATTGTGCTTGACAAAGAGAAAGCGGCATTTTTTCTCGAACATGGCGCCCATCCATCTGACCGGGTAGCCAGGCTCCTTAAGGCTGAAGGCATTACTCTACCGAAATGGGTGCAGATTAAAGAGAAACACGCCCGGCCGGTAAAAAACACTGATAAATTACGGCGCAATCGTCCGGCAGTGGCTGAAGAGCCAAAACCTGCTCCAAAGACAGCCGAAGAAACAGCAGAACCGGCTGAAGAACCAAAATCTGCTCCAGAGGAAGTCGCAGCAACCGAAGAGTCTGCCACTCCGCCGGTTGAAGAACCGGAATCAGTACCAGACAAAAAACCAGCTGATGAGACGCCGGCTGAAACCGTTCCCGAAAAAGAAGTCCCGGCAGAGAAAACTTAAGACAAAAGTTATTTCCGGGCAAAGATTTATACTCATTGCATTTTTATCTAGTATAATAAATAAAGACTAAATAGGAGATTTCTGTCATGAACAGTATTGATCAGCAATTTGTTGAATATATCGTTAAGTCCTTAGTAAGCAAACCAGACGCGGTAGTTGTCGATAGGCGGATTGACGAAAAGGGTGTATTACTGGAATTAACTGTCGATCCGGAAGACTTAGGCCGGGTGATCGGCAAGCGGGGAGCAACGGCTCAGAGCCTGCGGACTTTACTGCGTGCGCTCGGCACCAAGAACGATGCCCGATATAACTTGAAAATCATTGACAACGGGCCAATGCAGCCCCGTAATTCATATGACAACAACTCGTATAGCGCGGCACCGCCGGCGGCTAGTAATGATAATAATACGGCTAGCGATCAACCGCAGCCGGCCGTAGCCGATGACAGCAGTGGTAGTCAGGCTGCCGCGGAGCCGACTGATACCGAAACCAGAATCGATCATGATGATCACCAAGCCGAAGAAACTGCTCCAGAAGAGCCGGCCGAAGAAGTCAATCACGAAGATGTTGTCAGTAAAACCCGCAGAGAACTTGAAGATCTAGATGATCTTGATGTATAGTAGCGTGGTAACCATGCATAATGGTTAATCTAACAAGAAAATAAATAAGCTCATTGCGAGCCATTCGGGAAACCGTCTGGGGGCTTTATGTGATAAATAAACCTTGGCAAGTACCGAGGTTTTTTTATACCGCTAACATCGCTTATACTTTATTGATATGAAAATAATTGTTATCAGTTTGTTCCCGGAGATGTTCGATCATGTGCTGAATATCAGCATGCTGAAAAAAGCCCAGGATAAGGGCATTATCAGTCTTGAATATCTGAATTTACGTGACTATGGTCTTGGTAGGCGCCGGCAGGTTGATGATGTCCCTTATGGTGGCGGAGACGGCATGTTATTGAAGCCGGAGCCGCTGTTCGCGGCCATTGAAGCCGCCAAAGCCAAGCTGCCTTCGGCCAAGGTATTTCTGATGACGCCGCGCGGGGGAAGGTTAGCCCAAGCCAAAGCCGCTGACATTGCCCAAACTAACACTGATATGATTATTGTCTGCGCCCATTATGAAGGCTATGATGAACGGGTGACTAAGCTGGTTGATGAACAGCTTTCAATTGGTGATTACATCGTGACCGGCGGCGAAATACCGGCCATGGTACTGATTGATTGTGTGGTCCGTTTGCTGCCAGGCGTCCTGGGCGGCGAGCAGAGCGCCGTCATTGAAAGTTTTGCTGACGGCCAAACGCTTGAGTTCCCACAGTATACCCGGCCGCCGCTGTTTAGAAAATTAAGGGTGCCGAAGGTATTATTAAACGGCAACCATGCCGAGATTAATGCCTGGCGGCAGTCACACAGTAAAAAAGCTAAAAAATAGTATAATTAGTACCATAAGCAGAAGGATAAAATATGAAACTACCTTTTATTAAACCGGTCTATGCTCATTGCGATTTACCCTGCGGTGTTTATGACCCGGCCCAAGCCAGAATTGAGGCCCAGAGTATATTCGCCATCATGGAAAAATACCCGGGCTTAAGCGAGGAAGATAAAACCCGGGCTATTCTTATCAAGGAACACCGGGCCGAATTAGTCAAACAACATCTTTGGGTGCTTTGGACAGACTATTTCAAACCTGAGCATCTGGAAAAGTATCCGGATTTGCACGATCTATTTTGGAAAGCTACCAAACAAGCCGGTGCCTGCAAGAAAACTACCGACACTGGCGTGGCGCAGCAGTTGTTAAATCAAATTGATGAAATCGCAAATATTTTTACGGAGACTAAAAAACTCTAAACCATTGTTTATCCGGCGGGTAAAAGGCAACTCAATGGTGCCGGCACTCCGTCCGGGACAGCTCATCATTGCTTCGAATCTCTTCACTAAACTGTCAGTTGGTCAGATCGTGGTGATTAAACATGAACGGTTAGACAAGATTAAAAGGGTTAAAGATATAAGAAAAGGCCAACTGTATCTGCTTGGCGACAACGCCAGGCGCAGCATTGATAGCCGCAGTTTCGGCTGGTTGCCGCTGGAGTACATTGTTGGGCGGATTATTTGGCCCAGGGTCTGATATAAAATGCTAGGGACCTTGCTCGCCGCGTTCTTTGGCTTCCAGCACGCGGATCTGGTCATGGTCCAGGCCATAGTAATGGGCGACTTCATGCCAGACTGTCCGGCTGATCCTGTCAGATAATTCGTTTATATTGCTGCTGGCCGATTCCAGCGGTTTTTGAAAAATGGTAATTTTATCCGGTAATAATTTCATTGCTCCGTGCCGCTTACTGAGCGGTATGCCTTCGTAAAGTCCGAAAAGCGTCTGGTCGGAGCGCAGTCTAAGTAATTCCCGCTGGTGCGGAGTCGGTTCGTCTTCAACAATAAAGGCTACATTCTGTAGGCGGTCAATGTAGGCTTCGGGTAAATTATTGATAGCCTGATTGATAATCTGTTCAATTACGTCCCGCGGTACGTTAGTCATGTTTCAACTATAGCAGATATATTTAAAAAGCCCCTTAGTCAGGGGCTTTGTGCTAGTGCCTAAAAATGATTCGGGCTCATAACGTAGCAGTGACACCATTAAATAGCATAAACACTAACTTGGATGTAACAATTCATACACGAAGTTGGTGTGATATGTCACAAATTGTCATCGTTGTGAATAATTTCATCTGGCCGGCTGCCTGATTCATAGAAGCGCAGATCTTGAGAGTCGCTCATTTCCCAGGACGATTGCAATGGTTGTAATATTTGCCATGATGCCTCAACTTCAGCGCTGGAGGCAAATAAACTGTGATCGGAGTGGAACGCGTCAAGCAGTACCCGTTCGTAAGCATCGGCCAGTTCATGGCGGCGCTCTTCATAAGCAAAGGACAAATCAACCTTCTCCAGTTCGCGGTCATAACCCGGCCGTTTTGACCAAAGCTGGACCTCAATGCCTTCATCAGGTTGGATCCGTAAAATAAGCCGGTCGGCTTCATCTTCCTGGGTCTTACGGTAGTGAATGGTAATTTCCGACTTGGTCTCATCAAGCGCCTTACCGGCAGTCAGGATAATCGGTACGCCGGCCCAGACCGGATCGGCCGAGTGCAGTTTAAGCGATACGAAAGTTTCGGTGATGGACTTTTGATTGTTTACTTCCGATCGGTAATCCTGATACTGCCCGCGGATAACTTCATAGGCCGAAGAGCCGGTCCCGAACAAGGAGAGTTGTTTTAGGGCTTGCAAACGGTGCGCCGGTACCGCCTGCCAACGGCCGCGCGGTGGCAGACTCATTAGCGTCAAGGCAGTTAACTGCAGCAGATGGCCTTGGACTACGTCACGCAGGGCGCCGGTTTGTTCATAGAAGTTAACCCGGGATTCAATGCCGAAATCCTCTAGCACCGATAACTCGATCTTTTCGATAAAAGTCTTGTTCCAGGTCCGTTTGAATAGGGAATTCTCGTTACGGAAAACAATCAGATTCTGGGCCATTTCTTTAGCCAGGTAATGATCGATCCGGTAGGTCTGGGCTTCAGAAAAATGACGGTTCAGTTGTTTAATGAAATCTTGAGCTGAAATCAGGTCAGTCCCGAACGGTTTCTCGAGCAGCAGTTTGGTTGAAGCTGGCTGTGCCAGGCCGGAGAGGCCTAATTGTTCGACAATCGGTTGTGAGACTTGGGGCGGCACTGACAAATAAAATAGGATCTGGGCTTTGGCGGAGAAAGTTTTACTCTTAGCTTGCAGATAGTCCGCCAACCGGCCGTATTCCCTGTTTTGGCTTAAGTCCATCTGGAACATTGAAATATGTTTATCCAGCCAGCCGTGTTTTCTTATCACAGCGGCGCGGTGAGGTGGTAATTTGGCCAGTAGCTGTTTAACGCTAACCGCCTGGCGGCTGATACCGATGACCTGAAAATCTTCGGGCAAGGCCTGGCGGGTAGCCAGTTTGTCCAGCGCCGGTAATATTTTCCTGGTGGCCAGATCGCCGGTAATGCCGATAATAACCAGCAAAGTTGGCGATTGTTTGGGAATTGGGGTCATCAATTTTTTAATCAATCGATAATGATTTTAACAGTGTCAGCAGTGTCCCTGAAAAACTGGTCGTGTTCCAGGACGAGCTGGTAATGCTGCTGGCCGGACCGCTCGTCAAGCAGGCGGTATTGGCGCAGCGGTTGAAAGTAATACCGACTACCGGACTGACTGCTTGGATATCAGCCAGCGGGATATACTGGCTCAGCTGATAGCCGGAATTGCCGGTAATGTAAATGGCGTCAATATTGCTGGCCGGCGTAGACGTAGAAGTGGCGTAGTGTAGGAAACTGATATAAGTTGAAGCGCGCTGGCCGGCCGTCGGGTTGGTGTAGGTGATCAGCTGCGATTCCAGGGCGGCTGAGGCGTTGCCGCTTTGATAGCCGGCAATTACTGCTGGTGCCTGGTTCTGAATCGTCATCGTGATTTTCCCTTTTACCAGCTGGTTGGGGGTTGTCAGCAATTCCTCAGACGGAGATTGGAGGGTCAATACGTTAGTACCAGCCGTATCCGTTATTTTCCAGCCTGGCGGGTAGTTAAAGCTGAGGCCGAGATTAGTTGAACTGTATTGCTGGGTGGCAGCCGGCAAACCGATCTTAGTGGTTGCGGGCAGCGATGAAACAACCGGCGGTCCGGTAGCCGTTTTCTTGTGGTAGTGCTCATAGCCGGCAACGATCACGCCGCATAAGACAATAATTATCAATCCAGCGACAATACCGATCAATCTTTTGCCGTGATTGGTTTTCTGGTGATGATAATAATCTGAGGGGTGCAAGGCGCCTGGTGCTCCCCGGTCAGCCGGTTGGGAGGGGTTGATGTTCCCGGACGGGTTCGGATTCGATGGGTTCATAATCGAAAGTATACACTTTCCGTTAAATTTTTACCCTAGATAACAGCTAATTATTCGACGGTCACCGACTTGGCCAGATTACGTGGCTTGTCGACGTTAAGACCTTTTTGGCTGGCAATGTAATAAGCAAACAATTGCATAGCAATAACTTCTAAAATAGCCTGAGTTTGTTCCAGGGATTTTGGAACGTAGATAATATCATTGGCTAACTTCTTAATGGTTGTATTGCCCTTATTGGCGATTGCTACTACCGGACCGCCACGGGCTTTAATTTCCTCAATATTGGAATAGGTTTTATCTATCAGCGGGGAATTGCAGGCCAGGGCAAAAGTCGGAAAGTCCTTGTCTATCATAGCAATCGGGCCATGTTTCATCTCACCGGCGGCGTAGCCTTCGGCGTGGATATAAGAAATTTCCTTAAGTTTAAGCGCTCCTTCCAGCGCGGCCGGATAATCATAATTGCGTCCGATGAAAATAAAATCCCGGTAGTTAACATATTTTTTGGCAATTTGCTCAATTTTTGGAGCTTGGTCGAGTACTAACTGGACCTTATTGGGAAGCTCAATTAACTCTTTGAGCAGCGGTCTGTACAATTTGTTAGGGCCGGCCAGCATAAGAGCGATTTGGATCAGCACTACTACCTGGGCGATGAAAGCTTTGGTAGAGGCCACGGCATACTCTGGCCCGGCATGGGTATAGACGCCGGCATCAGTCATTCTGGCAATAGTCGATCCCACGACGTTGACTATTCCCAGTTTAAGCACGCCATAATCATCAACTTTTTTTAATGCAGCAATAGTATCAGCTGTCTCGCCAGATTGGGATATGGCAATCAGGGCGGTACTTCTCGAAAATGGCTCATGGCGGTATTTAAATTCCGAACTCAATTGAACCTCAACCGGTATGCCGGCTATCTCTTCAATCAGATACTCGCCGAGCAGTCCGGCATAGGACGAAGTGCCACAGGCCACAATCACAATCCGGTCAATAAATTTCAGCTGTCCCTCGACCGATTCCAGGCCGCCTAATTTAACGGTATTGGTTTCCAGCCGGACCCGTCCGAGGGTGGCTGACATGATCGTTTGGGGCGCTTCAAATATTTCTTTTAACATATAGGTCGGAAAATCACCCATACTGGCTTTGCTAACATCAAGATCAAGCAGTTCAGCTTTTCTTTCAACATTAATATCTTTCTCGATGTGTTTAATCCGGTAACCATGGCGGTCAATTACCGCAATTTCGAAGTCTTCAAGATAGACTACTTCCTTGGTGTACTGCATTATCGGGGTCGGGTCGGACGCGATAATGTATTCATTCTTGCCGACACCGATAACCAGCGGGCTGGATAACTTGGCGACATAGAGTTTATCTGGTTGGTAAGTGCTTGCCATTACAATGGCATAGGCCCCCTTGATGCTTTTAATAGTTTCTTCGAAGGCTCTATCGAGTGATTTGGTCTTGCGGTAGTAATAATCTATCAGCTGGGGTACTACTTCGGTATCGGTTTGGCTGATGAATTTATATTTTTTTGTTATCAGGAACGATTTTAATTCCAAATAATTTTCAATTATGCCGTTATGGACGACAAAAATAGTTTTGGCGGTATTAAATTGGGGATGGGCGTTAATTGTTGTCGGCAGCCCGTGGGTTGCCCAACGGGTATGGCCAACGCCGACAGAAGAGGCCGGGACCTGGCTGTCGAGTATCAGTTTTTCCAGTCCTTCTACTCGTCCGGCCTGTTTGATAACAAAACCGGCTTGGTTTTTGTTATCCAGCAGGGCTATCCCGGCTGAATCGTAACCCCTGTATTCAAGATCTTTAAGGCCATCAATAATAATCCCGACGGCCGGGCGTTTACCAATATAACCGACTATTCCGCACATAGCTTTTAGTTAAACTTATTCTTAACTGGTTTACAATACATAATAAATAATACAGTAACATATTATATTAAAAGAATCAATATTTGCGTCTTGGATTCCAGTTCCAAGTAAATTACTACGACCAGGTTGCAGCTTCAACTAACTTTTGATGTTCTGGATCGGTTGGGTTATATTTGCCTACAAACAGTTTTTTAAAAGTTGCTTCATCACCCTTAATTTCATCAAAATAACGCCAGATTTTTTCATTGCCATCAAAATAAAATATATCTTTAGGGAAAACCACGCCTGGTAAATTGCATGGTGTACCACGAAAGATACGAACACACTGTATATATGCCTGCTTCTTTACTTTAGATATGACTTTTTCACTTAGTTCCTGATTGTTCTCGACTAATTTAAGCATGGCTTCCCGTCGCCAGGCGATTTCATATGTCTCCCTGAAATCTCGTTTTTTCCCATCAAGACCGCTGGCCAGTCCTAATAAAGTGTAATATTGGACGCCGGCATCTCGGGGTTGACCTTCATATATTTGCTCCACTACTACACAAATACCTTCTTCGGGGTCTTCATACCCGACGAGACCCGTTCCCATAGCAGCAAAACTAGCTTTATCTCCCAAGAGACGCCTTAAAAGATGGATTCCATCTTCGTGTAATAAACTCTGTTTCATCTCCATATTGGACATTGATTTGCGCTTTGCCCCAACTTCAATCCGACATCTTTCTTGGTTAGTAGCGATTGATTTCGAATCAGGATTAATTTCCGAATCCCATTTACCGGGCTCAACAAGTCCAATCGATTCATAATATCTAATACCTGCAGCAAAGACCTGCACCATATCTTCGGGCTCAAATCTATCTTTGTCGTCTGGAACGACCGCCAATAAACCAGCAAAATAGACTTCGATAAGTGGTCGATAATAATTGATTAGCTCGGCATAATCAATGGTTTGGGTATTGTCGGTACTAGGCAAATCTTCCGGCAACAAACCTAGCAATTCTTGCTTAATAGTTAGGGCAGTATCATCTGTCCCTTGATAATTTACAACTTTGTCCCTTAGATTATTTATCATGTTGTTAAAGATAGCTGGTTCAGGTAAACCATATAATTCCTCACCTTGTTGAACTAAATATTGACCAGCTCGTTCGCTTTCTGGTAGATCGCCCATATCCATTTATTGGACGGAGTTGAGAAAGATGCCGTAATGGCCGCCCTCCAAGAAATAGTTAATTCAAGCGAACTTATTAAGGGTATCAAGCGCGTTACTATTACTTATAATCCGGATCAAAGACGATTTGTTATCTTGATGTTTTGGGATTCTCATGACCAGATGATTGAAAAGCGGGTAATGTTTCATAAGAGTCCGGAGTTTAGCAAACTGTTTAGTCTAATTGACGGGAATACTTACGAGGTTGAAGACTTCGAGCTGGTTAGCGACAAAGATTATTGAGCTCCGCTAATTATAAATAGTGCAAGACTGATGATTCTTTTGTACTGATAGTTTCATTTATGGGAATTGGGTGTCTATAGCTATTTGACAAGTAATACTTAAGACTTAATTTATATAATATTGGACTTGAACAGAATAATAAAGCTGGTTCTGGCCGGGCTGGAGGTCCAGGCTAGAGCTGGAACTGGAGTTTAAATCCATGTTTGAACCGGCACAAATACCACCCGACGAGCCACTGCAGGGCGTCGGGTAATTGTTGCTGTTCAGGCCGCCGTCAACCACGGTTTTTACAGCCGCAATTTTAAATCCTAAATTCTTGGCGGATTGTTCAGCGTTGGCCCTGGCATTTTGTTCAGCCTGGCCCCGGGCTTTATCGGCCAGACTGTTTTGCATAGCAGTGCTAAAATCCACTGACGGGCTGACGTCGCCAGTCGGGTTGGTCGTAACCAGATAGTTCTGGACTTTCTGGGCCAGATTAGCATTGTCATCGATGGTGATTGTCGGGTCCAGCTCATAGGTATATTGGCCGTTGTCTTGGGAGACTGGTACTGGTGATATCGGTAAATAACCACCCGAACTATAACCATTTGAGCTGGTCTGGATATCTTTAGACGCTACGCCCAGGGCTTCTAACTTGCTGACAAGCTGATTGCTCATAGTCGTTAATTGTGACAGCGCAGTTTGCTGGTCAGCATCCGTAAAATCATAAGTTGGCGTAAATACATATTCGTCCGGAGTTGCAGTAAGGGTTGCTTCACCGTTAACTGTAATCACTCTGTCCGAAGCTTTAATGTTTGACTGCCATGGCTTCCAGACAAGTACCATGACCAGTACCAGCCCGATGACAATAACCGATAGAAAAATAGTTAATAACTTAAAACCTAAGGGCAACTTACGTTTAGTGGCGGTCGGTATTTCGGCACTTGTTTGTGTTTCAGTTTGCATTATTAATGCTTATCCCTATGTTGATAATAACAAGCCGCAAATTGAATGTAAAGTTAACGGGCGGATAGAGATTATCCAGCAATGGCAAGCAGACTGTTTAATATCAATTAACTTCGTCTGTGGGTATTCCTTGATCAGGGCTAAAGCCGACTGCTGATTCTCTACTCATTTGTTTATTATCTATCTGTGTAATTTAACTTGAAGCATAGCCGGTTTGTGGTTAGGATAGAAGCCGAACCGCCCTAATTGCCAATACCTGCATTGCCGGTATAATTACCTAACTTAGGTGTTAGGAAGCTAAGCGGGTAATCTGATAAACTTCTACTATGCGACTTATTCTTATCCGGCATGCTGAAACTGAGGAAAACCGGCTTGGTATCATTCAGGGCCAGCGTCCCGGACAGCTCTCCGAACTTGGCAAACGCCAGGTGGCGGAAGCCGCTAAAACCTTGGCTGGTGAGCCGCTTGACGCGATCTTCTGTTCGGACTTACAGCGCTGTATTGATACGGCCAAGCCGCTGAAAAAATTATACAAAAAAGTTCCGTTTACACTTACCCCGGACCTGCGTGAATTCAGTTACGGCCGGCTTCAGGGCCTGCCGCTGGGCCGGTTCATTAAACTGGTACCGAAAATCAGCTTTGTGCTGCATTTCAGGCTGCCTGGCGGCGAATCGTACTCTCAGGTGCGTTCCAGACTGATTAGCTTCTTAAACCAGCTGTACGCCTCCTATCCGGACGGTACGGTGCTACTGGTTACCCATGGCGGCCCGATCCGGATAACCCGTCTACTGCTGGATAAGGACGTCAAGCCGACCACCGCCCAAAAGGTAACCAACTGTTCAATCTGGAGATTAACCATGGATAAAAAATTAAAAGATACGTAATCTGATAAGAATTAAGCTATAATACTTACACTATGTCTACAAAAGAAGCAGAAGCATTAGTTCTTCCAGTCCATATCGGTCTAATTCTCGACGGCAACCGCCGCTGGGCCAGGGCCCATGGCCTAAGCATTGAAGAAGGCCACCGGCAAGGTTATCAAACGCTTAAGACCGTCGCTAAGGCAGCCATGAAATACGGCGTCCGTTACGTTTCGGCCTATGTATTTTCGACTGAAAACTGGAAACGGGACCGCCAAGAAGTCAAAGATATCATGAAAATCTTGAAGTGGGTGCTGCAGCATGAAATAAATGATTTTAACAAGGAGAACATCCGTCTTTGTGTGATCGGTTCCAAAGCTAAACTGGGCACCGCCATGCTGGCGGCTATCCATGATGCCGAGAAACTAACTGAAAATAATACCCGCGGAACGGTTTTACTGTGCCTTGATTACGGCGGCCAGCAGGAAATCGTCGATGCTATTAAGAAAATTGTCGAAGCCGATGTTAAACCGGAAGATGTTTCGGCTCAGATGGTTGAAAAATTTCTCTACGCCCCGGATGTACCACCGGTTGATTTAGTTATCCGGACCTCCGGTGAACACCGTCTCAGCGGCTTCATGACCTGGGAATCAGTCTACAGTGAGCTGCAATTTACCAAGAAATACTGGCCGGAATTTAATGAGCACGATCTTGAAAAAGCCCTGACCGAGTACAGCAAGACACAACGCCGTTACGGAGCTTAGTCTGTAAAAATTACCGTTGCTTAAAACTGCACCGTAGCTTACTATTGTACTATCACCATGACCAGATAGGCTTAAGGTTTCGACCGGTCGCCGATGCTGGTCTTTTTATATGTATATTCGATTGATCGGCGCAGCCGGCTGATGCTGATAATCCGGTGCGAGAAAGGCATCAGCAGTTTGGAATATCTGTAATTAGGCGTTAGAACGTGCAATAATTTACCGCGATTTTCCAGGAATTCCAGCAAACAGGCAAAATCACCGTCACCGCTGACAATAATCGCTTTGTCATAGTTCGGGTATTCAATCGCGGCGGCGTAGAGCACCAGTTCAGCGTCGACATTGCCCTTAACGGTCTGCTTGTCGTTTTCAAAATACTGTACCGTCGGTTTGTAGACCATTTTAAAGCCGGCGTTTGTCAGCTCGGTGTATAATTCCTGGTTATCACTGACATGGCCGATAAAGATGAATGCCTGGGAAACATTATATTTATGTTTGAGATATAAACGGAGCTTTTTGTGGTCAACCCGCCAGCCCAACGAACGGACTCCGAGGTTTAAGTTTTGGCTGTCAATGAAGGCATAAATTACTGGTTTTTTACTTGGTTGCATAACCATTCCCCTAGTCTGCGACTAATTTTCTTCCTGGGTTATTAAAATATACTTTTGTTATCTGAATAATAGCATAGCAGGTAAGTCGAGTAACCTCTATATCTGCTTGACAACGGTTTGGCTAACCAGCATATTGTATTTGAAGTCATTTTAAACAAAAAGATATTTCAAATGTTCGCAGATGAGGACCAGAACAACTCCAATAAAAAATCTCCACTCGGCCAGTTCTTAAAGCATGTATTTCACTTTGCCTGGTGGAAAGTCGGCTTGGTTTGCCTGGTTTTAGCCGGACTAGCAGCCTACCCGATTCTGACCAATCTATTAAGATCATCAGTTGTTGCCACCGTCCAGGCCGAGCAGATGATTTTACCGTCCGGGGCGGCGATTATCAACAGCAGTGCGGCCAGCGACAGCCGGGCCGTAAAACTTTCCCAGAATGGTGCCAGTTTAACCGGATCGGTAAACTTGCCGGCTAGTGCCACTTCGATGACAATCTCAGCTCGCGGTGACAGCTGCCAGCAAGGCTGGCCAACTCTCTCAGCCAGTGTTGACGGCGCACCGGTTATCGCCAGTGATTTGATTAGCAGTAGTAACTGGCGGGGCTATAGCGTAAAAGTCTCTTTAAAAAGTACTGCCCACAACTTAAAAATTACTGATACATCAGCCCAGGCCTGCCGCTCACTGTACGTTGATGATATTGTTTTCTATGGTCCAACGGCAGCAGCCCCGGAACCAGCGGTTTCATTTAGTGCCACGCCGGCTGCCGTTACTACCGGCTCTGCCAGTAACCTAACTTGGAACAGTACCAATGCCTCGTCTTGCAAGGCCTCCAGCGCCTGGACGGGCAATCAGCCATTATCGGGCTCATTTTCCACCGGGGCCCTTAATACTACCGAAATGTACAGCTTAACCTGCAGCGGTGTCGGCGGCAAAGCGACTGCTATCGCCACAGTGACAGTCACACCGGCCGCTACAGCCAGTGGGAACCCGACCTGCCAATCGGTTATTATTCCGGCTTATTTCGCGCCAAGTGCCAACGGTGATCCGTGGTTCAACGCCATAGGCGATATTCCCGGAGTCGGCGCACTTGTTGCCAATCCGGACAACGGACCGGGCACGGTTGTTGATACTACCTATCAGGCAGCTATTGAAAATGCCCGTGCTGCCGGTATCGCCGTTTACGGGTACGTTGACACCAACCGCACGGCCGACAGCATTGCCAGTGTTGAGGCCAACATTAATACCTGGAAAAAGTTTTATAACGTGACGGATATTTTCTTTGACAATGTTCCTACCGGTATCGCCGAAGAGGTCTATTATCAGACACTGTCGACTTACGTGCATCAGCAGACACCCGGTTCGCAGACGATTCTGAATACC
>Ga0182030_10014081_pt1 | contig 15835 bp, 26 predicted proteins | sample 812S3MmetaG_FD_121299 | JGI IMG/M metagenome (GOLD analysis project Ga0182030, IMG submission 121299) | Permafrost microbial communities from Stordalen Mire, Sweden - 812S3M metaG (Illumina Assembly) | ecosystem: Environmental > Terrestrial > Soil > Wetlands > Permafrost | place: Sweden...
CTATATAATATAAATAATAATAAATATAGTAGACTCTATTTTTAAAATAATAAATATAAAAGAAGATTCTATAACAATATATAATGAGCTGAAAACTATAAAACCTTATATAAATGAACTAGCTATAGTAGAATATCTACGAGTCTATAACAAATAGTAATATAACTAAGTATTTTAAATAAAATATAAGATAAGGATAAGTAGTACTTAAGTAAAGCGGCGATGCTGACTAATCATATTCAAAGCGAATTCGAAAAAGTATTGTCTGAGATTACCAGAATTATATATTTAATTTATAGATATATAAATAATACTTTTTTAATAATTAATATAGCGATAAGAGCCCTAAAAACCGTGGTAAGCACTGAAGAAACACGAAAAAATCGATAGCAATGACAGTGTAACTTTAATATTTAATGCGAGTGCGATATTGTTATTGATGCGATCCCTAAAGAGTCACATAAACCCAAAATGATTGAAAACTAAACCAGATTTATTGTGAAAGAAACTAAGTGCAAAGAACTTGAGAGAGTATCTGGAAGCTGGAAGAGTTTGACACATGGATTTATAAAGTTGTGTCCTGGTTCCGGGAAAAGGACTCTTCATCCATTGGAAGCATGAGCATGTTCTTAAGAATGGATTTGATTAGGATGCAGATCTGGCTCGTATTCCAACAAGTTTATTTGCTGTGGATGGAAGTCAAAGAAATCACAGTTCTGCAAGACAGAATGTGAGTCTCAGCTATATGCTGCGGCACCGAGAATATCGCTGCCACCGCTGTGTCTGAGAATCCCCATCGTACTTTTGCTTTACCCTGCTTATTCCAGAATTTGAAACTTCGAATGTGAGACTTCTCTAAGCAAGGCTTCCGCAATTAGTCTCTAACCTTTGTCTATCAATTCCATTTCAAGGCCTGTAGTGCCAATGTCCTTCTCGGCATCAAAACCAATTGCCGTTGGCTGTTGAAAATTTCCATCGATTGCGAGTCTCATCTATCAGTCCCGTCCTGTAAATTCGTATTATATTCATATCGTTAAAAAATGGTATTTATAATGATAAGGGTTGTTGCCGAAGTGACGAGAGTGCTTCAGTCAAGATTCGACATTGCTTCAGAGCGAGAGGAAACTTCAACATTGCCGAAGCTTGAGCTAGGGGGGTTCACCAAACTTTTTGATCGTGAGAGAGACCTATACGTAAATTGGGCAACCCGCGGGAGCAATGGCCGCCGTGTTGCAACCTCTTTGCCTTTATGAGCGTCGAGATCGAGCTTCGAACTTCTGTATGGCGTGTTTGAGTGCTGTAACCAACAAGAAACTACTGACTTGAATCGCGGTTCCCATATTCTGAGCCCGAGGCGCAAGTCGACAGATTGTTGAAGACGAAAGAACTTGAAGATTTTAATTTGTATGAATAAGAAAGGAAATACTGACCGATACACAACCAACGTCGACATAAAAACAACCGAACTGCTGAGGATAGGATCCGTCACGTGACTTTCACTCATTTTGTCTCGTTATCAGGCGACCATAGGATCTGAGAAACCTTTTCAACTTCTTCGTATTATCAAGCTCATGGCTCAGTATGATGGAGCTATAAATGCCATTTTTCAAGTGCAAATACGCTTTTCGAATGGACACTATAGCGAGCCGTTAGGCGGCACGTCGCGCCGAAAGAGAGGGAAGGCCCCACGTCATGGCCACGCCACACCGGGGTGTATTGAAAAATGCTGCTGTATTCTTCGCAGCTTCAATGAGCAGTACGGAAGCTTCTATAATCAGCGTGGCTGTCGATGTTCGAAACATGGCGGGCGGGAGGTTTGGCATGCGTAACGGAGATATACCCGAGAATGTGAATGAGCAAATCTCGCTCCATTTCCCTGGATTCTTGGGAGGAGGGCGACCTTGGGAATACTGGACCTGAGATAATCGACAAGTATCTTGTCTAAAATGAAGCAAAGTTACAGCAAAATGAAGCTTGCAGGTGATGTAATTAAATTTTTAAGCTTTATTCTGCTCACGATCCTGTTAGATTCACCATCACACAACTCAAGTGAAATCCTCGGTTCTTGTTCTATGGTGCCAAGCGTTTCTAGCAATGCGGGAGTAACATATGATATACATTCCGGCACTTTGCTCCACCTCCTCCCTTGTTGTGAGAGGAGTTGCCTCAGCATTCCAGGCGGCAGATCCTTGCGTGGGACGCGTTGTTTGTAATTTATATACTCGTCGCCGGTTTACCTCATTGTTCATCAGATTTCTAACGTCTTCGGATTCTACCTAAGCTCAGAATATCATCGGAGTGGAAAAGTGGCACCCTCGATACGATGCGAGTTTCGTGGATACAGCAGGCATGCCTACTGATAGCTTCTACCCTCATTACACTATCAAATTGTCAAGGAGGACAATATGGAGTTCCAGCGTCGCCTTCGTGCGATATTACCGCGCCTACTAATTTTTTATATGCGGGATGTTGGAATTTCAGCATCACGGTAAATCAAACGATCAACAAACCAGGACAGACTTCCATTGGATACATGGGGCTCGGGGCCGGTTTCTACGACTTTATGATTACGAATGTTGGGGGTTCGGCTTATCCAGGCTTCCAGCAGAATGACAGTCCTTGGCAGGCCTCCTTGTCGCCAGCCAATTGTACCATGGCTTGTAAAGCGCACGGTTTCAAGTATACTGCTCTTATTGGAGACGCGCAATGCCATTGCGGGACTATCTCACCTGCAGCGAGAGGTCTTCCAACTAGTAGCTTATCCTCATTAAAACAAACCGACAGCGCTGAAGCAAACACTTGTCATTCGAATAACTGGAAGGCTTGTCCCGCTGACTTCTACGTCTGGGCGTGCGGTTATATGGTAGGCGGAGCAAACACTTTTCAGGCGGATCTTTACATCGATTCGACTTTTGCGTCCGAGTCTGCTTTGGCACTCATTGATGAAACACAGCAATCAAGATGGGGCTATCTTGGGTGCTTTACTATGGGTGCGTCATTAAGTGCAGCATTGCAACCTGTTGGCTACACCAATCAATTTTCTACCGCAACTAGCTGCTACGCATTTTGTGCTAGCTTATACATGCCATTAGCTGGTATGCAATACAGCTCAAGCGCATCACCGTGCGTTGATCCTACCTTTTAACTACTTCGACTACACTGACATGATATCACAGATCTATCTTATGTATGTGTGGAACCGAATTTCAAGGGGGATCATTTCAGGTTACCAATGATGCTACTTCTTGTGGTGTTGCTTGTGTCTCCGGAGGATCGTGAGTTGTCACCAGTTTGTTGTACTCGAGTCCCTTGATTAACCAACGACAGATGCACTGTGGGAACAAATTGTTGCGGGGATGTCACCCAGGGGTCAAGTATCTACGCGGTATACAGGAATCCCGATTTCACAGGATGTTATGAGCCGCCAGTGCCTGGAACTTCTATAGCTGGGAATGGAAATTATCCAGTGGCATGTTATTCAACATGGTCTACTTCCTCAGTTACACGGATTGCACCTGCGACAAACACAGTATCTGGAGAGGTTGTGATCCATACAAAACCCCCAGGTGCTCCATATGGAGGAGTCACTGGATTTACTCAATATGAATTATTGGGCTGTTGGCCCAGTACAGCTTTGACTGGTTCTTACGAATCTATAGCAGGCGAGTATATAGAACATTGCATGGCGGTAGGAGCCTCCCATAGTGCTGCTTATATCGGCTTGTCAGGATCGACTGCAAGTTATGTGTATGTTTTCCAACTATATATATTATCTTATTGAAAATGCTAACCTCTACAGCGGCGCTCAAAGATGTCACTATTCCAATTCAATGACACTTACCACCCCTCAGGTTGCTTGGCGTTATTGTAGAATAGCTTGTCTGGGAAATAATGCAACGCTTGGCATTAACGAAATCTGCGGTAATTATCTATTACTGGCTGGTCCCGCTATAGGGAGCTTAGCCCAGCTTGTTTGGGGACCTGCCTCAATGCTCACCAATTCGCTTGTAATTCCAAGGAGCATGGCAATCTCATCAACGTATAGTTGTGTGCTTCCATCCACAACGAGTTCCTCAAGCTCTTCAAGCTCATCAACCATAACCACGACAATTTCAAGCACATCAAGCTCAAGTTCTTTAAGCACAAGCACAAGCACAAGCACAAGCACATCAAGCTCAAGCTCAAGCTCAACCTCTTCAAGCACAAGTACATCAAGTTCAACCATGTCTTTTGCAGCTGTATCAACCACAACCACTTCTAGTTCAATCACGACAAGCTCAGCCAGCTCGAGCTCAACCGCTTCGAGCTCAAGTCCGTCAAGTACAAGTACATCTAGCTCAATTACGTCAACATCAAGCTCAAGCTTAAGTTCAAGCTCAAGCCCTTCAAGTACAAGTACAACTACATTAAGTGCAGCCATATCTAGTACTTCCAGCTCCACCACTTTGAGCGCGGCCCTGTCTACTACCTCGATCTTGCCAAGCTCGTCCAGCTCATCTACCTTGAGCACTTTTACTTCAGCGGCCATTTCAAACACCTCGCCTACCTCAAGTGTGGTTCCCAGTACAACAACCTCCAGTAGAACGAATTCTGCATCAAGCGCAGTGGCTTCGAGCACAGTCTCCTCTAGCACGACGAGTTCTTTTGGATTTTCAGCCACATCGCCTACTTCGACTATAGTTTCAAGCACAACTAGTTCTATCTCAACCGCAATTTCAAGCACAACCTCCTCCAGTAGCACGATTGCTCCTACTTCAACCTCCATTTCGAGTTTTGTTTCAAGTACGACTACGGCAAGCTCGACTTCCTCCTCCAGCAAATCATCTACAGCAAACTCAACCCCCACTCCCAGCTCAAACTCATATTCCTCTTCCCCACTGACTTTTAGCATATCCACTTCTAGTGAGAATGCATATACGACATCATCCACACCCGAGGTAACTAGTCCCAGTTCAGGAATACTGACCACCTCATCTAGTACCCTGATAGGATCGAGCACAAGTGCCAGTACTAGCAGTGCGCAATCTTCCACATTGAGCAGCGAGTCATCTATGAGCAGTATCTCAACGTCGACATATGCATTGCCTACAACTAGTGCAGCTTCGTCGACTTCTTCAAACTTAGGTTCATCCAATCTGGGAACAAACACGATTTTGACGACTTCGTCATCAATTTCTTCGACTGAACTTATTTCATCGGCAAGCTCAATAATTCTTACGACCACTATGATCTCATCTGGGCCATCAAGTACACAAAGCTCCACGCAAAGCATTATCAGTAACCCAATTTCAATATCCTCTCAAAGTAGCGAGACTTCAACTGTCGAGAGTTCAGCAAGCTCGAGTGGAGAATCTCCTATAACTACATATGAAGGATTCTCTGGATCTTCGACCAGAAATTCGGAAACTTTAAGCTCGACTACACACAGAGGATTTTCAGGAACTTCGATCACAAGTTCAGAATCTTTGAGTGCGACTACAAGCGAAGGGATATCTGGAACTTTAACCACACAATCCTCAAGCCCTACCCCAAGTGGCATTCTACTTGCTACTTTCGGTGTGAATCCCAATTCGAATCCAAGTACATATAATGTTTATGGAGAGTATGGGTCTTGTATAAATGCCCAGTCTGGACTAGACAGTGAGGCCATTAGAATCACCATCCCCTCCGGAACAGCAAGCTGCAGCTTATACTCTGTATTGGATTGTGATGGCTCTGGCGCTCCAGATGTGGTCACTTCTACCGGCAATCTTGGAACTTTTGCCAAGGATATGCGCAGTTTTGAGTGTTTTGCAGTGGTGAGCTCTTTGCATGCAACGGGGTCTACAACGGAACCCAGCGTTTCTTACACAGATACATTCATCATCGGGGAAACTACGAGCTCATCTGTAGGAAGTGCCTCTATTTCGCTCATTGAGACAAGCACGCAAGTTTCGACCTCGACTATCGAGACGACAAGCGAGATTAGATCCTCAACAGCAGGAACCTTATCAACAACGCATTCGACTTCTGGAGGGGCATCCGAACAAACCTCTAGCGCTGGTACTACCAGTGAGACTGAAAGCTCGACCTCTCAGTTAGGTTCAGGCACAATGAGCGAGTCTAAAATCTCCAGCTCGATGTTCGAGTCGGAAGTTACAAGTACGAGTGGGTTCGCAACTTCAACTTCCGCTTCACAATCGGCCAGTGAAACTTCAAGCGTAAGTGAGCTTGGAACATTATCCACAGGGTCAGAATCGGCTACTTTAAGTACGACTGGGCAGGAACATTCTGCATCTAAGTCAGACCTTGCAAGTGAAACGACAAGTGTAAGTCGTTTTGCAACCTCAACCTCTATATCGCAATCTGTGGCCGAGAGTACGACCGGGATTGCAAGCTCAACGTCAGTATTTGAATCAAGTACCGATAGTACGATTGGCTTTATGATTACAACCTCCTCACCAGCATCCATAACTGAAGCTTTGACTTCTACCTCACAATCTACGACTGAAACGAGTAGTGGGGCTGCACCTTCCTTAACAGTGAAAAGCTCTAGTGAAAGCTCCAGCGTAGTGGAAACTACGATTCAGGCAGGGACTTCTTCGACCGCACAATCTATATCAGAACATACCAGTGAGGCTGCATCCTCTCCAATGTTGACGGCCGAAAGTACAACAGCATCCCCAACCAGAAGCTCAAGCACATTTATATCGACCAATGGGATTGAAACTACAAGCGAGGCTGGGCCTTCTTCCACAATAATACTGTCCACAACAGGAACCGGCAGCGAGGTTGCTTCATCCTCGATATCAGGGGTTAGAAATGAATCCACGACCGAAAGTTCTAGTGCGGGGTCGACTACAGAAAATTCTGATACTGCTACAAAAATTTCAAGCACTACATCTTCAATAGAAAGCACGACGCAAAGCTCTCTGGAGAGCTCTACTGCATCACAAAGTATTCGCCAGAGCTCAATTGAAAGCTCTAATACAGCGAGTTTTAGCATAATTCCTAGCACTACGGTTCCTTTGACGACTGCTGAGAGCACGACCCAGATTTCGACCCTACCTAGGACAGCCTCAGAAAGTTCGACTGAGAACTCAAGCTTCTCTGTCAGTGTGACCGCCATTGAACCATCGACGTCCACTTCAGGAAGTGTCAGCGAGAGCCTGAACCAAAGCTCTTCTACTGAAAGTAATTCACAGAGTATTAGTGTGACACAGAGTACTTTGGCCGAATCAACATCAATAAATGAGAGCCTCACGGCCCGTGGAACATCAAGGTCTGAGTCACAAGGCGCCGGCGAGAGCCCAAGTGGGAGCTCTTCTTCTCAGAGTACGACTGAGAATTTAAGCGTTGCCCAGAGCACTACATCCGAGTCAACATTGCTCAGTAAGAGCACAAGTGCTATCTTGACATCGACGCTAGAAACTAGCACTGGGAGCTCAAGCGAAGAGTCTTCAACACAAAGTAATACGCAGAGTATAAGTTTAGCCCAGAGCACTACAGTCGCGCTAACATCGACTATTGAGAGCATGACGGAGAGCGAAACCTCAACTTTAGCCTCAAATCTTCCCCTAACGTCCTCGCAAAGCTCGACGGAAAGCTCAAATTCACCAACTACAACTTCTGTCGAAGGATCAACATCTAAATTGGAAAGCACTAATACGGAAAATACGAGCCCGACTTCTAGTGTGGTCGAGAATTCTAGCCAGACCTCTACTTTGGCTGTGACAACCCCGGGGAGCTTGATGGAAAGCTCTAGTATGACAGAAAGCAGTACCGAGACTGAGGCGATATCAGCCTCTCAAACTGTGAGCGGCTCCAATGCTAGGACGTCTACGACATTTGAAGCTGGAACGACATCAATTTCCCAGAGTGCAAGTCAAACAGATACCGGAAGCTCTACAACGCCTGGGTTTGAGGCCGGGACAGTATCTTCCTCTCAAAGCCGCGAAACGACTGTGCTTGGCAGTTCCACAACATCTGGAAGTGAGACTGTGCCAGTATCAACTGCCCAAAGTACAAGCGAAACAACACAACTTGGAAGTTCCGCAGCATCTGGGACAGCTTCAATAAGTGAATCTGGCAGCTCCATAGCATCTGGATCTGAGACGACTACCCAAAGCTCCACAATATCTGGGTTTGAGACATCTATTCAAAGTTCGATCTCAAATGAAATTACAAGCGCAGAGATCACCAGCAGGATTGAATCAACCAGTAGCGCCGGATCGACTAATTTAGAATCTACTGCTATAACAAACTCTCGTTTCCCGTCCAGCACCCAAACTGGCGGGGCTACCAGCACAAGTGAGCCAACGAACCCCAGTGGAAATACAAGCATAGAGCCTGCTGCTACTTCCGGCACTGAGTTAACAAGCACGTCTGGACTGACCAGCTCAACGGAATTAGCAAGCACATCATTGACGAGCAATTTGGGCGTCACGAGCACTTCTGGGACGGAGTCATACACTGAAACGGCAAAACATTCTTCCAGCGAAGCGATTACAACCTCACATTCATCAATATCTACTGGTGCTGAGACCTCCCAACAATTGTCAGGAACGCCTTCAAGTTCCTTGGAGGCTATATCCAGTCAAGGTACATCCACGGGGATAATCTCCATCCCAGGCACATCTTCAGAGATCACATCAATCACAAATACAGGGTCCGAGACCTCAGCTGTGGGAACTTCAAGCGAGATCTTGTCGACGTCTACCCATCTATCCGCTACTAGTTCAAATGAAAGCCTCTCCACGCTCAGCTCAATAACGATCGGGGGACTTTCTACCACTCAGACAAGTGCAGAAAATTCTTCCCTACAATTAACACCAGCCACCACTGAAAAATCCTCTACGGCCAGCTCAGAAGGGCAATTATTGACCTCAATAGTTTCGGCCCTCACTAGTTCGAGATCAGAGCTTGGTTCTTCTGTCCAAGAGACAATTAGTAGTTTTAAGCCAACAAGGACTGAGGCCTCATCGACTGTAGAGAGCAGCACTACATTAATCTCTTCATCTCCAATTGTGAGCACAACCACAATTGCCACGTCTTTGCCATCGCCGACAATTTTGAGCACACTTGAAAGCTCTACACCTTTCTCTTCGTCATCAAGTGTAAGCACGAATGAAAGCAATGCACCGTTGCCATCATCGAAGATTCAGAGTCCATCTGAAGGTACGACAGCCGCGGCCTCCTCAACAGATGAGAGCACCACCGCTGGGACTCTTCAAAGCAGCATAGCCATTCCTTCATCAAAAATTGAGGGCAGTACAGGCGTGGGCTCATCCACAACTCAGAGCACCACAATAGTGCCCTCATCAACAAATGAAGGCAGCACAGTCTTAATTTCATCTACAATCGAGAGTAGCACGCCAGTATCCTCTAATATTTCGCCAACCTCAACTTTTAATCTTGGACCCTCTTCAGGTTTCAGGACATCTTTCTCATCTAATGAAGCTTCTATCATATCCACAACAAGCGTGGGAACGAGCTCTTCCGAACAGACATCCTCTGCGCTCGAAACTACCACACAAGTTAGCACTACAAACCTGTCGGGCACTGTCGAGTCTACAACCGAATTAGAAAGTACCACTGCTTTAAGCACTTCTTTACCAGGCACTTTTGAGTCTAGGACAACATTAGAAAGCAGTACCATCTTAGGCACTACAGAATTGAGCACTTCCATGTCGACTACCGCTCAGCCGAGTTCAACAGAATCGAGCACTACACAGTCTATAGCAACAGCAATCGAGACCACATCCCAGTCAAGTACAATAGAGACAAGCACTGGGGCTCCTGTACCAACAACAGAGACCGATTCTCAGCTCAGCACTACAGGACCTAGTACTGTCGTGCCTAGAACAATACAGTCGATACTAGAAACCAGTAGCATTGAGTCAAACACTATAGAAACAATTAGTTCCTATACTACGTCCGAAGTGAACACGGCACCAAGTGCCCCAACTTCCCCCTTTGAATCCATCACTTCCTCTGCATTGGAGAATGGATCGACTGCGGAAACAAGCTCGATTCAAGGCAGCACATCTACATCAGAATCAACCATTATTCAAAGCACTTCAGGAACAATTGCTTTGGAAACTACCCTCTCCACACTGTCGGGATCATCCGCGGAAAGTGCTCATGGCACCACATCAACCCAACTAAGTACTTCTTCAGAAGAGAGCACCATTAGCACAGGTTTGTCTCCAACAGTCAATTCACAAGAGACAATGCCCACGCCACTAGGAACAGGAAACTCTGGTACATCAACGATAGAAGCGAGCACCACGGTGGCATCTTCTCCGGTAGCATCTACTTCTTTAGAAGCTGTCTCTTCTGGGGCTAGTTCTACGGAACAAATCTCCAATACGGCAATCGCTTCAGGGCAAGCCACCTCGACGCAGGAAACATCAACGAGTGTTATGTCAACCCCGGAAATCAGTTCGACAGAGCAGGTCACCTCTTTGAAAAATCCCTCAACATCTACTAGCACTTCTGAAGCGACCAGCACTTCAGAGAATGCGAGTTCCACGATACAAACCAGCTTTACGAGTACACAGCAAGCCATTTCAACAACAGCTTTAGAAAATGCGAGCTCTACGGCTAAGACTAGCCCCATATCTACCGAACAAACCACCTCAACAACAGACCAGACCACAACAACTGGGGTCGCTACTTCGACTGAACAAGCTTCTCCAACAGAGCAGACAAGCACAACTGCCGAGGCTCCATCCCCCACTTATACCCTCTCAACAATTGAAGCCACATCAATTGCTGAGACAAGTTCAACGGTTGAGACCACCTCATCGTCGGAAATTCAATCCACTACCCCAGCTACGTCTTCTGCAGGGATCTCAACAACGGAGGGTGCATCTACTGCCTATACAAGTACAAGAACCGAACTTCCTTCATCAACGGAGATCAGATCAATCCATGCTACCTCGTCGGCCGAGATCCAATCAACCCAAGTCATCTCATCGACGGGAATCCAGGCCACTTCATCATCAGAGGTCTCGACAAACGAGGCTATGACTACGCCCCAGACAAGTACCACGCCAGAGGTCACTTCATCGACAACGAATACCACAGCCCAAGCCCCATCAACTAACCAGTCTTCGACAGGCGAGCAGACAAGCACAAATGCAGAGGTATCTTCTTCCTCACAAGAATCAAGGACCGTCGTTTCCAGTACATTGACTGGCATTAAATCTACAAAGAGCCAAGAAGCCCCAAGCTCTAGCCTCGAATCTACGACCACTGGAATTGCTACAAGCTCTTCACTTGAGTCAACAACAAGTGAAGTTTCCCCAAGCTCTACACTTGAATCTCCGACAGCTGAGGTTCCCACAAGCACGATCGAACCCCCAAGCTCGATCCTCGAATCTACCGTAGCTAGTCTTCCTACGAGCACGACGCAAGTTCTAAGCTCTACACTTGAGTCAACGAAAATTAGAGCCCCTACCAGTACGATAGAATCTGGGGCCCTTTCGTCCACTACATCAAGCGGGGTTGAACCCACCACACTTCAAGAATTGGGGACTACTCCAATCGCATCCACCACATCAGCTGAAGTTAGATCTACAACGACCCAAGAATCCGCGACTATAACCTCCGCTAACTCGCAGCCTACAACAACTGGCATCCAATCAACAAGGCAAGAATCCGGGGGCATCGTCTCTACTAGCTCATTGCTCAGATCAACTGGAATTGAATCCAAAACTCAAGAGTCTGGGGCTGTCACCTCCACGAGCTTGCCGTTCTCGTCAACTGGTGTTGAATCCACGACGGCTAACACCGGAACAGTTGTTTCATCTCAATTCTTATCTGAGACCACATACAGTATTGCTTCCACGGAATCGACTTCAGGCACCTCATCTTCACCGGAACCTGTTACTACTACAGTTCTATCAAGTACGCAGGAATTTACGAGCACAATTAACCCTCCGAGTATACAATCATCAACGATGGAAGAGTCTTCTACGGCTATTGTATCGACCACACTTACAAGCACCCTCGCGCCGATAACCTCTCAGTCTTTAACTGAGCAAGCCTCAAGCACCCAAGCGACAAGTACACAATCACAAGCCATTGTCTCAACCACAACCCAAGAGAACTCAAGCGCTCCAACAACTACCTACCCTTCGAACACAGTGGAAGCACCGACCACAAATGCATCTACCTCAGGAATACCTCCTTCTTACACCTCACCTGCCACACAGATTACGTCTATCTCAGCAATCATAACCAACTCAGAGTTTGCATCAACTCCAACAATCTCACTAACATCAGAGATTTCGTCTACTTCTACCACGTCCTCATCTACGGAAAGCTCGACGGCTTCCAGCACAATCGAAACAGCCGTCTCTTCTTCAAGCCAAGGTTTTTCATCCTCCACTGAACTGGCAACTTCAACGCTAGCTTCGATCCAAGAATCTACCTCAAGCAGTATTTCCAGTACTTCGTCCCCAACCCAGACGTTGTCCTGCGCGATTCCCGATTCCTTCATTATTTCAGTGCATGAACCCGGTTTCCCCGAGCAATATCTGAAAGCAACGCCCAACTTAGTTCCAAGCGACCCTGGAACCGTAGAAGTCTGGTTAGAATTCGTGACCAATGTATACGATAGCAGCGCCTTCAAATTTGACGGTACTAACATTTATCTGGTCAACGAGACAGAGAGTGGTCCTGTGGACTTGTATCCTTTCATTACGGGCCAACTCGCATTTGGATCTCCCGACGTAATCGCATACATGGGCCCTTGGGGTGGTCTTGTCTTGCTCACGATAAACGACGATTGTAGTGTTTCACCGTCATTGCCTGATAATTCACAGGTCAGCATACTTCAAGATTGTCCTGCGCTATGGAAATCAAGAGTTCTGTACTATTCCCCTCCCGACGATAGCTGCGTTGGGGGAATTACGCTTGCCCTACAATCTATACCACCTGCCCAACCTTCTAGCAGCACAATTGCTCCAGAATCCAGTACAACAAATACGGTCACAGAGCAATCCAGTGGAATATTATCATCCATCTCGGAGAGTTCGAGCCAGATCACTGCGCCGACTACTGGTCTAGTCCCAAGTTCCGCTACTACAATAACACCCACAGCAGTGGAATCATCAATTTCCTCCACCAAATCCAGTACTATTGAGACGCCATCTCATACCCTGGCGAGTACAACAGTCCTCACGGGGGAACCATCTTCCACCCAGCCTACTGTAACTTCAACGCCATCTCATGCATCGTGCTCAATTCCCGAGTCGTTTGTTATTACGGTACAAGAGTCTGGCTTCTCAGCACAATATCTGATGGAATCACGCAACTTCTTTGCAGGCTTCTCGGAGCTTGTTTTTATGGAAATTACCACGAACTCAAATGATGCCACCGTGTTTAATTTTGACGGGACTGGCATTTATTTGAGCTATGAGACAGCGAATGGCCCAGTCAATTTACTTCCCTTTCAAATAGGTCAAGTAGCATTTGGCGCCCCCGACACTTATGGTCCATACGATGGATTATCTTCGACAATCAACGACGATTGTAGTATCTCGTTCGAATTGTCCACTAATCCCGACAATCTTGTCTATGTGCTTCAGGATTGTCCCGGTGATGTTTCTAGGGACCTTCGCTTCGCTGAGTTCAACGCTGTTTGCACGACGGTTTTGTTAGCACTAGAGGCTGTGCCACCTCAGCAACCTACTATAAGTACAAGTATCGTTCCAGAATCCGGTACAACGAACACAGGCACGGAGCAAATAAGTAGGCCATCATCGTCAAACCGCATCACCACATCGCTCTCCCAGACCGTGACCGCCCCCGCAGAATCCTCAACCACCAACATCTTGGCTTCAACTAGCGAGCTAGAAATCACGACTCCAGCCACTTTAACATCTACGGTAGTGGAATCACCATCAAAATCAGCTTCTCTTACCGAGCCCAGTATGATTGAGACACCATCTCAGAACCCTACCACTACAACATCAATTGCACAAGAGCCGTCGACTACCCAGCCCATCATGGTTGAGACAACATCAACGCCAGTGGAGCCATCCTCCACGAAACCTAGCACAACTGAGTCGATGTCTACGGCTTTGTTAACATCGGCGCTAAAATCGTTTGTCACATCAGTGACAATACCTTCCAACATTCAAGCATCAACTCCTGTTCCCCCAGCAAGCACTACATCCACAACCGCCTCTACAGCCTCATGCACAGGGCCTCCAGCTCTCTTCAACGTCGCTATCTATCAATCCGGAGCAGGAAATGTCCAATATCTCACCTCGATCAGCGTTCATGGAGGATCTATAGAAAGTGAATACGGGTACGATGTCTTACGAACGACGCCGGACATTTCATCGGCAGCAGTGCTATCCATCCATGACACCATTCAAGGGGGTGATTCCTTGGTAATTCACGGCGCGCCCGACTCCTACGCGGCGGTTCGAGTTGGTGTTATCGGTAACTCTATTGTCCAATTCTTCACAGGAGATCACGTCACGTCAGGCATGCTCGTATACAAAGCCACCGTGGACGCATCCTGTGAAATCAGCTTGAACCTTATTCATGCCCCAGGCTACAATATCACTGCCCAATGTGCCGGTCTCCTTGGAGTCTTTGGCGAGAGGTTCCTTCTCCAACGAGGCGCAACATGTTCAGAGGTCGCATTATTCGCTGTCCCCTATGTTGTGCCTATTACACCGTGGATCGAATCTACTTCTACTTCCGCGGTTGTTCCAACTCCCACACAATCCCCATCACCAAGCTGCGAGATACCACCATATTTCATCATTCTCGTAAATGAGACGGGCTTCGAAACTCAATATCTATACGATCCCTTCTCCACAGACGATGAAGCTCTCTCTTTTACCCCGAACCCAGATCTATCTCTCATCTTTTCCATCTCATCCAACGACAGCCTAACCTTCCAAGTCTGGGATGTCTATGGCAACTTGGTACAACTAGTCTCGGAACAAGATCCGCAGAACCCTGGAAATGAGGCCGTCTATTTTACGACGGCAGCTAGGTTTAAGCAGCGGCTTTACCTACCGGTGACGGCAGATCTTAATCCTGACTGCACGCTGAGTTTGAGACTGCCGGCGGACGCAGCATCTATAGTACAAGTGTGTGATTCCACGCTGTTCTTGACCTTGGCTCCGGCGAAGAATTGTGTACCGGCCTCACTGACGATTCAACCTTATACACCTTAGAGAGTGATAAGGAGGGGAGGGAAGACCAGGAGTTGAATTCAAGACGGCAGTTGAAGTGCTCAGTGCCATGTTTATTTTTCTGGGGATCGATTTGGAAGTGGGCCGGAGCGCCGGGACTTTCAAGGGGGGGTTTAAATGGAAGGATTCTTTTTTGAATTTGTTCCCTGATCCGGAGGAGATAGTTTTTGGAATTACTTGTAATAGCAGTGAGGATTGATGAGCGATAAATCTTGGTTTCTTGGATATTCCGAACCAAGATCTTTTACTAGTTTATGTGGAACTTGCATGCATTGTAACAAAAAAATTTCGTTTCATTTCCAAGTTGTGTCATTTGAATGTAGGATATAGTGAATAAAAGAGAGTTTGATTTGAAGTTTATTTACAATGAAGGGTTTCTGTTAAGTTGGCCACCAAAATTTCCATCTCCTTCGCATTCCCTTTGTGTTTCTACTAATCTTTTACGAGGAGCAAGAGTCGTGGGCCTTAGCATTTGGGTAAACGTGGTTGGTTCTGCATGGGTTGGAGGTGTGGTTGGAAAGGGGGGCTGGTCAGGTGATATAGCCGAAGCCCCTTAGTCGATAGGTCTATAGTTGAATAAGCTATAGTAGAATATAATATATTGAAGAACTTGAAGACTATCTAGAGAG
>Ga0182030_10014082_pt1 | contig 15835 bp, 13 predicted proteins | sample 812S3MmetaG_FD_121299 | JGI IMG/M metagenome (GOLD analysis project Ga0182030, IMG submission 121299) | Permafrost microbial communities from Stordalen Mire, Sweden - 812S3M metaG (Illumina Assembly) | ecosystem: Environmental > Terrestrial > Soil > Wetlands > Permafrost | place: Sweden...
CAGCGCCAACGGCGACCAGGCTTTGCAATCGCAATCGGCGAACTCGGTCAACCTTGGGCTGGGGACCATCAATGTTGCGAAATTTTCGTTAGCGGCCACAACGTTTTTCGGTCGTCCGATCTTCTCGAGCGCCTATGCGTGGAGTGTCCGGGCCATTGGCAATATTGCACGTCCCACATATCCCGACGGCATCGACGGGACTGTGAACGGCCCGCTTTCCTTCCCAGCCAATACCGACACGCCGTTCTCGGATGGACTGCAGCTCGACCTTGTGCTGCACAATATCGCCGCACACCTGCTTTACGTCGCTGGAGTATCATCCACCGATACGAATCGGTATTGCACGGATCTTCCGCCGCCGCCGGGCAGCGCGACTGGTAAGCCGGTAATTGCGAACGGACTGCAGATTTTTCCTGGCGGATTCCCGGTCTATCGCAATGGCGTACTCGTCGGCGGAGTCGGGATATCGGGTGACGGCGTCGATCAGGACGATATGACGGCATTTCTGGGAATCTATAATGCCGGTCAGGAACTGAATACGGGGATCGGTGAAGCGCCGCCGTCGATTCGCGCGGATAATCTGTTCGCCAATGGCGCGGGGCCGCACTACGTCAATTGTCCCTATGCGCCCTATGTCACGAGCAGTTCACAAAATCTATGTGCCGGCAAATGAGGCGCACTATATTACTGGCGGGCTTGTCGACGATCACGATCGCCATCGCCGGTCCCGATGCTTTTGGGCAAGAGGAATTCAAACAACCAGGCGTAACGACCGAGTCACCGGCGCCGGCCACGAATCCCGATGCCCTGCCTGCGCCGTCGAGCGACTTGGATTATCGAACTGTGCCGATTCCGGATCGCACGCGTATCGTCGATGCCTTGGGCGTACCGGACGATCCGCTCAATCCCTATCGTCAAAGTACGCTCAAGGGTGATCGTCCCGTCTTCGACGATTGGTATGTCGAATTGAGCGCAGTCACGGACACTCTCTATGAGGCGCGCGCGGTTCCGGTGCCTAACGATACCGTTGTCGCCAACGACAAGACCGGCAACGACCAGTTCGGCAAACCTCGACAGAGTTTTTTTTCACAGACGCTGGTGCCGACCTTTTCGATCATCAAGGGCGATACAACATTTCGTCCGCCGGATTTCGAGTTCACGGTCACACCGGCGGTCAGCTTCACGCATCTCGGCGTCGAAGAACTCGGTGTCGTCGATATCGATCCCGCCAAGGGCAGGGAGCGCAACTCCGGTTTTGTCGGCTTCCAGGAAGCCTTCATCGATTATCACCTGCGCGATGTCTCTGACCGGTACGATTTCGACTCAGTTCGGGTCGGCATCCAGCCAATGAATGCTGATTTTAGAGGCTTCCTTTTTCAGGACGAACAGCTCGGCGTTCGCTTCTTCGGTGATCGTGCCAATAATCGCTTTCAGTACAACTTGGCCTATTTCCGCCGGATCGAGAAAGACACCAACAGTGGCTTCAACGATCTGAGCAAGCCGTTGCGCCGCGATAACATCGCTCTTGCAAACCTGTTCGTGCAGGATTTGCCCGTAACCGGCTTTACGACTGAATTTAGTGTCGTCGAGAATTGGAACGACGACACCGGACAGCACTACGACACCAACGGTTTTCTTGTACGACCGGCAGAACTGGGGCTCGAAGAGCCGCATAAGTACAATGTCACATATCTGGGCCTTAACGGCGATGGCCACTTTGGCCGAGTGAACCTCACCGAGTCGTTCTACTACGCTCTGGGCCACGATAGCTTGAACGAGATCAGCGGAAAGCCGTCGGATATCCGAGCCTTCTTCATCGCGCTCGAGCCCTCGATCGATTTCGATTATATTCGGCTGCGCGGCTCGTTCCTTTATGCCAGTGGAGATGGCAAACCCGGTAGCGGAACCGAAGGCGGGTTCGATGCAATTAATGAGAACCCACAATTCGCGGGCGCAGATTCAAGCTACTGGATTCGCGAGGGCATTCCCTTCATAGGTGGCGGTGGCGTATCGCTGACCGGGCCCAACAGCGTGCTGCCTGCGCTGCGCTCGTCGAAGGACGAAGGGCAGTCGAATTTCATCAATCCCGGCGTACTGTTGCTTGGCGTTGGTGCGGACGTCGATGTGTTGCCCGAGTTGCGCATTAGCTATAATGCGAACCATCTCAGCTTCAATAATACCGAAATTTTACAACTGCTGCGCGAGCAGGGGAACATCCATAAGGACATAGGATGGGATCTTTCGACGACTGCGAACTGGCGGCCTTTCGATACGCAGAATGTGATCTATCGTATGTCCGGTGCCGTCTTGGTTCCCGGGCAAGGATTCAAAGATTTGTTTAGTTCCGAATCATCGGACAAGCTGTACTATTCCGTCGTATTCGACGTCATCTTAGCGTACTGAGCCTGATGCTACGATTCGGCTTTTTCATCGGCCTTCTGTGCCTCGCTTTGGTGGCCCCGTCACGGGCCGGGCCGCAGACGTCTGCGCCCCGTTTTCAGTCCGCGGAGCAGATGCAGACCAAGAGCACCGGCTGCGTTAGCTGCCATTCCAGCTCCGACGCTCCGACAATGCATGAAAACAAGGCGATCATGCTCGGTTGTGCCGATTGTCACGGCGGCAATCCGAATATTGTGCGGCCGGCGAACGCGGCAATCAGCTTTGGTCCCAGTCAGTCATCCTCGCCTGCGGGTCTGGCGGGACACGCCCCAGCGGTAACGCGAAGCGCCGATCCCGCCTATAAGACGGCAATGGACGCTGCCCATGTCGCGCCGCGCAATCCGGAAGCTTGGAACTGGCCGGTCAGTGCCAAGCCAGAGCGAAGCTACACGTTACTGAATAACGAAAGCCCGGAATTTATCCGCTTTCTCAATCCATCCGACTATCGGATTGTGAAATACGCTTGTGGCGCCTGCCATGAACAGGAAGTCAAGGTTACCCAACGCTCACTCATGTCGACCGGAGCGATGCTTTGGGGGGGAGCTGCCTATAACAACGGTATTTTGCCTTTCAAACATTACCTCACCGGCGAATCCTATGATGAGAACGGAAAGGCTTCGCAGGTCTTCAATCCGGTCGAACCAACCGATGAGATGAAGAAACACGGTGTTCTTCCGTTCCTGCTGCCGCTGCCGCCTTGGGAAGTTATCAAACCGAGCGATATCTTCAGGGTTTTTGAACGTGGCGGCCGTGTCACTGGAACACAGTTTCCCGATATCGGCGATCCGAATTCCAGCGGCGAAATCCAAAAACTCGAAGAGCCCGGTCGACCGGAACTGCATGCCTCCAACCGTGACGCAGGGACCGGAAACCGCATCGCGGTGCCCGTTATCAATATAACGAAGACTCGACTGAACGATCCGTTCATGTGGTTCCTCGGGACCAACGACAATCCGGGCGATTACCGCAGTTCCGGCTGCGCCGGCTGCCATGTCATATATTCGAACGACAGAGATCCGCTCCATTCCGGGCCATATGCCGTGTTTGGGCATGACGGTACCAGCCAGTCAGTCGATCCGACAATTCCGCACGGTGAATCGGGCCATCCTCTGCGTCACGTCTTTACGCGGGCGATACCCACCAGCCAGTGCATGATTTGCCATATGCACCAGCCTAATATTTTCGTGAATTCCTTTATGGGCTACACGATGTGGGACTACGAATCCGACGCGCCCAGCATGTGGCCGAAAGAACAGAAATATCCCACAGCTGAAGAGATTCGGGCGGTTAACGATCGCAATCCCGAGGGCGCAGCGCCACGCGGCAAATGGGCGGACGAAGAATTTTTGTCCAAGGTTGCCGATCTAAACCCCACATTGAAGAATACGCAGTTCGCCGACTATCACGGTCATGGCTGGAATTTCCGCGCGATCTTCAAGTCTGACCGGAAGGGCAATCTGCTCGATGCTGCCGGCAACAAGGTCAGCCAGGACGATCCCGATAAGTTTCACAAGGCAGTGCATCTCGCCTCCATCCATATGGAAAAAGGGATGCAATGCATGGACTGCCATTTTGCCCAGGATGCGCACAGCAACGGTTTCATCTACGGCGAGGCGTCGGCAGCGATCGAAATACAATGTATCGACTGTCACGGCACGGTCGACAAATATCCTACTTTGAAAACCTCCGGTCCCGCTGCGCCCCCTGGTGGCAACGACTTGGCTGCGATCCGCAATCAGGACGGTTCGCTGCGCTTCGAGTGGCGCGGGAACACGCTGATCCAGAGATCGGCCGTAACCCCAGGTCTCGAATGGAAAGTCAGCCTGGTCAAAAACTCGGTCGATCCGACCTTCCCCGGATATAACGCCAAGGCCGCCCGCGCGAAATTGATGTCCGCCGACCCCTCGCTCAAATGGGGTCTAGGGATCGCTGCAGAAAATCGCGCGCACCAAGACAAGAACATGATGTGCATTAGTTGCCATACGTCATGGACAACCAGTTGTTCCGGCTGCCACCTGCCGATCGAGGCGAATTGGAAAACCGAACGCCATCACTTCGAGGGTGGGACAAGCCGGAATTATGCGACTTACAATCCTCAGGTATCGCGCGACGACATGTTCTTCCTTGGAAAGAACTCGACGGTTAAGGGCAACATCATTGCCCCGGTGCGCTCATCGTCAGCCTTGATACTGTCGTCAACCAACATCAATCGAGAACATATCTACATTCAGCAGCCGCCTATCGCGGCCAGCGGCTTCTCATCACAGGCATTTGCGCCCCATTATCCGCATACGGAACGGACAGTGGAGACGAAGACCTGCGAGGATTGCCATGTCTCCACCAAGGACGACAATAATGCGATCATGGCGCAACTGTTGCTCCTGGGAACCAATTTCCCGAACTTTGTCGGCTATAATGCCTGGCTGGGTGAAAAAAGCGGCGTAGAGGCGGTACAAGTAACGGAGTGGGACGAACCGCAAGCCGTGATCGGAAGCTACTTGCATCGCTACGCATACCCCGATTGGTGGAAAAGACATCAGGACAACGGACAGGAGCTCCAGGAGGCGCATCACCATTCGGGCGACGCTACCCGCTGTATCCAAATGCGCGGCGAGTATCTTTTCACAGCCGCGGGCAGTGACGGTTTCCGAGTCTATGACATCGCTTCTATTGGAAACAAAGGCTATTCGGAGAGGATTGTCACGGGCCCGTCATCGCCCTTTGGGCATGATACGCATGTCGATACGACGGATGCGACATGCGTCGCCCTGCCCACCAACCAGTCGATCGCGCCGGGCCGCAATGTAGGCGACCTGATGCGGATCGATAACCAGGAACAGCCGTTCCATCCAATTTACCACTATGCATTCATCACAGACTCCAAAGAGGGTCTGATAGCAGTGGACGTCGACACTCTTACCGACGGCGAGCCGCGCAATAATTTCCTAAAACGCGCCATCACCTGGAACGAGGGCGGCATATTGAACGGCGCCCGGCATATTACGATTGCCGGCTCGGTATTCTATATCGCCGCTGATAAGGGGATTGTCGTTCTCGACATGAATGACCCGATGAAACCCAAGGTTCTGTCGGTGATCGATCTTCCGACGGCCCGAGCGACAGCTGTTCAGTTCCGTTTTCTCTTTGTGACCGACGCAACCGGATTGCGGATCGTCGACATCACCCACCCAGACCATCCCGAAATCGTTCAGAACGCCACAATTCCGCTCAAAGACGCCCATCGTGTTTATGTCGCGAGAACCTTCGCCTATGTCGCTGACGGAGCCGATGGTCTAGCGATCGTTGATGTCGAACAGCCTCGCCAACCCAAGCTATATCAGATGTTTACCGCAGACGGCCGCATTCATGACGCTGAGGACGTAATCGTCGCCACGACCAACGCGTCACTTTACGCCTATGTCGCGGACGGTGAGGCCGGTTTGAAGGTTATTCAACTCACCTCGCCGGCCTCTCAGCCAAATTTCTACGGCTTTAGCCCCGATCCGAAGCCGGAATTGATAGCTTGGCGTAAGACAGCCAGCCCAGCTTTGGCGCTGTCAAAAGGTTTGGATCGAGACCGAGCTGTCGATGAGACCGGAAACCAGATCGCAATATTCGGGCGACTAGGGTCCAGGCCTTTCAATCTACCCGAAATGCAAAAGCTGTATCTCGATCGTAAGGGCTTCCTCTGGACTGTCGATAACCGTGGAAAGCCTGGAGATTTCCTTCTCCCCTTGTCCAAAAACCCTCGTAACGCCGGGCCGCTGTTCCAGAAACCGGGCACCCAATAAGGCGGTCAGGCTAGGGCAGGGACGAGATGAGTTGCCAATGCATCGTCCAGGCGTTTGCAACGGCGGGCTCATTGCTGCCATCTTTGGCGTCATTTTCCGATTGATTGAACATCAGCTGATAGGGCGGCGTTGGAGACGATCCCGGCGTGCCGACGTCCTTCCACCTGGCGATAACGTCGCCTATCGGGTCTGGTTGCTCGAACAAGGCCAAGTGATAACCTGCGCCCTTCCCTGCAGGGTCGCTTGTGTAAAATCTGGACCCAAGCTCTTCGGCAAAGCGGTTCAAACCAGAAGCGTCCCACCATGCTTCAGCCGACATGGCCCTTTGCGCGTGCCGCCAGTCATTCTGCACGGTCGTCAGTATCGGCATCCCTTTCGTCGCAGGACAGCCACCTTCGCCGTCGGCCGAAAACATCATCAGCGCGAACGTGACACTCGCGATATCGTTCAGTCCCCCTGCATTGCGAATCTTCTCGGCGTGCGGCCGGATATATCCCCATGCTGCCGCCTCGTTCGCATAGTCACCCCTCCATAACGCCAGGAACCGTGCTTTGGCCTGGCCGAGCCCCACTGCCCGGTATCGGCAGACCTCCTGAAACGAGCCGTTATTGAGAGCGTCGGGACCGTGAACGGTATCGTACCATTGATGATATTCCGCCTCGCGCGCGTGCGGAGGATCACCTTGAACAACGAACAATGCACCGCAGGACCGAGATCGAATAGGATTCACCAAGCCTTAAAAATACGTCACGCTAGCGCGGCATCACGGTCGCGAGCAAGATTTATGCTTTTGGCGCAGATCTATGCCGAATCTTGACGCGATACGGTTGGTAGCTAGCTTTCATTGGAAGAGTAGGCCATGTCGGCCAGCGACAAAATCGCGAGAACGCATTGCGGCGGTTACCTTCTGCCTTTTCGCCCAGGCCCTGGGTCTTGAAGCTCCGCACACCCTCGATAATCGGTTTTAAAGTCATCGCCCCACCTGCCGCGCGAAGGCTCACGCTGAGCAGAGTGAATTTAAACGAAAGAATGGTTGGGTGGTTCCGCAAAAAATGCGATAGGCAGGCAAGCCGACATTATTCAATGTGCAAGATCTATTGATAAACCGGCCAACATTTTGAGGTCAGAATTAAAATGCGTGCGAAGATCGTTGCACTCACCGACAGTTTCGCAGTCGCTTCGCAAATCACCGCAGATGATATTTCAGAAATAGCTGCTGCGGGCTATCGTTCCCTGATCAACAATCGACCCGACAATGAAGAGCCGGACCAGTTGGAGTCCGGCGATGCCCGACGCCGAGCCGGAGCCGTCGGACTCGAATATCACTATCTCCCAATTACCGCCTCGACCCTGACTGTGAAAGAGATCGACGCTTTCGAGAAGCTGATCGCGCAGGCCGAGGGCCCGATTCTGGCGCACTGTCGTTCGGGAACGCGCTGTTACCTGTTGTGGGCCGCCATACAACTGCGCAAGGGCGCTGCAAGCGCCGATTCATTGATACGGCAGGCCGCTGATAAAGGATTCGATATAACGGCATTGCAGCGCTTTTCGGCGCAAGGATGATCAGCCGTCAAACCGAAAAGGCGATTGCGCTGCGCACTGCCGAAGAGACGCAATTTTGCGATCCGTCCGCCAAGATTTTTCCTTGGATGATTTGACCATGCCTCATGGCACGGATTTCAAGACGCTCGACTTTCGCGACATTGAAGGTCTCAGTCGTGCAATCACCGTTGAGTTCACAGCCTGGAGCAACGAAATCGAAGTTACCCAGGAAATGATCGACGAATTCTCCCGCCTGTCCGGCGACGATTATTGGATTCATTCCGACCCGGTGCGAGCGCAGGCCGAAAGTTCCTATGGGACGACCATTGCTCACGGAATGCTCGTCCAGTCTTTGATGGGGCGAGTGAAGGTGAACATGCCGGTTGAGATCACCGGCTTTCGCAACATGGTGAACTACGGATCAGATCGCGTGCGCTACCCGAGTCCGGTTCTCGTCGGCAGCCGTATCCATGGCAGATGTCGCATCAAGCAGGTCAGGGCCGTTGATGCCGGAACGCTCGTGACCTTGGAAATGCATATGAACGTTATTGGTAGCGAAAAGCCTAGTGTTATTAACGATTTGTTGGTCCTCTACATGTCGTAGTTGCGCTGTCCAAGCGCTCGAAACCGGAGCTTACAGGCCTTGCAGACCAGCATAGCGCTCAGCATGGAATGAAGTGTCTCCCAGCCGTTCGGAAGCCACTTTGACCCGCTTCAAGAACAGGCCGATATCGAAATCATCCGTAACGCCGATCCCGCCATGGAGTTGGACGGCTTCAGTCGTGACATGCTTTGCGATCTCACCAACGCGCGCCTTGGCCAGGCTTGCGAATTCAGCGCTACGCGCTTGGTCCGTGTCATATATTGAAGCTGACTTCAACACGAGCGACCGCGCGATCTCGAGCTCGCCAAATAGCAGGGCTGCACGGTGCTGGAGTGCCTGAAACTCGCCGATCTTTCGTCCGAACTGAACACGGGTTTTTAGATAATCCACGGTCCTGTCGAACGCCTCCTGGGCAGCGCCCAGCATCTCCGCAGCCAGATGAATGCGGCCGATATCGAAGGCCTTGTCCAGATAATCGATCGACCTCTCATCGTCGGAAATCACATTTTCCGGACCAAGTGCGACATTGCTAAAGGCAATTTCGACGACCGGATGGCTATCAATGCCCATTCCGACCTTTGTCACAATTCCGTTGGCGTCCGAATTGACGAGCAGTAGAAGCACCTGGCCATTGTCCGTAGATTTGGCCGGAACGATTAGCTTTTCCGCGATATTTCCGTCTATCACCGCGATCTTATTGCCGGAGAGAACATATCTCCCATTCTGATTCCCCACGGTCGCGCTAATGGAGAGGGGATTGTGTCGGGAAGTCTCCTCGGAAGCCAAAGTGACTATGCTCCCAGAGGCAATTGCCGGGAGGATGTCGTTTTTGATCCGATCGTTGTTGCACGCGAGAAGGATGGTTGAGGACATTACTGCGCTTGACAGGAAGGGACCCGTCGCCAGGGAAGCGCCCATCATTTCTGAGATTTGGATCGACGCCATTGTGTCCAATCCTGAACCACCGAATTGTTCGGGTATCAGGACCCCGGAAAGTCCCAGTTCGACGATCCCGTTCCAAGTGCCGTGTGCGATGCCTGTCAGGTCGCGAGAATCACGCAGACGACGAAGAGAACGCACGGAATCGGACCCGGCGAAAAATCGCTGAGCGGAATCGCGCAGCATCCTCGTGTCGTCGTCTATCAGTAAGGACAAGAAGCAATACTCCTATGAAATTCGCGAAGTTTTACGCACCGGGAAGTTCCAAGACGCGTTTTGCAATAACGTTTAACTGAATTTCAGAAGTACCGCCGCCAATTCGGTTGGGAAGTGCCGCCAGCCAGTTCAAAGCGACCTTGCCGCTATCGCCATCAAGGTTGATTCCGTCGATTCCCATAACCGAAACTGTTAACTCATGGCGACGTACTGCCAACTCGGTCGCCCAATATTTCAGCATCGACGATTTTGCGCCGGGCATGATCCCGGCCGCAGCCTCGTCGTCATATCGTTCAACCATTGCTTCGAACGCTGCCAGTTCCATATCGAGCTCTATAATTTTCGCCCGCAACATCGGTTCGGCGCGCAGCGCATCCCTACCCATATGTTTAACAGCGATAGCAGGCAGTCGTGTTGTGTCTGCAGTTCGACCGCCGATCATCGCGCGCTCGAACAACAGTAGGTATTTTGCGACGTCCCAACCGCGATTCAGCACACCGACTAGATTGTCGTGCGATACATGAACGTCGTCGAAGAAGACTTGAGAGAAATGTTCGGCGCCCGACAGCAATTTCAATGGGGAGGCTACGACCCCCGGAACAGTCATATCGTCAATCAGTAAAAAACTAATGCCTTCGTGGCGTGGCTTTGATGGATCGGTGCGAACCAGACAGAAGATTGCATCCGACAAATGCCCATATGAGGTCCAGATTTTGGCTCCATTGATGACAAATTCTTCGCCGATGAGCTCTGCGCGGGTCTGCAGGCTGACTAGGTCCGACCCGGCGTTTGGCTCGGAATACCCCTGACACCAGCGAACTTCACCGCGTACGATCGGCGGCAGATATTTTTGCTTTTGCTCTTCCGTGCCAAACCTTAGTAATGCAGGCCCCAACATCCATATGCCTAGGCTTGTGAGCGGCGAATGCGCTTGAATTCGCGACATCTCCTCGCGCAAAACTTGGGCCTCTACTGGGGAAAGCCCACCGCCGCCGTATTGCCTGGGCCATTCGGGCGCAGTCCAGCCACGTGAACTCATTCGTTCCAGCCATAGGCGCTGCGCGTCGTCTTTGAAGCGCCAGCGTCTTCCGCCGAAGCAGTGGTCGGTCTCATTCATCGGACCCCGCTTCTCGATGGGGCAATTATATTCGAGCCAGGACCTGACCTCCGTCCTGAAACTGTCACCGTCGCTCATGGAGAGGCCTTTCCAAAAACCATAAGGCATTATAGTTTATTGGGGGAAACGGCTGAACGCAATTGCGATATTGGGCGATACGCACGGAGCGTGAAAATGGGCCAATTGGCATCGAGTACAAGAGAGTTGAAGAAAATTACCCGGCGACGCTCAATCCTGGACGCGGCGCGGTCTCTGATTCTTGAGGCTAAGAACAAGGATTTTTCGATGCCAGATTTGGCAGAGAAAGCAGGTGTCAGCCTAGTCACGCCCTATAATCTCTTCGGGTCGAAATCCAGTATTCTGTTAGAAATTGTCCGCGAAGACATTTACGATCGGGCTCAAGATATCGCGGACTTGCCATGTGAGGATTTGGTCGGGTGGATATCCGAACTCTCAAGAATCCTATCGCGGGTCTACTACAGCAAACGACATTTCTACCGTCGTATGATTGTCACCTTGGTAGCTCAGGAAAGTGCCGAGGGTCAGCGCGACAGCTTAATGCTTACCTATAGGATGTTCGAGGCCGCCCTTGAGAAGCCACAACTCTTAGGAAAATTCAGACCGGTTATCCCGACCGCAACACTAGCTCGACATTTGGCCCATAGTGTTGCCGGGTCGCTTCAGGATCGTCTGATGGAGCGTGGTACCGAACAAAAGTTGGCAATCGAAATCGAAACGGGAGTTTTGCTAATGCTGTCAGGCATTTGCACCCCCAACGAACAAAGCGGAGTACTGCGGCGACTCGAAGTGCTTAGCTCAGGCGTTGCTTAATCTACGTGAGTGATGCGTTGAGCTGACAAGTATAATGCATTATGAAAACTAAAAATCGGGATGCTAACTCCAATGCGAGGCCCGGTTGACGAAGATTCAAGGGGAAAGAGCAATGTCGGTTTTGGCTGAACTCGACCGAATTCGGGACGGCTTGTCCGCACCGGGACAGCAATTCGAGTTGATTGATCAGACAATCAATGGCGCACCGCTCAAGACCTATAGGAATTTGCCGCGCAACCTGACTTATTTGATTCTGGAAGCAGGGGGTCACGCCGAGCGGACTTTTATCGTTTCCGGTGAGCGTCGCTTGAAATATTCGGAAGCACTGTCGCGTGCCAGCGGTTTGTCTGAACGCCTCAAGTCCGACTATGGCGTTGGCGCAGGTACACAGATCGCGATCGCGATGCGCAATTCACCCGAATGGATTCTCGCTTTTATCGCCATTCTGCTTGCAGGCGGTACCGCTGTACTGGTCAACAGCAGAGGGGCTCCAGACGAGATTATCCATGGCTTGCATGATACCGAATGCATGCTTGTCATTGCAGACCGCCGGCGAGCGGAAGCAATAGCAGACGGGTTCCGAGGACCAATCATAATTGCCGACGATGCGGGTAATTTCCGCGATCCGTTAGACGAAATTATTGAAATCGCTCCTGCCCCCGTTCGTGTTTCAGATGCGACTCCGGAAGACCCGGCCATCATCATGTTTACATCGGGCACTACCGGGCGGCCGAAAGGGGCGGTACTGACGCATCGCGGTGTTTCGACATTCCTATTCGGGATGCGTCACAACGGTGCGACATATCTCACCCATGCCGCCCGTCGAATGTCTCTGGAGCCTGCAGCGCTGGCGGCGGCATTTCCACAAATGGCGACACTGGCGATCTTCCCCTTGTTTCACGTCAGTGGAGCTTCGGCGATGTTGCTCGGAGCGATAATCAATGGTGGCAAAATCGTCATCATGGATCGATGGGATCCTGAAGTGGCTTTGTCTCTGATCGCACGAGAACGCATTACATCACTGCAAGGGCCCCCATCGATTTTTTGGGACGTTCTGGGATCTCTAGCCTTTGAGAGTGCCGATCTTAGCTCGATTACCAATATCGGCATCGGAGGGCAGGCAACTCCCCCCAATTTGCTGGCAGCCATCAGCAAGGCCTTTCCTAAGGCGGCTCCAGGTGGCGGCTTCGGCATGACTGAAACGAATGGTGCGATCGCGTCGGGTACGGGTGAGGAATATTTGTCAAACCCAAAAGCCGGCGGTCGTCTCCTGCCGGGTGTAGAAGTCCGCATTACAGACGACGAAGGTCATGACTTGCCGTTGGGCGCGGTAGGCGAGATATGGGTGCGCGGCGCGCTGGTAATGGCGGGCTATTGGAACCAACCCGAAGCGAATGCCGCTGTCTTTCGTGATGGTTGGCTGAGAACGGGCGACATTGGATATCTCGATTCCAACCGCTTTATCACAATAGTGGACCGTAAGAAGGACGTGATTATCCGCGGTGGAGAAAATATTTACTGTGCCGAACTGGAGCGCGTCTTCCAGGAGTTTCCCGGTGTCATGGAGGTTGCCGCCTTCGGAACTGCCGATGATCATTGGGGAGAACGAGTAGTGCTCGCAATCGTGCCGCACACGCACGCTGACCTTGATAAGGCTGCCATACTCGCCTTCGGTCGCGATCGACTGGCCAGCTACAAACTGCCTTCAGAGATTACCGTTCAGAAAGCGCCGTTTGTAAGAAACGCCGTCGGGAAAATCGACAAGGCCGCCCTTCGCCGCGCCTACAGCGCATCAAAATCTTAAGCTGCACTCTAAAGGAACCTAAATAATGTCTTACCCTGAAGGCCATAAGGTCATCGATTTGATGTTCGGACTGCCCGACATCAAGGGGCTGCACGAAGCCTATGAATCCTTCAAACCGCTGTACCGGGATCGCGAAAGCCGCGATTTCGCCTTTCCTGCGCAATATATGTTTAAAGATATACCCAATATTGAGACCATCGGAGATGATCCGGTTGGCTGGGCTGTTGCCCAGATGGACCGATTCAATATCGAAAAAGCTCTTATCGGTGTGAACGCTTTCTCCGACATGCATAAGATAGCGCGCGACCGATTTTCAGACCGTTTCGTCTTTGACGTAGGACTAGACCCGAATGGTGGCATGGAGGAGGTGCGGCGCCTGCGGCAATTGGCGAAAGAATATGATGTACGTGCGGCCTCCGTCTTTCCGTGCGGCTGCAACCCTCAGGTTCCCATCAACGACAAACGAATGTTTGTCACCTACGCTGCATGCATTGACCTGGATATTCCGATCTTCGTTAACGCAGGTGTGCCTGGCCCTCGTGTTCCGATGTTTCCTCAAGCGGTCGAGTTGATCGATGAGGTGTGCTGGTTCTTTCCTGAGCTTAAATTCGTTATGCGGCACGGCGCAGAGCCTTGGGAAGCACTGGCTGTTAAGCTGATGCTGAAATACCCCAATCTTTACTATTCGACGAGCGCATTTGCTCCGAAGCATTATCCCAAGGCAATTATTAACTATGCCAACACGAGAGGGGCCGACAAAATTCTCTATGCCGGATATTTCCCTATGGGTTTGTCGCTCGATCGAATCTTTTCGGACATGCGCGACGTGCCATTTAAAGACAATGTATGGCCGAAGTTCTTATACGAGAATGCAAAAAAGCTGCTGAAATTATGACCGGCTTGACCCTGGGTGCAAGTGTTTCATAATGCATTATAGCTTCCGGAGGGATTTTCCATGCCCGATACCGCTTTGACCGACGCTCGTACGTCTCCTCCAGCAGTCTGGAGCGTGCTGGAACATCTGAAAGGCGATGAACTTATCGCCTGGAGGATTGCCGATGTCCCCAACCGGCCTTCGGCTGAAGAGCGGAAACTGACCGAAGCCTATCCGTTCGGTTGGTATGCCCTGTGCTACAGCGACGAATTGGCGGTGGGCGAGGTCAAGCCGCTTCGGTATTTTGGCCGTGAGATGGTCGTGTGGCGCGGGCAAGACGGTCAGGCAAGGGTTCTTGACGCCTATTGCAGGCATCTCGGAGCACATCTGGGTTATGGCGGTCGTGTTAACGGCAATGATATCGAATGCCCGTTTCACGCTTGGCAGTATGATGAGACAGGAGCGGTAACAGCCATTCCCTATGCGCGCACGATCCCGCCTCAAGCAAAGCGCGCGGACTGTATCCGCTCATGGCAGGTCGTGGAGCGGAACGGATTTGTCTCGATCTGGTATCATCCCAATAACGCACCGCCGAAATGGGAAATTGAGAGTTACCCTGAAGTCGGTTCCGCGAACTGGACGAGCTACAAGAAGTCCGAGTGGCGCGTTTTCAATTCTCTGCGGAACATGCATGATAATGGCGTCGATGGGGCACATTTCCTTTATATTCATCGCACGGCCCAGTATCCCGATTCAGAAGTCACCTTCGAGGGCCCAATCTGGAACGCGACGGCCCGGGCCAAATTAGGCACTCCTCGAGGACTGGTCGATGGCGCGATCATCAGCCGGAATTTAGGGCCGGGTCTGGGTTGTGTGCGGTTTCAGGGCATTTCGGAAACATTGTTGGTCAGCGCGATTACGCCGATAGGGCCGGACGAGCTGCATGTCCGTTTTGCCTTCACACAACCGATGTCGGAAGCTGAAGGCCCGACCGGTGGCTTGGCGCGCGCTCTCGTCCGCGACATTTGCAAACAACTAGACCAGGACAAGGTCGTTTGGGATCGGATGCGATACGAAGATCAGCCTTTGATGTGCGACGGCGACGGCCCGGTTCCTGCAGCGCGCAGTCGGTTTGATTTATTCATGGCCGATGAGGCGTTTGACGCCGCGCAGGGCAAGACGCGAACGATACGGACCAAACCGAAAGTCTGACGCCGAAACAGGAAGCCGCAACGCGCCTTTTCTGGCGATTGCAGATTATAAGCCCAGCACGGCCGGGGGCTTAGAAAACGCATGAGCGATGCGCCCTTTTCTGGTGCATGGCGAGCGCTTCTTGCAGTCGTCAAGTCACCCGAACGGGCTCTGGGGAATGCCTGCCGTGGACTCTGACTTTTCTGCGCGGTAGCGGTTGCTTGCCACCTTGGCCATGGTAGAAGGCGAACGTGTGGCGCGGGCGTTCGTGCCGCTATCGCGCGCTTTCGGTTCAATGGCCTTGTTGGACTTGGCCGTCTTCGATGAGCCGGTGTCGGACTCAATTTCGTCGTTCATCAAGAGTGCCGCCTGTGCGGCTGCGAGGCGCGCGATTGGGACGCGATAGGGTGAGCAGGAGACGTAGTCCAGCCCAACTGTTTCGCAGAACCGGATCGAGGCTGGGTCTCCGCCATGTTCGCCGCAGATG
>Ga0182030_10014083_pt1 | contig 15834 bp, 16 predicted proteins | sample 812S3MmetaG_FD_121299 | JGI IMG/M metagenome (GOLD analysis project Ga0182030, IMG submission 121299) | Permafrost microbial communities from Stordalen Mire, Sweden - 812S3M metaG (Illumina Assembly) | ecosystem: Environmental > Terrestrial > Soil > Wetlands > Permafrost | place: Sweden...
AATTAATTTTTTTTTTTTAATTTTTTTTTAATATTATTTTATTATTTTTTATATTTTTTTCTAAATTTAAAGTTAATTTTTTTTAATTTAAGGTTTTTTTTTTTTTTTTTTTTTTTAATACTTTAACTTGTTATTGTAAATTTGTTTGTGTAATTATTTTATTAGTGTATATGTCTTTGTGTTAGTAGCTAACTAAACGGTTCTAATTCTTGATTGTAAAGGTATATTGGCGTAGTTTTTGGGTTTAAGTAAGAAATGGCTTGCTATTAGGAGTGTGATGGTGGTATTTTTACTGGCTTTAAGCTTTTATAAGGGTGTGGTAGGAAGCCTTGATACTATAGGCTTTTTTTGTAATTGTTTTAAGGGGTAGGATACGGTGGTTGTAGTGGCTAGTAATTTAAAGAATTATTTGATTAATATGCTTGTCTGTAATAAGTCGAGATTAGCCTAGTTTCTAAGATAATGGATGAGTTTTGTAGTTAGAATTTTATTTGTAGGCAGTGGATTTAACTAAATTTAACTCTTGTGTAGCTTTTGGCTTTGGTAGATTGTGTTTTACTAGTCTAAAAAACCGAGATTTCTTTGGAGTTGTTTATTTATGTTGTATGTGTTCTATTTTGAAAGGTTGAAGTGCTGAATGTTAAATGCTGAAGGATTCTACTATTTATAATAAGAGATGATGGAAGGAGATGGAAGCTAAAAGCAGCGGCAGAATTGCTTACTGCCTTGGTCTCTTGAATTATGGTAACCCCCTTCCGTACCTTATGAAGATGTTAGGGATTGGAACAACTGGGTAGCGGATTAAGTAGTAACGCCGCGTAGGATTGGACGCGTGGCTTGTAGAACCTTCTAGAAGAACGCTATACTGCGCTACGTTTTACGTGATATATAAAAGGATTTAAGATAGAATACGACTTAAGTGACTGTAAATATAATATTAGGTACGGGCTGTAAATCCTTCCTCGCTTATTAAGATGCGGTATTTTGTGCACCTCCCACCTTTCTCTGGATAAACCCGGTAGGCAGGTTTCCTTATGCTCTATGTCTTCAAACTTTAGAGTTGTATTTAAATATAATAGAGGCTCTATACTACGGCCCCGAATTCCGAGGACGGGTTAATAGTTATGATAGAATAGGGGGTAATAGCTATAGTAGCTTTTGACGCTCTTAATAGAATAATCGATAGTAGAGCCAAATTGTAGGATTTTTCTAACTGCAAGTCAAGACCTTATAGAGAAATAGCTAAAGAACAATAGCAAACAGATTATAGCTTTATATATTTATATGGTGGAGATTCAAGACCCCTGAACTAGAAAAAAATTTCGGCACACCGGTTTTTTCGGCACGCATGGATGGACGTTACTTGCGGGGAGGTGATCTGGTGTCTTGCCCCAGCCAAGCGACCCACAAAACGGTTCCGCGGCTCGCCCTCAAAATGGGACTCGCAGCATTCGGCGTAGAGTCGTAAGAGGAAGTTGATTTAGGAGCGGCAAGGCCCGAAACGGCCATAATATCAGTGGCGCACAGTTTCCTCATTGGCCATGTGAAAAGTACCCGATTGGGGCCTTCGTCTGTGTCCAACCCCCTCCTGCAGGGTTCAGGCTTCAAGCGATCCTTATCGGACGAGGGGTAGCTCGCTCGAAACTATGGAGATCGGTGGAAAAACAAACCGTAGACTCACCAAGCTGCCGCTATTTGTCTACTTCAAACATTATTTATAAAGGGCCGTCTCCAAAAATGGGTTCCAATCCCATCCGCCCTCAATCACATCAGAGTAGTGCAGTCTTAACTGTTTTCACTAGACTAAGTCGCTCACCTTTCTGAGATTATCGCGGTAGCCACACCAGCTTCGTTTACCTATCATAGTGACTGGGAATGAGCAATCTTTACGGTTGAATGTTCACGTAGCACCTTTGCGCATACACAAGGGTCAGCGGCGTGGTGGCCATCCAGGAAGCAGTTATTTGTAATGCCTCTAGCAATACCCAACCCAATGGCTCCCAGGAGGATTTGTCACAACAGATTAAAGTACCTCAGTAAGTCTTTCACAACTACCTCTAAGCATTCTATTCTTTTTATCTTATATACAGTATTTTGAATACAATGGTTATGTTATTATTAAACAAAGAAGATATGATCTTAGTATACTTAATATATACAAATAATTAGACTAATAGGACTCTTTTTATATTTGATATACATAGCTGGCTGTTAACAAATGATTACTAAGTCTATGATCCTAATTTGATGTGGAATTTACTAAAGGCTTTGCTGAACTTCTGGGATCTGCTTTGCAGTTGCAATACTGATAATAATAAAATCTTTAGGAATCAGAAATTCATATATAGAATTATTACTAGTGTTTAATATTTACTAGTATATATTGCTTATACCATTTGTTTCTTTAATGTTTACATTTTGATTAGGAAAAATCAGATTACTTGATGTAGAAGTTATTACTAATACAGAATAACAAAGGATTATAATAGAATTGAAAAGCTTTATTATTAGATCTTTTTTTACTTTTTAAGATAGTAAAAAGATTACAGGAATCTACTACTGATTATGTAATATATATAGATAAAGAGGATGTTAGTAATATTATTGATGAAATGATACTAAGGGCTTTTAAGATTGCTATTAAGGATGTCTGGTTTCTTGATGTTAGGGAAGAGGATATGAGGATACGGCAATCAGCAACCATTACTGAAGAAGCGGACAATCCTCCGACTCCTCAAGTGGGCTCGACGTCATTTGATGGGACACAACGACAGTTATACAAACGAATGTCGACAGCCTATACTTCAGATGGCTCCCGACTGCTATTTATGTCGAGGCCGGCGTCGGTCCATATCAGAAGACAATTCATCTCTCACCGTTTATCCCTCACAGCTTCAATACCCACCGCGCAACGCCAAAAACTCGTCTCTAAGCAACTTAATACCAGCCATAATACCTTTCTCTTGTATTTAGATTTATTTATTAGTTATTTATATCTTCAATTCTAATTGTCAGCTAATTTTCTTATAACAATTTGAAAATCGGTTATTGTTTATTAAAAGCTTTTAGTAGTTGTTGAAGTTGTATGTATATACAATAATCAAAGTACTAAATCTCTAGATCTAGTATAAATTGTCATAGATAATTAAATTAATAAATTAATATCTACTATACAAAATATTAATAAGTTGTTGGGAGTAAAAGATAAAAATATAGTAAAGACTTAGTAAAATAAATATTTGCTTATGGCTACCACTGACTACATAAAAGCTGCTAGAGAGTATGTTACAAAGACCTAATTTATTATCAAACAAATTAGTAATTTCGAGTTTAAGTCCCAGAGCAAAGGCCTTAGTATTAATATAGCGTCAATGAATATGGCTATACAGAAGAAAAGTAAAACAACACCAGCTGAGCCAGAAGTTACAATCTCAGAATTAATTAGCTGCCTCTTTTTACTATCTCTTATCATTCTAAGCTACAAAAAGCTACTTTCAGAAGTACTATTAGATTCACTACTGATCGAGGACAATATGGCAAGGTTATCCCCAAAGGCTCTTAAATCCATTGCCAAGGATGAGTTTACCGACAGTGTTACCACAGTATTTTCCAAATACACATCGAGATCACTTCTATTACCAATGCCTAAGATGGCCAGTCTATTATTAATATAAGAGAATTATAGTCTATTAGAGTAATTCTTAAGTTATAATAAGGACTTTTATTACTTGTTTCTAACTAAAAGCATTGCTATATTGAGCTCGGGAATGAGCAGTATATATCTCAGCAGCATACGTAAATCCAGTATGATTTCTTAAACGACTATGCGAGTGACTACTCCAGATATACACGCTCTAAGAAATCAACCTTTATTCTCTGACCTCAGCATTTCTGGTAGCCAGTCTACTTTAGCCGATGACGCTGACAATGGCGAGTCAAAGATGCTCGAAAAGACTTATACACATGAGCTGCTTTATAATAAAGAAGGTTGGATTACAGGGAACATATTTTCTACTCTTGTGAAAAGACTTACTATATATAAGTTAATACTAGGCTTGATATTTGTTTTAATATTTTATCTTACTTTCTGACTTTTTGTTATTCTTATTAAGCTTGCTAAGGCTTTGGTTAATTGATTTGATTATGTTATTAAAAGCCTTTATATTGTAGAATCTATAAGATTATAAATATATAATATTTTTAAGAGTTAGCTTAAATCATATTAGTACGATTTTTCTGATTATAAAGCTTTGTTTATAATCTAGTCTTTTACTTATTAAAAGCTTAGCAAGATTCTTTTTAGAGTAAATAAAAGATTATTAAAACTGACCAAAAAGGTATCATCTATTAAAGAATTTTTTATATTCTATTTAGTATTGTCTATAAGAAAGATATTGACTTTTATTATCTAATACATTTTTATTAATATATTTCTTTTATTTTTGAATATAATAAATAGTTAAGTGGCAGTATTAAAGAATTAGAAAATAAATAAAAACAATTCTATTATTCTAGAGTTTAATCTACTTAAATTAGTATAATAATTAATAATCAAAAAGATAAATATCTTTTGCTTTATTATACCTAAAAAGCTTTTTGGTTCTAAATAAATAAAAAATTTAGGCTCTAATACTGTAAATATTAGAGCAATATTAATACTTTTAATAGATTTTTCTAATTTAGTAATCAAAACTATTTTTTAATATAAAAATATAAAGAAGTAAGTAGTAATAATTAAGTATTAGATTAAGATTATATATAAGTGCTTAGAATTTAATAACTATGATTTGCTAATGGCAATTATTTGCTTTCTTAATTTTTTAATAATTATATAACTAAAGTGAACTTGGGATATTGTATTTAAAAAGCGAAAGAATATATTAAAAGATTTATAAGCTATTATTAAGCTAAATAAAAATTATGCTATTCTTTGACAAAGACTTTATAATTATATATTATCTTGTTTTTTATTTATAGAAATCTATCTTATTAATCTTATATTTGTAGATATAGAAAACTTAGTTATAAAACAATTTCCAAATACTGGCAATTATAAAGGTATATTAGTTATTAACTTTAATAAGTATATTCAGATTGCAAAGATTATTGGCAAACTATAGTAATTCTAACTCTTATATTGTCTTATAGAAATCCAAGACTTATAAGAGTGGATCTAAGTATAGATTGTTTGTGTTAATTTATTATTAGGGCATGAGAATGTACAATAATACTATTATAAGAGTTTGCTACTTGAGCCTCGCGAGAACTCAAATCCGAAAGCCCCGGGCCTCAGAATTTCAGAGATAGGGAGAGATTCAACACCTTTGCTTGGACATACTCGAAGGGTAAACGCAGTGCCGCTGGTACCTGGACCATCCAATGAGAACGGATTTCCCACCACGTCGCGATCCATTGATTTGGTTTTATGATTAACGAATGACCTTTACATATCTTTTTCGCTCAGCGAAGCCTTACTCTTGGAACGGGGCCATCAAACTAGAGGTGGTGACCTCTTTTTATACGTTTTTTATGGCCAATTCACTTTTTGTGTTGTATGTCGCTTTGGACGGGGCTTGCGTGCTTTGGGTGTATTATATCTAAAATGAAATAGGAAGTGGATAGCAAGGCCCAATAGTTCCTTCAATGAAGTGGGTACAAGGCAATGAGTGAGGTGCATGGTAAGATCTTGGGAACAAGTGTATAACCGAGTCTATTAAGCATGATGAACAAGGCGAGGAGTGTGATGCTATAATTTATGTGTCTCACTGCTGTTGTCAGATTCCTTTTCTCATCATAAATTTGGTCCTGTGTCACGTGAACCATCCCCTTTTCCGATTATGTTGCAATATTGGTGCCTAAGGCTGACAGTGGCAATTCAGCTGTTGAGGTATTTAGCTATACAGGGGTTTTCAGGGGAAACAGGGGGCTGTTTTGAGGTCTATAAGTATAGGCTTGAACATCACTGTAGAATCAGTAGTCGTGTTAATGTTAATTATCGTTCCCTGTAACCTGAAATCGCAACAGATTACCCAAGAAAACCCAAGGCCGAAACAATATGTCTTCCTTGCTGATGTTTCCAACCGATACGAGGATTCTTCGAGTCATTCCTTTGAGCCGTATGTTTATTATATATCTGCAGAGTGCTCATCTGACAATGTCGATTTTATCTGATTGTCTTTTGCAGCTGCGATTGCGGAGTCCTTCGCACCCTGATCCATATTATGTTTTCGAGGCCTAATTCTTTATACTCGTCTCTATTCCCGTCGAAATCCATTCAGCTTCCCTTTTCAGTCATTCTGAGACTAATGGGCACCTGCAAGAGCAATGACAACGCTGCACCACCAGGCAAGTCCTGAGTAGCCCAATTGAAGGCAAGCGGAGAAAAAGAAACCCGAAACTGTTGGGCCAAAGGGCCCTGGAGAGGCTGGCTGTCGATGCGGCAGCACTATTGATGGCTCTAAGCATAAGAAGGGAGGATGCTGAGTTTGTCAGAACATAGCATTAAGGTTATCAATGATGATCACTTGTGATGAGGTATTGATTACCGCTTCATGCTCGGTATGGGTATAATGGGGTATTGAAACGAACTAACGTCTCCCGCATCGTCAGTTACCTCCGCCTCCCCAAATGTGCCCACGAACCCTCAGCCCAACCGTAGATCGTCTTTCAGCATCTCCCTAGCGAATCTGAGCAGCTCCAAGATAATCGGTGTAAAGTGGAGGTCGGTATAAAAGCCTGCAACTTTCCCACAGCCCCATTTGCTAGCATTTACTAATCCAATTGTTTCGAATAGATACGATTACTTTTCAAGGACTGACCGCTTCCTCGTTCAGGTGCCAACAACTAAATACGAGTCATTCCGATCTAATGTCGCTCTCGAGATTGTTGGGGGTAACTACGGGTTAGGATAGATAGGGCGGCAGAATTTGGAAGGACGAGGGACCCACCATAGCTGCAGTTCCTGGCGAGTAAAACGAGTGAAGGAGGGAATAATAACGAGGATAGAGATGAATTATGTTGCTTTTGAGCATCGTTCTTTAGCTGATGGTTTGCTTTTATAAGATAGACCCTCCTCCTTTCAGATCGCAGCCCACGAAGCAGCCGGACTCCCACCGGCGTGGCCCAGCACCGTGGAACCTGTCATACGGACTTGTTAGCACCCTCGGCAACATTGTTCCAGAGCATGAAATTGAGGCCCAGGGCCAGTATAGAGAAGGACGGGGTTCGGAGTATCTCTTTCTACTATATCTAACTTTATCAGATCTAGAAAATGAGGGACGTGGAGAGTAGGATCAAGGAGGTGGTGGAGTTTCGGGAGTGGCTTTTGGGACTAACGCTAGAGAAGAGGATTTAGAATGAGAAAGGACATAGGGTTAGTAGTGGGGTTTTGGTGGAGATAGAGGTAGTGCAGTAATTGCGAGAAGGGGTCTTCAAACAATTTTGTTAACTATACAAATACATCTCTGGCCGCAATGTTGCTTTACATCCGTGGCTAGCTGGACGCCTTATTGCTATACATGCTACCCGACAATTAGAATTTGAGAAGAGAAGAAAAGGCTCCACCTTTAAACTCATATTATTCCTATTTGGCGAAGTTCCTCAAGCGACTTTCCGGACTGAAATATTTCTAGAACAGTCTGAAAGTCAAATCTACTTAGCAAAAGATCTGTTAAATATTGGTATCTGCCTTTGAGATTAATATTACCTATACAATCTTATACTTGAATAATACAATATTGGCTGTAAAATATAATATATCATTAGATTATTAATTAGATGCTAAAGCTATAAAGATAATTGAAAATATTTATTTATAATAAAGAAAAGTAGTGACTAGATATAGTCTCTATGTTTCTGGCTACTATGAATCTTAAGATCATGTTCGGGGTCTATTATCGATTGCTTTCGGGCAAACAATGTGGAGAATGCCCGTTTGAGGACAACCTTCGGTCATGGCGAAAGCTATGCAAGTGCTGCCAAGATATGTCTATTCTACAGGGATAATTAAATAAGGAATAAATCTTTTACTTCGACCTGAAATCCGATAGGTCGTCCAGTTATTCTTCCAAAGATATATCAAGGTTTTCTAGTTCTTTCATCAATATACTAATAGTGTCTTATTTTCTTAGGAATTTGTCTCCGGCTTTACAGTTTAATAAAAAGAATATTAATAATTTGTTCTTATTTAAATTAATATCTAATAGTATATAAGTTACTTAGCTGTCTTTGCTATCTTTACTATTCTTGTTTATACTAATATTTTTAGCTTCTTTTTTAAGATTATTAACTGTATCCTCTCTGTTATCAGGCCTCTCTTCTTTCTTACTCTCTTCCTCACTCTCTTCCTCACTCTCTTCCCTCTCTTCTTCGCTCTCTACCTCACTTTTTACCTTACTCTCTCCTTTTTTATATTTCCTGTTCCCTTTCTCTTTACCTAGCTTAATCAAGTTATTTATATTATCTATACTATTTTGATAAGTAGAAAAATATTTCTAATTCAATATAATAGTTATAGTTCAATACTTAGTTTTATTTGGCAAATGAATATTAGGTCTTTTATTTCTGATACGGTCAATCATTTTGTTAAACTTTATACTTCTGTAGAGTACATATGTAGGATGAGACACTGCAAATATAATGTGGTTGAGAAAGGGGGGAAAGTCAGGTGATCTAGACGAGCCCCTTTAGTCGATAGATCTATGATTGAATAAACTATAGTAATATAATAATATAATATATTGTAAAGAACTTGAAGACTATCTAGAGAAGAATGAAAGCCCTCTATATATACTAATTATAATATATCTAGAAGCTTCTATAGTAGTGGCAAAGTCACGTGACTTTGCTACTTAGAAATGTCTAGAGATTTCTAGCATTACTAACACTATACTATAGTAGCATATAGTTATTTCTAAAATATACTAATTATAAATCAAACTACATATAATAATTTCTATATAGAGGTAAGAACAATAATACAAATGTAATCTTTTAGTAAGAAGGGTTGAGGGTATTCAAGAGTGGTCACAGAATATAACTTATAAAAATATATAAATTATAGAAGATATTGATGTATATATAGATTTTGAAATACTTAAATTCAAAGTACCTATAATCTTTTTCAGCACAGTAACTACGCAAAGATGAACATTAGTTTAAAAAACACATAACTTATAGGCTTTCTCGATCGAGTACTCGATCCTCCTTCCTTGAACGTGCTTCGAGGTCAGAGCTTGATGCATAGGGCTTGGCACCGCCGCTCCGTTGAAGTGCTAAGGCTAAATACTTTAAGGAACTGAACAAGATCACCCTTGTAATGAAGACATCTGGCCATTCTGAGAGCCCGAGACATGGCATCAGCGAGTTTGATGATTGACATCGGCCACCAGTCTCTGCTTCACTGCACAGCAACTGGGCTGCACATGATTTCCGTCCGCTTCTACGTCTGCACCTGCCTCTGCCTCTGCAACTTCGCGAACCCCAACCCCCCTCCCTTTCCCTTTCCCATCCCCTTCCTCCCTGTCTTCCGCGCTCTATCCCTCGTCTCTTTTTCTTTCTCGCTGCGTCGCGTCTGGTGTCATCTTATTCCATCCTCTTTCTTTTCCTTGTCGCCGCCTCCACGCCCAGACGCCCCCCAGACAGACTGTCACCCACTCAGTGCTACTTGTATGAAAATGAAACAGTTTTGCTTGAATCTGTTACAAGGCCGCCAAAAGTGGTGTCGGTGATCACCTTCCGGGTGCTGAGTTCTTCATATCCTCAATAGACCTTTGGATATGTTTCTTGATCCTGCCAGCATTGCTCGACGTACGCAGTATTATGGCCTGCAGCAGAATCTATTTCGTTGAAAGAGCTCTTCTGGCCGAGTCTTGGATGTGTCCCTCTGAAAATTGACAACGGTTATTAGCATGAGGAAGTTCATGAGTCCATATGAAAGTATAGGAAGGAGGACAAATGGTCGCCTGCCAACGTTTTCAAGATACGAGAGGCGATATGGCCTTGGGTCTGATCTTGAATGAGCAAAAGCAATGGGTTGTGGACATGAGGGCCATGCTTCGTCGAGACAGGGTCAAAATACCCACAGATTGGCAGACAATCGAGAGGATGAAGCCGAGAGAGGGCCATGGCTTGCACCTCTGGGGAGTGATGTACAAGGCTACTTGTGGCGGGTTGATGCACAGCGCATGACCCTCCGGGATTTTGAACCTCAACTTGAGTCCCATAGGCGTTCGGTTTAACCATGAGTGGAGGATCTCATTGATACTATTCAGAAGATTGATATTACACAGGTTGCAGCGAGCACTATTTCACCCCCGCTTTCCTTCGAAGAATGATCCGTCTGGATATCCCCAGTATGAAAAGAACACTGTTGGGATGCTTCATGTGTTGCAGTACTTGCCAATACACACGAGAAAGTAATCAAGCAAACAAGTAAATCAAACAAGAAGATAATATATCAAGCGGCTCTATTTTCTAAATCCCCCACCTCCCCTATATACCACCAAACCTTAACCCTTTCCACTCATTCTCCCCTCCCAAAACGCAGCGACCTTCAAGACCACCAAATCTTTCCACTTTCTCCCAACAATCTATAATCTCATCAGCAACCAAATATTTCCATCATCTCTCACCGGCACAAAGCCCATTAACAAGCTCAGTCCTGGACAACCTGTACTATTAAACGTAGCTTTATTATGCGTCGCTCTAATCGTCCCACTCAACACAACGAACTGCGGAGGTAGATATTCTGTCCTCCAGGAATTAGGGCATCGAATGCCTCTTAAGTTGTGAACCGACGAGTTCTGTGTGATCAGGGAACAGCAACTGTTTCGAACGGGTGGGTTGGAGAGCAAGCCTTGTGTCGCGGTAGCCATACGTTGGGCAACCATCCAAATCATGTCGCTGTCTCCTATGTAACGGTGTTGAAATCTCCTTGAATTCCGTTTCAAACTCTGCGGTGCGAGAAGTAACTTCGACGTTGTGATCTTAAGCAGGTCCTCAAACCCCTCTTTCAACACCCTAACCTTTATCCCCTTCAACAGCATGTCTCCCCTCCTCCACAAGCCTCACCTTCCTCCTGTTCCCAATCACTGCATTTCTTCGAGATCTTATGCATCCGGTAGGGGACTAGCCCCCATGCTGGTTTGAGGTCTACGATTTCGCAGTTTGGGGACGGGAGACGGATGGAGCCACCTTGGTCAGCGCCGAGGGCGATGTCGACGGCTCCGGGGGGAGGAACCGCCTGTGGAGTACCGGTGTGCGCAGGGGTTGTGGACCGGGGTCGCTACTCCCATACTCATTAGCCCAAGACCACTGGGCTGTCATAATGTCTGAGAAAAATAGGGCAAGGGGAAAGAGGAACGGGATAAAGGAGGGAAACACACCTCACATCCCCATAACAATTATTCTCTCGCAAGCAGTCTTTCCCCTCACTACACTCCCTGCATCTAGCACTCTCGTCACCGCACGCGCATCAACACTCGGAACCCACTTCCCCACCTTCCCACCAGTGTCATTCGTGTACCACACGCCCGCAACCGCAATATTATCCTTCGCGCAATACTCTTTCCCTCAAACTCCCTATCTGATGTCGCATTTCTAGGCTCAGCCGTTATGATCGGTGGAAGGAGTGGTGGTGGGACGGTGGATATTGGTTCGGGAGTACAAAGAGAGGTCGAGGACGGGTGTGTGGTCGCGGAGTGTGGGGATGGGTTTCGCGGAGTGGTTGAGGCCGGAGAGGAGGGCGGACAGGTCGGAGAGTTCGGACTCTGGGATAGTGACGCCGGAATGAGCTGCAACAGTAGAGACGTCGGAGGTTGGGACGAGGGAGTCTTGTCTGGGTGCGAAGAGAGGTTAGAGCTAGCTAGAGAGGGGGTGGTGGATGGGAGCTGGGGATAAAGAGGATGGGGACTCACCGTGGGGTGCCTAGGGGGTTGACAGACATAGTGGCAGATGTCTACTTTGGATAGAGCTCTTTCTTATGTCCACGTTATCGGCAGTAGTGGGCAGCCATTGAGGTCGCCCCTGGCAGCGCGTCGATCGAGCGCCGACATCTTGTTGTGATGACTCAATCACTTCTGTAAAGATGTCAATTGATCATCGATAGCCCTTCGAGAGGTGGAGAGTGGCTTGGATGCCCTGCGCGGAGTTTTTTTGATAGAAGTTGTAAAGTGCAGATCGTGAAAAGGGGGCCTTGCACATCGCGATAAGCAATTCGCTAATCTTAGGTTGCCAGTGTAAAGAGGAATGGCAGTTCAGTCGGACCATTCCGCATATTACCATAACGGAGGCATGGTAGTAATTAACAAATATTTATACAATAGTGTTAATATAAATTCGCGTTGTAATCAATGGCCTATAGAAGAGAAGTAGGAGATCTCTGGGAATGATTGTTGGAGTCCGTGCACGTGACATGAAGGCCGAACGAATGCATCAAAATATCAAGAGGCAAAACCGCACCATTCAATCCACAACAGCGCTTTCAATACAGTACAACTCTCTCTCCTTATAGCTTTCATGGCAAAGGCATCTAGTTATATAACAGGTAAGTTCGTCACCATCAATATAGAGGTGGGGTTCGCCAGTGCCACACAGCTTCAAGCTTTCTGTTGCTACAGAACTTTGGTATATATCTTCCAATTTCTCCCCCATCTGCTGCTTTTGTGGCTCGCTCTCTAGCTGTGAGTCATTCTTACCGCCTCACCTTTCATTTGAGTAGCTTTCTATGCCTTCTAGTAAAGTATTAGGTAGTGCTTTTTTGCTTCATTATCCCTCACTTTCTCTCCCACCTGGTCGCTCGCTTGTCCTGCCTTTCACTAAACTTCAACATCGTCCTCGTTCGCTGACAACAAACTTTCACTTTCCATTGGAACATCGCAGCTAGTTCGACAATAAGCATCAACAATGGCCGGTGGCAAAGGAAAATCACATGGCGGCAAGTCCGGACTCAAGGTCGGCGCCGATGGAAGCAAGAAGCAACAAAGCCACTCGAGCAAGTCTGGTCTTCAGGTTAGTAATTGCGCAAATCTACAACGAGCTTCAATATCTTCTTCCAAGGAGTTCCCAGGAATTCTCGAGGTGGATCGATGCTAGAATTTGATATATCTTAACCCCACCAAGTCGCGTCACCCACATAAACAACTACAAAATCTGCTCAAGGCAGGCCGCTTGCGCGACCAGCAAATTCATCACCAGGAACCTCGAAATCCACCGTCACTCCCGATATCAAAATCTGCGACGCAACGCGACTCAAATATCAGTAAATCCAAGACTTGCATACGCGATCCAAATTTTCTGCTGAACTAGACCTCGAGAACTCGATTTCCAACGTCTTCCATTCTATGCGCGCGGAAAGATATGAATTATATGCTAACAACCCACCTTTCTAGTTCCCCTGCGGTCGTGTCAAGCGTTTCCTGAAGAACAACACCCAAAACAAGATGCGCGTTGGAGCGAAGGCAGCCGTCTACGTTACCGCCGTCCTCGAATATCTCACAGCGGAAATTCTCGAGCTCGCAGGAGTGAGTCGTTTCTCACCATATCTGCCTGATTTGAGCTGTGCTAATATATCTGGTTGAATAGAACGCCGCCAAGGATCTCAAGGTCAAGCGTATTACCCCTCGCCACCTCCAACTCGCCATCCGCGGAGACGAAGAACTCGATACCCTCATCCGCGCAACTATCGCCTTCGGAGGTGTCCTACCACATATCAACCGCGCACTGCTATTGAAGGTCGAACAAAAGAAGAAGAACAAGGCCATTGAGGCTTAAACACCACAATCATCTTGATCTGTGTTTAGACAAACAGTCCTACGTATCCCTTCTTTTTTCTTCTGGTATGGGAAAGATTATGGTAGTGTTGTATGGGAATTTTCAATCGCCTCTTTTTTTGTTTGGTCTGCTTATGGGGTTGTGAGATGATACGAGACGAGATGGAGGACTCTGACGGTTATAGTTACTACTACAAGTCAATGAATGGAAACTCGTACTTCTGGGTCATGGTCAACGATAGGAGTACTAAGGATTAGCATCAATTTTTGGTTGCAGCCAATGTTTGGGTTCATGGTTCCTGGCAATATATGTGCGTTTTCGCCTGCAGAAGATGTGGGGTCTGCCGGCGGCGACGACGATGCTGAGGGAGCCCAGGTACTTCCAAGGGACCTTTATTGGTCACTTATCATGTTCCAATCAATATTTGGAAGTATCAGGAACGTGGGGAATCCGCCTCGGAGGGTGAGCGGGTGTGCCTTCGACGACCCCTCAACGAAAGTGAAATCGAAAGATGCTCCAGGTGGAGGGTCTCTACAGCCCAAGCATGGATTGAATTGGGAAAGGGTATCCTGAAGGTGTGTTGAAGAAGTTATAGTGAGGTGGCGCTCTAGTGAGGGGGGGGGCATCGGGAACATTTTCAATGCAATTGCGATCCCAAGCATCCGAAAATTTCTTGGGAATTTTTGTATTTTTAAATCCTACCCAATGCTCCTCAAATTCAACTTCAAGAGTCTCCTACCGACAAAGCTCTCTCCACCAGCTTACATGTTCCTAGAACTCCTTTCAGGCGTCAGGGAACAGTTTTTCTCCTCTACCCCTACCCTCCTTCCCCCGAATTTCGGATTTCTTCAAATCATTCCTAATGGCTTCCAAATTCAATCTCAAGAGCATCTAGACCTATGCTCTTATGACGAGTTCGGTGTTATCAGTCATTTGGGAACAGTTTCCCCACTCGGTCCCCATCCTCCTCCCAAAATTCAGGCTCATTGTTAAGAGTCTCCCTTCCCTCTAAATTGGCTCTTAGAGTTATAGCGCCAATTCCCTCTCCCATTTGTTGTGAGCTTCGCGTCGGAATGAGAGTCGCATAATGGCAAGATGCGCCAATACTAGTTTGGCCATATTCTTGTTCTCACACGTGAAAACTCAACTCGAGAGATTGAGGACCTGAATAGCTGGAGCATCCCGCCACATCTTGGCAATCGCTGATGGCAGCAGCAGCAGCAGCACCACTACCACCACTCCAAGCAAAGACGTTCGGATCGCAGGCGCGCTTGATGCGCTCCATTTCGCGCGTCTCCTACCACACCTAGCTTTCGAACTACTCCTCCCTTCAGACCCATTTTCCGGCCTCTCCCTCTTCGACCAATTTTCAACATGGATCTCCTGGATAAAGTTCGAAGGATGCTTGGGGGGAAAGGCTCCAGGTCAGTTCATAAAGGTGTTCCGGCACCATCTCGTGCAGAAGGATTACGTCCGGATCGAGAAAGAGGATAATGATGATTTTTTAATCAAAAGATTGCGAATGGGGTGCTATTATCGCAGGAGTACTTTATGGGCAAGGATAAGGCGGGGAAGCAGTTAGTGAAAGAGGCTGGGGGAAGGACGATTTTATCATGCCAAAGAGCGAGAAGGAGAAGATCTGGGTGGTATGGGATCTGCGACATCTCTTGAAGTTTACAAACACGGAATGATTCGGATTGATATCGGGGGTGGAGGGGATGGCGGAAATAGAGGCGACAGCGTGGCGATTATTGTGGTGTAGGTGGCGATGGTAACAGAGGGAGAGTTCTGGTAGACGGCAGTGGTGGAGGGATAATAGCAGTAATGGCCATTGTGAGGAGTAACGGAGGGGATAATCATGATGATGTTCGGAATTGAGGGCATTCTTGGAAAAGATGATTGGTGGATAGTGATGTTAGCGGTGGCGGGGACGACCAGCGGGGAGGAAAGATCGAGTAAGTAAGTTAGAGGTGATGATGGTAACGGCGGTGGCGATGGCGCGAGTGGTGGCGTTGGTAATAAGAATGGTAGATGGGATGATGGTGACAGCGAGGATATTGGTGG
>Ga0182030_10014084_pt1 | contig 15834 bp, 20 predicted proteins | sample 812S3MmetaG_FD_121299 | JGI IMG/M metagenome (GOLD analysis project Ga0182030, IMG submission 121299) | Permafrost microbial communities from Stordalen Mire, Sweden - 812S3M metaG (Illumina Assembly) | ecosystem: Environmental > Terrestrial > Soil > Wetlands > Permafrost | place: Sweden...
GCCGCGGGCTTGGGTGCAGGCGTAACCGCCACGGGCTTCGCCTCGGGTTTGGGGGCCGCGGGCTTGGGCGCAGGCGTAACCGCCACGGGCTTCGGCTCGGGCTTGGCGGGGCTGCCGCTTATGCCGTTCTTGGCGTGGCCTGGCAGCAACGGGGCCGTCGCGCTCAGCACGTCCTCGGCGAACTTGCGCTGATCGGCGAGCAACTGCTCGGCTAGACGATAGGCGCTGTCGACAGCCTCCTCGGGAGTCGGCAGCTGGCCGGCAAATGGCACTGTAACGTCCGGCAGCATGGGCAGCCTGTCCGTTAGCGGCGACAGCCTGGGGGTTACGGCGTCGACCCAGATCCTGAGCGCGTCGATCACGGTCTTCTGGCCCTTGCGAAGGGCAGCCAGGAACTCTTCCTGCAGATCCTGCGCAGACGTCTTCGTCATAGTCTTCTCCTTATGATGTCTCGTGCAAACTATACCAAGCGATGATTGGGATGACAAGCGCTTGCTTGGTGCAGGAAGCACGGAATTGGTGCCGGCCGCGCAGGGGCCCGGGTCAGGTTTCCTCGGCGGCGTCGGCCAGGAGGGGGGAACGGGCCAGGGCCAGCACGGCGGCGGCCATGACCGCCGCGGCGGCGACCTCGGGAAGGATGTACCAGCCGCCGCGGACGCTCTCGTGAAAGGCGAACACGCCCCACAGGACCGAGATGACCGGGTCGGCCAGGGTGAGGCCAGGCTGGGCGGCGATCAGACCCCCGGCGTTCAGGGCCGACTGAACCAGGAACATGCCGAGCAGGCCGGCCGCGACCATCCCGTAGATTTCCAGCTCGTGAAGAGCGTCACAAGTCCTTGGGAGAACGTCTTCGTCATGCCCTTCATCAGGGCCGCGGTCAGCCCGAACGCGGAACCGGCGGCGACCCCCAGCAGCGCGGCCCGGTATGCGCCGCCCGAGCCGCGGGCCGATTTGCGGCGGCCGAGCAGGACCAGGACCCCGACCAGGGCCAGGTTCACGCCGATGCCGAACACCCAGCCGTACCAAGGCACGTGCCCATTGCGCCCAGCCGACGGCGACAGCAGGAACAGCAAGGCGCCGAGGCTGACCGTCATCACCACGGCGGAGCCCCATTCCCGTCAGTGCATGCCCTGGCCGAAGATCCGGGACGCGAGAATCAGCGTCAGCGGCAGCTCCAGCACCAGGATCGGCTCGACCGTGGCGAGCTGGCCGAAGCCCAGGGCCGTGGCCTGGAGTAGGAAGCCGATGCAGATCGCCAGGATCCCGCCGAACCAGACCGGCTGGTGCAGCAGGCTCCAGATCAGCCGCCAGCTCAGGTTCTGCTTGCTGGGCACCTCACGGTTGGCCTTGCGCTGCAGCACCGAAGACGTCGCGTTGGCGACCGCCGCCATTACCGCGAGCGGATAGCTCAGCATGTCTCCCCTCCCCCGGTGCTGCCCGCAGCATCGCGACCTCGCCTGCTGCTACCCGCCGTCGATCAAACGACACATCGGTCTCACGCGTCGACTCGGGGTGATGTCCGTGAGGCCGGGGCTGGTGAGGCCGGCGCTGGTGAGGCCGGGGCTGGTGAGGCCGGGGGCGAGCCGCCTACTGCGCTGCCCGGTTACCGGGTGGTCGAGATCGCCGTCGGCGAAGGCTCGCCGGCCGCCGGGCGCGGTGCGCTGGTCGCCGGGCTGCGTGCCTGTCTCGGTCCTGCGCAACGGGACGTACCGGGACGCCAGCCCTGCCCTTACCTTGTGCCCGGACGACCACGTCAGCGTCCTGGTGCCGGTGGAAGACGACGAGGCCACGGCGGCGCTGCGATCCTGACACCGCTGATGATCATGTGACTTAGCCGCCATCGGATTGAGATATGTCCATCCTAGGGGTTCATGATGCCAAGGCGTAATTTTGGGGTATCTAACGGTTAGCGGGGCGCCACGTGGCCTCGAAGTACGCGCGGAGGTCGACGATGCGACGCCTGTGGATGTCTTTGCTGCTAGTGCCCGTGCTAGCGCTCGCCGTGCCAAGCGCGGCCCTGGCCGCGTCGTCGGCGCGGACGACGCCCACCCGCACGCTGGAGCTGGGCATGAGCGGCTCGGCCGTCAAGAAGCTGCAAAGCCGGCTCGCCGTGCTGAAGTACTACCCAGGCGCTATCGACGGCCGGTTCGGAACCGACACTCTCGAGGCGGTCTGGGCATTCCAGGAAGTGCAAGGCTTGCCGGGCGAGGACTACGTGAGCTCCGCCATGCAGCGGGCGCTGGCCAACCCACGGGCCCCGAAGGCGCTCGACCGCCGCGCCGGAGCCAACCGGATCGAGGTCAACCTGGCGATCGAGGTTCTCGTCCTGTACCGCGACAGTCAGATCCAGCTCATCAGCCACGTCTCATCAGGCGGCGGTTACTACTTCTGCTCACCTGGCGGCGGCTGCGGTTACGCCATCACCCCCACCGGCAACTTCAAGACCATCGTCTACATGCCCGGCTGGGTCCAGGTTCCGCTCGGCGAGATGTACAACCCGGTCTTCTTCATCGGCACCTCCTACGCCATCCATGGCGACACCTACGTCCCGCTGGCGCCCGTCTCGCACGGCTGCATACGGATCCCGATGGACATCGCGGCGTTCTTCCACACGCTGGTGCATATCCCCGGTGAACCGGTCATCGTCCGCGGCTAAGAGCGGAGGGTCACGCTCTCCGGCGTCGGCCGGGTGATGTGGGAGGGCCGGGTGGTTTACCCGGCGCGGGCGGGCGGGCCGTGGCTGCGGAGCACCTTGGTGCGGTCGGGGTTCCATGCGGTGGTGGTGCCGTCGGGGTTGCGGACCAGGGTCCAGCCCATCCGGTGGATCACCACCTGATGATGATAGAAACACAGGCACAGGCAGTTATCCAGGCTGGTCTTGCCGCCGCGGCCTTTGTGCCGGACATGGTGCACTTCACAGGCGGAGGCGGGCTGGTCGCAGCCGCCGGCCCACTGGCAGTGCCGGTCGCGGAGCTTGACCGCGTTGCGGATCGCGGCCGGGATGTCGTTGCTGTAGCCGATGTCCAGGGGCTGGCTAGGGCCGCCGAGGCGGGCGCCGAGCTACCGGCGGCGCAGGAACGAGGCGAGCCCGCCGGGGCCGGACAGCAGCGCGACGGCCTTGCCGATGATGGTCTGCTCCAGCGACTCGCGGCTCAGCCCGGCCGGCAGGGGCTGCGGTCCGGGCAGCGGCTCGCCCGGGCCGGCCGGGTCCGGGTGGCTGTGGTCCGGGTGGCCGTGGTCCGGGTGGGGGGCGGGGGTGCAGTGGCCGGGGCCGTGCCCGGCCAGTTCCACGCAGTACCGGATCAGGTCTTCCAGCACCGCCGGGTTGACGTTCCCTAGGACCACCGGAGTCACTGATGCGTCGCACGCGACCGCCTCGGCGTCGTCGCCTTCCAGCCACGCGGATCCGTCGGATCCGCCGGCCGAGGCGGCGGCGCGGTGCGCGGTCCACTGCCGGCGGACCCGCGCGGTCCACTCCTTCTGCAGCGCGGACTCCACATCCAGGGCGAGCAGGTCCGCCAGGGAAACGTGGGCCCAGACCTTGACCGGCTGCCCGGCCCGCTCGGGCAGCAGGCCCGCCGCGACCAGCCGCCGCATCGCGTCCTCGAGAGCATCGTGATACCGCTGCGCGTGCGTGCGCTCATCCTCCGCGCCGCGGGGCGCGGACAGCGCATCCAGCACCGTGGTCAGAACCGCGGCACACTCCGGAGTCAGGTCTGCCGACATCACCCCGGCGCCGCCGAACGTGGTCTCCAGCCGCAGGGCCCGGTCTTCGAACCGCGGGCCGTCCTCATCGGGCGGACGGGACTGGGCGTCCATCTCGGCGGCCAGCTCGGCCAGGTCCCGCAGGCCCAGGCCGCCAGCGGCGGCGCCGATCAGGATCGCGTCGGCGTTGTCCCGGCAGTCCTCGGGCAGCCGGTCACTCCACAGGCAGATAGTACGGGCGTAGGACTTGGAGATGTCCCCGGTGGCCAGCGCGGCCAGGATGCGGGGGTGGGTGCGGGTCCGGCGGGCCCAGCCGGTGTGATCGGCCGCGGTGGCCTTGGTGATGCGGGTGCGGTGGATCAGCCAGGACCGGGGACTATAGTCCGCGTCCTGGTGATGGCCCTGGGCAGCGGTGAACGCGGCCAGGACCGAGGCCCGCGCCGCCGTGCTTCTCGCGTCGGCCCGTTCCAGAGCGGCCAGGCACTGGGCCTGGATGACGGTGGGCAGCTGGGTCGGGTCGGCGGCGGACAGGTAGGCCAGGGCGCCATCGAGCAGGTCCAGCGCCTGGGTGGTGCTGGTGATGGCGGGGGTGGCGGGGGCGGCGCTCACCTGGTCTTCACCTCCTGTCCGGGGCGCAGGGAAGGGACTGTAGTTGATGATCTTGAATGGCCGGGGATCTTTTTCAGCTTCTTGTTCGATGATATCAGTGGGCAGTGACATTTCCGGACCAGACACGCCGCGCCTCTGGGCAGACACGCCGGAATCGGGCGGTAACTTTGCTGTCGGAGCGCAGGAGGGCGGGGACCGGAACAGACGCGGTGCCCGATCTGGCCGGTCACACTGCCACTGATGGAGGCGGCGAGGCGGTGTCCTTGCGGCCAGACACCGGGCCGCGCGGATGTGCTGCTGCGGCCGACGGACGCCATGCCGCTAGTAGACGAGCGCCTGGACGCCTTCGGCTATGACCTCGGCGACGAACGTGGCCGCGCCGGCAATCCTGATGCCGTTGATCAGGTCTTCAGGCGTGATGTCCCGTCGCGCGGCACATTGCGTGCAGATCGTCACCGAACCCGCGGCCAGGACCCCCGCCAGCAGGTCGGCGAGCGGTGCGGCATGCGGCAGCGAGAAGTCCTCCGCGCGGCCGGGCAGACCGAACCAGGCCGACTCTCCGGTGAGCCACAGGGAGACGGGAACCCCGCTCGCGACCGCGGTCGCGGCGACCGTGAAGGCCTGATTACAGCGCTCCGGATCGTCTTTGCCTGCGGTGACCTTGATGACGAGAGAACGCTCGGACATGGCAGAACTCTAGCCCTCCGCACCCGGCGGGAACTCAGCGCCACCTGGAGTCCGGCGCGCCGCGGGCGTGGGCCCGGGTTTCGCCCGTAAACTGCGGGCTATGCACGGCATGCTGAGCGCTGCGATCCTGATTGGCGTGTTCGCCGTGGCCGCCGCCGCGTGCCTGTACGCCGTCGTGCGGGTGGGCCTGACCGGGACACGCCGGGGCCTGGACGCCGGGCAGGTAAAGGCCGGGCAGGCTGGGCAGGTACAGGCTGGGCAGGGACAGGAAGGCCCATGACGAGCGACGTACCGGTACATCCCGACCTCGCACCGCTCGGGTTCCTGCTCGGGCGCTGGGAAGGCGCCGGGATCGGCGGATACCCGACCATCGAGTCGTTCAGGTTCGGCCAGGAGATCAGCTTCAGCCACAACGGCAAGCCGTTCCTTAGCTATGCCAGCAGGACCTGGCGGCTGGACGAGGAAGGGCAGATCGGGGCGCCGCTGGGCACCGAGAGCGGGTACTGGCGGCCGCGTCCCGATAACCAGGTCGAGGTGATGCTGGCCCATCCCACCGGGATCGTCGAGATCTACCTAGGCGAGATAACGGGCACCCGCATCGAGATGGCCACCGATGTGGTCGCCAGGACCGCCACCGCCAAGGAGGTGACCGCGGGGCACCGGCTCTACGGGCTCACCGGTCCGGGGGGACTCACCGCTGGCGATCTTGCCTACGCCTATGACATGGCCGCGATGGGCCAGCGGCTACAGCCGCATCTGTCAGCCCAGCTCAAGCGGGTAGGGGCATAAAAAGTCCCCGGGCGGCTCCGGCGCCGCGACTGGTGCGCGGGTGCCGGGGACGACTGGACAAGGTCGGCCAGCCCGGGGACTCGGTGTCTGCCAGATTTTAGCCGGCCGCCGCCTCGCTGGACGTCATGCCGGCGGATAGGCGGCTAGCTGACAGCCACCTCACGAGTCCGTTGTCTATGCATGCTGTTGGACCACCTCCTTTCCCGCGTACCTCGCACGTTAGCCGCGAAGCAGGCACGCAGGCAAGAGCATTTCTCCGTGCGGCGGATCACACCAGCGGATCTACTATGAGGCCATGGATGCCGACGCACCGGAATGCCATGCCGCCGCCGATGGCTGACGATGGCGTGATGAGCAAAATGAGCGAGGAAGGAAGGCGGCGCGGCAAGGGCGCGCCGGAGGCGAGTGGAAAGATGAGCCTGTGAGCGCGCCGGAGGCGACTGAGGGACAAAATAAAGCGAGCGAACTACTAACACTGCCGGGGGCGGTGCAGGCCAGCTGGCCGGACGAAGGCGTCGCCGCGCATTACGGCGACCCGGTGCGTGAGCAGCGCGCGCTCGACGGCGCCGGGAACGCCGGCGCCGGAGTGGTGGACCGGTCGAACCGCGGCGTGCTGAAGATCACCGGCCCGGACCGGCTGAGCTGGCTGCACAGCCTGACCACGCAGCACCTGGACGGGCTGACGGCGGGCGGCAGCGCCCAGGCCCTCATCCTCAGCCCGACCGGGCACGTGGAACACCATCTCGCGCTGAGCGACGACGGCACCTCGGTGTGGGTGCACGTGGAGCCGGGCACCGCGGCGGCGCTAGCCGCGTTCCTTGAGTCCATGAAGTTCATGCTGCGGGTCGAGGTGGCGGACCTCAGCCAGGAAAGCGCGGTGCTGACCGTGCGGGGCCCGGCCGGTGCGGATATCGCCGCGGGGCTTGACGGAGTGCTGGCCCGGGTTGAGCCGGGCTCGTTCGGCATTATTGATCTGATCGTGGCGCGGGACCGGCTGCCTGACGCGGCCGGGGAGCTGATCCGGCGCGGGGCCGTGCCCGCGGGCATGTGGGCGTTCGAGGCGCTGCGGATCGCCGCGCGGGTGCCCAGGTTCGGCCTCGATACCGATCACCGGACCATTCCGCACGAGGTGGGCTGGATTGAGACCGCCGTGCACCTGAACAAGGGGTGCTACCGGGGCCAGGAGACGGTGGCCCGGGTGCACAACCTCGGCCACCCGCCGCGGCGGCTGGTCTTCCTGCATCTGGACGGCAGCGTGGACCGGCTCCCCGCCCACGGCGACCCGGTCGAGCTCGCCGGTGATGAACCCGGTGATGAACACGGCGCCACGGTCGGCTTCACCGGATCGGCGGCGCGGCACTACGAGCTCGGCCCGATCGGGCTCGCCCTGGTCAAGCGCACCGTGCCGGTGGACGCGACGCTGCTCGCCGGGGGCGTGGCCGCCGCGCAGGAGGTCATCGTGCCGCCGGACGCCGGCGCCAACGTGCAGGTAACCTTGCGCCGCCGCCAGGTAATTTAAGATCTTGACCGAACGGGAGGTCAGCTAGCGTGCTGCGCAGGGTTCTGCTCGCCGCGTCAGCCAGTTCTCGGCTGCGCGAGCTCATCACGACCGCGCCGCGGACGCGGGCCATCGTCGAGGACTACGTGGCGGGCGAAACCGAGCAGGACGCGGTCCGGGTGACCCGGGCGCTGCGGGCGGCGGGCCTGCTCGTCAGCCTGGATTACCTGGGCGAGGACACCACGGACCCCGCGCAGGCCGCGGCCGTCACCGATGAGTACATCGAGCTGCTCGGCAAGCTCGGCGCGGAGGGGCTGACCCATCGCGGGGCCGCGGAGGTCTCGGTGAAGCCGACCGCGGTGGGGCTGTTCCTCGGCGCCAGGATGGCGCAGGAGAACATCGCCAGGATCTGCGCGGCCGCGCGGGAGGCAGGCACGACCGTGACGCTCGACGCCGAGGAGTTCGCGGCGATCGAGCCGACCCTGCGGATCGCGGCCCAGCTGCGGGCGCAGTACAGCGAACTCGGCTGCGTCATCCAGGCCTGCCTGCGGCGCAGCGAGGCTGACTGCCGGGTACTGGCGGGATACGGCGTCCGGGTCAGGCTCTGCAAGGGTGCTTACCGCGAGCCGGACAGCGTGGCCTTCGCCACCCGCCGGGACGTGGACGCGTCCTACGCGCGCTGCCTGCGGGTCCTGATGCACGGGCCGGGCTACCCGATGCTGGCCACCCATGACCCGCGGCTGATCGCGATCACCGGGTCGCTGGCCTTGCTGACCGGGCGCGCCCCGGACAGCTTCGAGTACCAGATGCTCTACGGCATCCGGCCGGCCGAGCAGCAGCGACTGGCCGATACCGGCGCGCGCATGCGGGTGTACGTCCCCTACGGCGGCGACTGGTACGCCTACCTGGTGCGCAGGCTCGCGGAACGGCCGGCCAACCTCGCGTTCTTCCTGCGCGCGCTGCGCTCGGACGGGTAGGGCCCGGATGGGTAGGGCCCGGATGGGTAGGCAACGATGATCGCGATCCTGGGCACCGGGAAGATGGGCGAGGCACTCCTTTCCGGGCTGCTGCGCGCGGGCAGACCGCCGTCGGAGGTGGTCGCCGCGGTCCGGCGCGAGGACCGGGGGACGGAACTGCACGCGCGCTACGGGGTGCAGGTAGCGGACGCCCTGTCGGCCGCGAAGATGGCGGACACCCTGGTACTGGCGGTCAAGCCGCAGGACATGGGCGCTCTGCTGGACGAGATAGCCCCGGTCGTGTCGCCGGGCATGCTGCTGATCTCGGTCGCGGCCGGGATCACCACCAGGTTCATCGGCCGGCGGCTGACCGGTGAGGTGCCAGTCGTGCGGGTGATGTCGAACACGCCGGTCCTGGTCGATGAGGCGATGAGCGTGATCTCGGCCGGGGCCTACGCGGGCGAGGAGCACTTGCGGCTCGCCGAAGAGCTGTTCCGCCCGGTCGGCAAGGTGCTCCGGATACCTGAGTCACAGCAGGACGCGGCGACCGCGCTGTCCGGCAGCGGCCCGGCGTACGTGTATTACCTGGTTGAGTCCATGGTGGATGCCGGCATCCTGCTCGGCATGGCCCGCGGGGCCGCCCTGGAGATGGTCACCCAGGCGGTCTACGGCGCGGCCACCATGCTGCGCGAATCGGGCGAGCACCCGGTGATCTTGCGCGAGGCCGTTACCTCGCCGGGGGGAACCACGATCTCGGCCATCAGGGAGCTGGAGAAGCACGGCGTGCGGGCCGCGTTCCTGGCGGCCATCGAGGCCGCCCGTGACCGGGGCCGCGAGCTCGGCGCCGATCCGGGCTGAGCGAGTGACCGAGTACGACCGGCATTCCGGTCGACGCGGGAGCCGATCCCGATGATCTTGCGGGTGCCGCGATCGTGAACACGCACCGTGCCTCATTTACCCGGCACGCGCTGTCGCGCTGGCCGAGATCCATTTGCCGGAGCGACTAGGGGCGCCGGCTCTCTTTCTGGCCAAACCCCATCCGGCGGTTGATCGCAGCGGAAAGACCTTTCCCTGAAAGGTGCAGCTCAGCGCCCGGCCACAGAGATTTCACCGCCGGAAGCCCGATGTTTGGGGCGAAACAGTAACAACAATGAGGCTATGCACGGGGTTGCTCTTTTCCGTGCGGGACTTACTCTGGAGACGTACGTGACTGGTGCGCCGAATCCCGTCAAGTGCTCGGCTTCGTACGGAAGAGGCAACTCGATGGCAAGTGAAACCCCCCTTAGCGACGTAAGATTTCTCACCGTGGCCGAAGTGGCCTTGATCATGCGCGTGTCAAAGATGACCGTGTATCGCTTGGTGCACTCCGGCGAACTGGAGGCAATCCGCGTTGGTCGTTCCTTCCGGGTGCCCGAGGCGGCTGTCAATCAGTACCTGAAGGCGGCCTTTGTCGGCACCGGTTGAGTTAGTCCTGGGTCTGGACTGCTCGAGCGAGCCGGATCCCTGTGCCGCAGGGGTCCGGTGGTATGCGGGGCGTGCGGTAGCGGTGGCAGCCGCGCGACCCCGGTGCCTGCGGGGTGCCGCTCCCGGCGCGCTCGCTCGCGGTCCCTGGCTCGCGCCGGACCAGGCGCTGCGCCCGCGATCGGCCGACTTAGCACGCCGTATCGGGGGTAACCTCTAACGTTGGGTGTGTGTCCAGCCGCCCTTGCCGGGCGAGCGCGTTGGCGTGCCCGTCATCCGCAGTGCCTAGGAAGGGTGAGTTCATGGGGTCTGTCATCAAGAAGCGCCGTAAGCGCATGGCCAAGAAGAAGCACCGCAAGCTGCTCAAGAAGACCCGCATCCAGCGCAGGAACAAGAAGTAACGACTCCCTGCGTCATGGCCCCGGCCCGGCTGGGCATCATGCACCATAGGGGCTGATGTCTCTTCCCGCTTTGATCGGGTTCGCGGGCGTGCTGGTCGCGGCCGCGGCTGCCGGTATGCTCGCCGGGCGGTGTTTCCGTCAGCCGCGTATCGATATCATCCTGTCGACGGTGGCGGCTTTCGGGCTGACGGTGGCGCTCGCGGCGCAGAGCATGGGCTTCGCCCGGGGCTTCAACCAGGTCACGTTCCGGGCGGTCCAGCTGCCCGCCCTGCTGATTGTGCCGTTGTGGCTGGCCTGGGGCCTGGTCGAGCTGGTCGCCGGGAGCGAGGCCGTCAGGTTCGGGATGCGGCTGCTTTCCAGCGCGCTGACCGTCGTGGCTTCGGTGATCCTGGCCACCGACCCGCTCACCATGCAGCCCTTCAGCAGGTCCTGGCCATCCGGCAGCGCGCACTTTCAGTCCGTGGCGCACTATGCGCTGAACGTGGTGCAGGCGGTCGCGGTCATCACGGTGGTGGCGACCGCTGCCGTGGCCGTGGCGCGGGCCAGGAACGATCCGCGATTGCGGTCGGCGCTGACGGGGATAGCCCCGATCGCGCTGGCCGTGGTCATGACCGTGGCACTGCGCTTGGCATGGCCGGACCGATCCGCGTATCCGCTGGTCAGCCTGCTGGCGGCGGCGCTTGTATGGGTCGGCGCGACCAGGGTCGCCGCCGCACCTGACCGCGACCGCCGGCCCGCGGCGGAATACGGCGCGGATGACGCAGCCGGAGCTGTCGGCGGTCCCGGCGGCCAGTACGCGGTCTACGGCCAGCCAGCATCCCGGGGACCACAGCGGCCCCGCGGTCCCACCGGTCCTGGCGGCCTGGCCGGGCCGAACGGCCCAGCTCGGCCCGCCAATGGCGCTGATCAGGTCAGGCGCGCTAACGCCTGGGTGCCGCCGCGAGCACCGGACCGCCCGGACTGGCCAGTCCGCCCAGAGCGGCCGGCGCGGCCGGAGCGGCCGGCGCGGCCGGAGCCGCCGGCGCGGCCGGCGCGGCCGGCGCGGCCGGCGCGGTATCGCGGGCCCGGGACCGGAACGCTCCCGGTGGACGCCAGGCCGCAGGGCACGGAGCTTGGTCAGTCTCCCGATCTCAGGACCGCGGCGATGGCCGGAGCCGATCCTGAATTCGGCCACCACGCGAAGGCGGCGGGATCACCAGCGGCCGCGGCCGCGAGGCCGTATGGCCGGATCTTGATTTTCACCCTCCTTGAGGACCGGGTCGCCGATTTCGACCGGCTTGCTGAGCAAACGGCGGAGGAGGTCAGGACCGCAGAGCCCGGTACTGTCGTGTACGTCATTCACCTTGTGCCGAACGCGCCAATGCAGCGGATCTTCTATGAGATTTACCGGGACCGGGACGCATTCAACACCCATGAGAGCCAGCCATATATGAAACGTTTCGTTACGGACCGCAGGTCGTGTGTGCTCGCGACCAACGTCATCGAGCTACGGCTCAAATACGCGAAAGTCGCTCCGCTCCCGAACTCCCAGCCCGCTGGTCCGTCTCCGTCTCCGTCTCCGCCGTCTGGGTCTCCGCCGTCTGGGTCTCCGGCGCCTCCGCCGTCAGGAACGCGGGCGCAGCTGCCGAGGGCCGGCCGGCGCTACGGGGGTGGTTAGCATGCACCCTCGGGACGGGGCATCAGCTGAGGAGACCGCACGTCACGCGGCGTCAGCGGCCGCGGGCCGCCGAAGCAGGATCACGCTGGTGGCCAAGCCGGGCTGCCACCTGTGCGACGACGCGCGGGCCGTGATCGAGCGGGTAGCCGCCGATCTCGGCGTCGGCTGGGAGGAACGCGACATCAACCACTCCCCTGAGGACATGCGGGACTACTGGGACAAAATCCCGGTGACCTTCGTTGACGGAGTGCAGATCGATTTCTGGCGAGTGAGCGAGGCCCGGCTGCGGGCCGCGCTCCGGACGCCGACTTTGTGAATCGATGCACAAAGGCGTACCTTAAGGAGGACGTCGGCTGACGCGGGTTCCTACCGCCGCCTTGATTTCGAACCCCAGGGAGCCCAACCGCAGGAGCGCTGCCGCGATGCACAGTAACGCTATGCCGTCTGGGTCCAACGGCCGGCCCGACGGGATACCTGACGCCACAGTGGCACGGTTGCCGGTGTACCTGCGCGCGCTCTACGGCCTAGCGGAGCGAGGTGTCAGCACGGTCGCCAGCGATGAACTCGCGGCTGCGGCAGGCGTGAACTCGGCCAAGCTGCGCAAGGACCTCTCCCACCTTGGCTCCTACGGGATCAGGGGCGTCGGGTATGACGTCGACTATCTCGTCTACCAGGTGTCGAGGACGCTGGGGCTGACGCAGGACTGGCCGGTAGTCATCGTCGGCGCGGGCAACCTCGGCCGCGCCCTGGCCAACTACGGCGGTTTCGTTTCCCGGGGCTTCACGATCTCGGCCATGCTGGATTCCGACCCCGCTATCGTGGGCAGCAGGATCGCGAGGCTGACCGTCCGCCACGTCGATGAGCTTGAGGACGTGGTGCTCAGGCACAAGGTATCGATCGGCGTGATCGCCGCTCCGGCCGGATCCGCGCAGGCCGTCTGCGACCGGCTGGTCGCGGCGGGCGTCACGAGCATCCTCAACTTTGCTCCGCTCGTGCTCAGCGTGCCGGAAGGGGTAGACGTGCGCAAGGTCGACCTGTCGATCGAGCTGCAGATCCTCGCTTTCCACGCCCAGCGCCGGTCCGCGGCACGGCCAGATTCCCGGCCTGCGGACCAGGTGGGCCAGGGCCGCGGCGCCAGCCCGCAGGCCGCCAACGGGCGAGGCAGGCCCGCGGCCCACGAGCTCGCGGCCAAGGGCTAGGTGGTGGACAGGTGAGCGTGCTGGTAGTCGGCCTCAGCCACAAGAGCGCCCCGGTGGCGATCTTGGAACGGGCCGCCGTGAACGGTGACTCGCTCGGCAAGCTGCTCCGCGACGTGGCCCAGGCGGAACCCGTCGCCGAGGCCTTCGTCGTCTCCACCTGCAACCGGGTGGAGGTCTACGCCGACGTGGACCGCTTCCACGCCGGCGTCACGGCGATCTGCGACTTGCTCGTGCGCCACTGCGAGGTACCCGCCGATGAGCTCACCGCATACCTCTACGTGCATTACGAGGATCGTGCGGTGAGCCACCTGATGGCCGTAGCCTGCGGGCTGGACTCGGTGGTGGTCGGCGAGGGACAGATACTCGGCCAGGTGCGCTCGGCGCTCAAGTTCGCCGAAGACCATGCCACCATGGGCCGGGTGCTCCGCGAGCTTGGCCGGCTGGCCATGCGGACAGGCAAGCGGGCCAGGGCCGAGACCGGGATCGACCGGGCTGGTGTCAGCCTGCTCACCGTGGCGATCAAGCTGGCGGCCGCCAACGCCAGTTCCGCCAGCACAGGCTCCGCCAGCACAGGCTACGCCGGCACAGGGTCCGCCAGCACAGGGTCCGCCAGCACAGGGTCCGCCGGCACAGGCTCCGGCGATACTGGCGCTGGCTTCGAGCCGCTCGCGGGCCGCGACGTCCTCATCGTCGGGGCCGGCTCGATGAGCGCGCTCGCGGCCGCGACGGCCACCAGGAGCGGCGCGGCGAGCATCGTGGTGGCCAACCGGACGCGCCGCCACGCAGAGCGTCTGGCCGCGGATGTGAGCGCTACCGCGGCCGGGCTCGCGGACCTGCCGGCCGCGATGGGAGCCGCGGACGTGGTCGTTTCCTGCACCGGTGCCGCCGGGCAGGTCATTACCCGCGATATGGTCTCCGCCGCGGTCACGGCCAGGACGCTCGCGGGCCGGACCGGTCCGCTCGTCGTCCTCGACCTCGCCATGCCGCGTGATGTGGAGCCTGCGGTGGGCGGCCTGCCCGGCGTGGTGCTGATCGGCATGGACCTGCTCAGCGACCACGGGACCGCCGCCACCGACGACGACGTGATCGCGGTGCGCGCGATCATCGAGGACGAACTCGCCGCCTACCATTCGGCGATAGACGCCGCCCGGGTCGCCCCCACGGTAGTCGCCCTGCGGGCGAAGGCCGCCAAGGTCGTCGACGGCGAGCTGGCCAGGCTCACGGGACGGTTGAGCACAGACGGCGTGAGCGGGCACGCACTGGATGAGATAGCACAGACGGTGCGGCGGGTGGTAGACAAGCTATTGCACGCGCCGACCGTACGGGTGAAGGAACTCGCAGGCTCACCGGGGGGCGAGGAGTACGCCGCGGCGCTGCGAGTTCTTTTCGATCTCGATCCGCGTGCCGTCGAGGCGGTTACCCGGGCCGGCCCGGAGCAGGAGGGTCCACGGTGAGCGAGCAAACGCTACGGCTCGGCAGCCGCCGGAGCCCCATGGCTATCGCCCAGTCCCGCCAGGTGGCTGACATGATCACCGAGCGGACCGGGCGCTCCGTCGAGCTCGTCGGGGTCACCACGCTGGGCGACGTCAGCCGGGCGCAGCTAACCCAGATCGGCGGTACCGGCGTCTTCGTCAGCGCGCTGCGTGAAGCGCTGCTCGGCGGCGAGGTGGACCTGGCCGTGCATTCGCTGAAGGACCTGCCGACCGGTCCCGCGGTCGGCATCGTACTGGCCGCAGTACCGCTGCGGGACGATCCGAGGGACGCGCTCGTGGCGCGGGATGGCGCCAAGCTCGCCGATCTCCCGGCTGGGGCCAGGATCGGCACCGGCTCGCCGCGGCGGGCCGCGCAGCTGCTCGGGCTCCGCGGCGACCTGCGGTGCGTGCCCCTTCGCGGGAACGCCAACACCAGGCTGGCCAAGGTAGCCGAGGGTGAGCTCGACGGAGTCGTCCTGGCGCTGGCCGGCCTGGCCAGGATCGGCCACGTCAGCGCGGTCACCCAGGTCTTCGAGCCGGAAGAGATGCTGCCGGCGCCCGGCCAGGGAGCGCTGGCCGTCGAATGCCGGGCCAGCGAGCCTGGGCTGGCGGCTCTGCTTGCGGCGGTCTGCGACCACGCGAGCATGGCCGCCGTCACCGCCGAGCGCAGCCTGCTCGAGGCGCTTGAGGCCGGCTGCAGCGCACCGGTAGGCGCCTACGCGGCCGGACATGAACAACTGCGGATGCGGGCCGCCGTGATGAGCACCGACGGGAGCCGCGTGCTGCGTGCACACGGCGTCGCGTCCGGTGCTGGCGCCAGCCAGCTTGGCCGTGACCTCGCGGCCGAGCTGCTGCGGTCGGGGGCAGGAGATCTCATCAGCGTGCCGCAGGCACCGACGAGCGGCGGGAATGATGTGCAGTGAGCATTAATCAAGGTTCTCTGAGTCAGGACGCGGAGCAGCAGGGAGCTGGCTGGGTCGCCCTGATCGGCGCGGGTCCTGGCGACGAGGGGCTGCTGACGGTGCGAGCGGCCGAGCTGCTCGGGCAGGCCAGCCTGGTCATCGCCGGGCCGGACCTGGCGGCCATCACCGGGCGCTACCTGAGCCAGGACGCTACCCTGGCCGATCCCGCCGACGGGGCCACGGCCCGGCTGCTCGTGCAGACGGCGAAGGCCGGCCAGCTCGCGGTCCGGCTGTTCAGCGGCGATCCGCTGCTGAGCGGCGCGGTCCAGGACGCGACGGCGTGCGCGAAGGCCGGAGTCAGGTTCGAGATCGTGCCCGGCGTACCCGCGGCTACTGCGGTCCCGGCCTACGCGGGCATCCCGCTGGCCAGCGAACGGTCCGGCGAGCTGCGCGTGATCCGGGCCGCCGAAGCCAGCCAGGTGGCGTACAGCCCGGCCA
>Ga0182030_10014085_pt1 | contig 15831 bp, 17 predicted proteins | sample 812S3MmetaG_FD_121299 | JGI IMG/M metagenome (GOLD analysis project Ga0182030, IMG submission 121299) | Permafrost microbial communities from Stordalen Mire, Sweden - 812S3M metaG (Illumina Assembly) | ecosystem: Environmental > Terrestrial > Soil > Wetlands > Permafrost | place: Sweden...
ATGTCATACGGGAGATCGGAGAGGAAATAGTTAAACTCCTCTAAGAACACCAATGGGAAAAGAGTCCGAGATATTCGAGAAGATAGATGCTGCGAGCGATGAAGTCGTTTGGAGTGTCTACGCTTTTGCGATTGCACTTCTGAAGGAACGAGGGCTTATACGAACAAAAAATATTACCGGGGAGCGCGGAGAGTTTTTGGCAATCGAGACTTACAATAAAATTCCCGGCTTACCCAAGCTGCAAGCGGCTCCGGAAGGAACCCAGAATGTCGATGCATTGAGCCGCAAGGGAGACAGGTACAGCATAAAGACGATTACCGAGCCGAACGCTTTAACGAGTGTTTTTTACGGACTCGGCGATCCGGAAGCCGAACATCCCTCGGAAAAGAAATTCGAATACGTCATCATTGTTTTAATTGACCAGAACCTCCAGCCGAAGAAAATTTTGGAGATCACGTGGGAACAATTCCTCAAATTCAAGAAATGGCATAAGACTATGCGGGGTTGGAATATAACCATTACCAAAGCGCTAGTTGCAGAGGCGCGTATTATTTATCCGCGTGCCGAGGAGCATGGATAAGTTCACCAAAGAGGCGCGTAGCGCGTTAATGAAGAAGGTCGGTACAAAAAATACCGACATCGAAAAATTATTGGGCGAGATCGTCAGGCCTTTCTGGAAAATCGAACGTTACAGAAGAAACGTAGCGAGTCTTCCCGGAAAGCCCGACATCGTCTTCGCCAAAAATAAAATAGCCATCTTTGCGGACGGCGATTTTTGGCACGGAAGAGAATTTAAAAAATGGGGCGCACGAATTCCCGATTTTTGGAAATCAAAAATTGCCTCGAATATAAAAAGGGACAGTCGGCAGTTCAGGGAACTGCGCAAAGGCGGTTATCGGGTGCTCCGATTCTGGGGATCGGTCATAAAGAAGCATCCCGAACGCGTAGAGGCCAAAATAAAGAGATATTTAAGCCCCGAGAAGACCTGGGATAAGGGGCTTGACATAGAAAATACTATGGAATATACTTCAGGAAATACTCCATAAAATACTATGTCAAAAAATAACGAACAAAAAGCGGAGCGGTTCAAGCGGTTGGCGGAGAAGAGAGTCAGGAAAGTTCTTGACGATATCCGGATCGTTTCCAACCTCCATAATCGTGGACTTTACGACTATACCCCCGACCAATTGAGGAAGATTTTTGGGGCTATGAAAGATGCACTTGCGAAAGCGGAAGCTCGTTTTCGCGGCGAAGAAAAGCAAGAAAAGGAATTTGAACTATAAAAATGTCTAACGTTTCAGCGGACCCAAAACAACCAGAATGGATTTTCGGCGACCTCGGCGGCGGTATGGCCGATGGGCCGAACGCAGGGCCAACGGTTGAATTTCGTGGTAATCCTTCTTATTACATAGCCCGTGAAGCCCTCCAGAATATTATGGATGCACACGACGCGAAGTCCGGAAAGCCTGTCGAGGCAGAATTTAGTGTTATCACCATGCCTGCAAAAAGCGTGCCCGGAGCGGAGCGGCTTGGGGAGATCCTCTCGGCGTGCGCCGTGTATCTGAGGGAAAAGGGAGCCATCGATACGGCAGTCGAATTCGAGAAGGGAGCAAGCAAGATCTCGAAGAACGCAACGGTTAAAGTCCTCAGGATCAGCGATTTCAATACCGTAGGCATGACCAAAGAGAATTGGTTTCGATTTGCGGAGTCCGTCGGTTTCAGCAATAAATCATCCGGCAGTGGTGGGTCCTTTGGTCTGGGAAAGGGTGCTTATTATGTCTCGTCGGGGTTTCTCTCGCTGTTTATATCCAGCGTCGACAATTCCAATTCGTACATCTTTGCTGGAAAAACCATCGTTACTACATTCGAAGAAAATGGAAAGCGAAAACAGAACAACGGCACGTACGGCGTCGGTGATCAGAAGCCGATTCACGACCGTGATCTTCTCCCAGCAAACTTCACCAAGCTCTTCCCCGACGTGTTTAAGCGAACAATGCCCGGCACGGACTTTTTGATCCCCGATTTTATCGGCGAAGACGATTGGGCTGCAGAATTGGTTCAATCGATTCTCCGCTATTTCTGGCTGCCAATCATCACGGGCAAATTAATCGTTAAAGTGCAGGAAAATGAAACGATCAATCAAAATACCGTCGAACACCTCCTCCATAAATATTTCAGCAAAGCTCCTTTCGAGTGGGGCAATACAGATGCACCGAATCCACTACCCCTCTATTATGCCTATCGTAAAGCGACTCCTATAGAGGATGAATTGGATCACCTCGGCAACGTTCGTTTGTACCTTTTACCGGCCGACGGCTATCCCAATCGGGTGGCTTTAATCAGGAAGCCCGGTATGGTCGTGGATTGTATCAAGAAGAATTCGATGAATCGGTATGCCGCTGTTTTCATTTGCGATAACGAGAAAGGTAATCCGTTGCTGCGGGAGATGGAAAATCAGGAGCATAACGAGTGGAAATGGGAAAACGCCAAAACCCAAGAGAATCGCGAGAAAGCAAAGTTGGCATATTCGGAAATGGAGAATTTCATTAAGAGAGAGCTACAGAAACTCAGTACCTCCAAAGAGGAACGGTATCTTTCCATTGAAGGATTGGAAGATTTTATCGCGATGGATACCGACGAAGGCTCGGGGGCGCAGGGTGGCGAAGAAGAACATACCCCAAAAGAATACGGCGACGAAGTGACCGTCGAGGAAATGCGGAATTTGGATTTGAAGATAAAGAAGAAAATCTTAAGCATCAAAGAACGCTCCGAGAAGGAGGGTAAGGATGTATATATTCCGGTTCCCGAAAAGGGAAGCAAAGGCAAGAAAAAATCGAAGCCGAAGAATAACGATGTGCGACCGTTGGCGGGTATTACATTTCTTTCATTCGCGGGTACCGACTCCGAAAGCAATCCTACGCATCAGATTCAGATAAAAGGAGAGCCGGGAAAGAAAATAGGCATCGTTCAAATAGTCGCGGGCGGCGACGATTCTTCCGAGAGACTCGTTTTGCAAGCGGTCACAGCGGATAAGACTGTTAATAATCAGCCCAGCTTCAACGCCAACGAGGTGCGTGATCTTGTTTTGAATAAAACGGGCGAAAGGAGGCTGAAAGTAAAATTCGCGGAATCCGGAAAATACTCCCTGAAGCTCAACGCCTTTGAATTAAACAAAAAATCCCGATGAAACTCGATATCGTATCGTTGCCGCATCCAATATTACGCAAGGACGGAGGCGAAATCGTCGGTAGGTTCGAAACCCACATCGGGCTTGTTATCGCCAAAGAGACGACTCTGACCGTTTCTCAAATCCTCCATAACGAGGCGATGGAAAAATTGATCGCCGACGGTAAGGCCGTTTTCTTCGTAGACGTATCCTGCTCTTCGACGATGTACCGAATGGGTTTCGAGCTTCCCGGGGACGGCTCGGGTCAGATAAAGATAGATTCAAAGTATCTCAGAGATACGGTCGTGGCTACATGCCTGATTATCGCAAAACAGGATATACCCCGATACAAGAACGTCTACACGACCGATTTCTTCGAGGGACAAACTTTCGTGATTCACAAGGGTGAAATACTCGGATACAGCGGCAGCGATTCTTTCGAGGTAACCAAAGATTGGGAGACGCCGGGATCGGAAGGTGCATTTTTCATGTTCTATAAGCATGCCGGGAAAGACGTTAAGTACGAATTGGGATCGGATCCTATTCTCATAAAGTTACCCGAGGAGGATTACGAAAATATGAAGAAAATCAAAAAGAGTGACGACCTGAAGCGGGTATTCATATCGCTGTACGTGTATCCGGCTATGCTTTGGGTAATGAGCGAATTTTTGTCGGAGGATAGGAGCGCCACGCACAACCACAGGAAGTGGCACAAGAAACTGACCGACCTGATGAAGGAGGATCGAATGCGACATATAGGTGTTTCGATAGAAAATATCCCCGAGCTGGTGCAAGCGATATTCGACTATCCCCTAACTCACTCGCTCAACGACCTTAACAATATCGTCGATAAAATAACCTTCTCCTGAAATGTCCGAAAAAAATATCGCCAGACCGATATTTACGACCGCTGCCCTCGTCAAAATGAAGGACGATTTGCGTACGGGCAAAGGTATAAAAAAATATTTGGGCGGAAATTTCTCGATCGAAGGCATCGATACGGTGCAATCGTCTCTCAAGGTTCCCGCGACCAAAATAACTCTTCCCAATCCTCCGGGCGGCGGGAGTAGGGACTCGGCGGAAGCCGCAATACGACTTTTCGAAGCGTACAGCACGCTGAGTCCCGAAGACGCATCGGACGAGCGCTTCTGGGCGTACCTTACCCACGTCGATTTTTTCGACTATATGAAAAAGAGGACGGACGTACCCGCCCAAAAAGAAAGTAAGCGAGGCAAATACATTCTCGATCACTGGTTCGTCGATCCGATGAGTCCCGCCTCATTAATGAACAACGACATAGCAAGGCTATGGTGGGTCGTTTCTCTCACGAGGACGAAAGATCCAAAAGATCCCTACGTTCTCACCCGAGAGGTGTTTTCCATGTTGGATTACACGACTCACCTATTGCCCGGTACTCAGGGAAGGAACGAGACCATACGATTCGCCGTGCTTGAATTCGTAGTGGAAAATCCGACACTCTTCGCTAAGAACAAAGAGGCAAAAGTGCGCTTGATAATGCGTAGACTCAATCTCAGGGGAGGATACTCCGCGTTGTCCTCGCTTGATTCGAATCAAATTAAGACGTTACTCAAAGAAGCTATCCCGGAACTCAAAAAGGTCACCAAATAGATATGGAACTCCACCCGATCGAAAACAGAATCGTCTCTACTATCAAAACCGCCACGCGAAACGACTGGCACGAAATAACCTCGAAGAAGCGTACACGTGTTATCAAAGGAGGTTTGATAGACTTGGGACACAAGCTCGGCTTCAAGGTCTGCACCTCGGGACGCAAGAAGCTGGGCGCCGACACAGGTGAGTGGCTTTTCGATCTCTGTTGGGCTGATTGGAACGGTAGCTGGCGAGATTTGCGCGGCCTGAAACTGATCACCGAAGTGGAGTGGCAAACCGACAGCGACAATATCATCAGGGACTTCCGGAAACTCACGGTGGGCATCGCTGAATTCCGTCTTTTTATTACGACCTATAAGGCGGGAAAAAGATACGAGAAAAGGCTTCAGGATATGGTGAAGACCTGCAAGAGTGTTTGCCCCGGCTCGAGGGGTTTCCGGTATATGATCGCCGCCATCCCGGACAAGGAATCGTCGAGAATAAAAAGTTTCGCATGGACCGCTTAACTTCAATGGCTACGAACTATCAGGAACTGATCAAGGTTGAGATGTTTGATAAGGAGTGGATTGCCCAAGATGCTTTGCTTTCGGCCATTGCGAGGAAAAAGCACGGCATTACCAAAGCTGGAGACAGGAAGAAGGGTGCGGTCCTTATCGCTTTGAAGTCTATGTATCGGAAGGGAGTTTTGAAAAAAGAAATCGACGAAGACGGCAACGTATTTTGGGGAAAAAGATTGCCCGGAGACGAACTGATCGTCTTGCGTAAGAAGGCCGCCGTAGAAGTAGATCCTTTCGAGTTGACACGGCTTACCACCGCAAGAAAAAATATTAGGCTGTTGGAGGAAGCCCTGAAAAAAATGTACGCCGAAGTTTTTGAGGATGCCTATAGAAACGATTGGGAAAAACATCTGGATGAAACGACATACGAAATATTGAAAACTCAATATTGGAAATCGAGACACGCTTCGTGGCAGCGTGGCGGTTCGCCAGAGGAACTGTTCTCCGCAGCAGGCATTAAAGATTTTTCGCACATAATTGGCGATAAAAATAATCGCGATTTATTCAAGGGAAAATTTTCCAGCACATTCGTGATTGCTGGAAAACTTGCCGAATTAGCAGAGTACCGGAATAGGATTCAGCACAACGAAGCGCTATCAAAAGAAGAATATTTATATTTCAATATCGCGGCACAGTTATTGATACAAAAATTAGTCCAGGGTATGGGAAATTAAGATATGAACGAGCAGATCGCCCAGGTTTTACGAGAGATAAAGAGATTGATGGATTTGAGTCCGAAATATAGGTTATATCCCGAGGAGTATTTAAAATGGCTTCGGAAACAGGGCTACAATAAAATCGAAGCGGAAGGTATCTCGTCTTCTTTTTCTCCTTGGTTTAGGGATGTGGGTATAAAAATAACCACATTCAATTTTCTAATGATATTGAAAATGAACCAACTGGAATTCGAGGCCATTTTAGGCAAGTTACAGGAGGAGGGATATATCGACACATATATGTTCGTTGATGACGAAGTGGGAGGAATCGACAATTATTTCCAGATTGTTCCAAGTAAAAATTTTGAAGCCTTATACAAAACTGCCATGGGTGGAAATGTGGAGCGAGAGGTTGTAGCTGATCCCGAGCAGCTCGCAAATGCTAAGACGAGAAAACTTTTAGAGAAGCTTGCTCCCGACCTGGAACGTCGCTATATGCAAATAATTTTTGACATTGCGGATGAGTATAGGTTGAGCTATACGGGCACAGCGGGTGAGCTTAGAGAAATAATAACGAAGATTTTACACGCAGAGGCTCCCGATGCTGCTGTAGAGGCTCAGGATTGGTATAAGCAAGCCATTAAATCTGATAAAGATCATCCAGACACACCCACGCGGCGCGAAAGAGTAAAATATATTATGTTGAAAAAAAATCAATCAGGTAGCGTAGAAACGGCAGCTAAAACCAGCGATTTAATAGAAGGAATCCTCGGAGAAATCGTAGCGGCTTCCTACGCTCGATTGAGCGCAGCGGCTCATGGAAGTAAGGCCAGGGAAGAATTGATTAAATGTCTCGGTTATTTTGACGCGTTCGTTGCGGATTTACTCTAATTCATAGGTCGCCTCCCGGCGGCTGACGTTGTGCGGCAGAATTAATTTAGAACTCTATCTTCCCTGGAAAGAGAATCGCGAGCTGCATGATAATTTCACCCCAGCGACGCACGGGATGACTCCATCGTTTCGAGATGTCGTCCTGAGCAAGCCACAATAGTTTTTCCAGTGAATCGTTATGCGGGAAGATCGTGGTTGTTTTCGTGACCTTCCTGAATTGATGATTCAACGACTCGATCGCGTTCGTCGTATAGATACTCCGACGGATCGGTTCGGGGTATTCGAAGAACGGCTCGAGCTCGTTCCACTTATCCTCCCACGAGCGGAGATAGATCTGGTATCGAGGCCATTTTTGCTTCAATTTTTCGAGAGCATCACGCCCAGCTTCGGCGGTTGGGGCAATGTATACCTCCTTCAGATCGATGCAGAAGGGCTCGCGGTCCTTGTGCGGCAGGAACTTCACGGTATGGCGTATCTGATGCACGATGCACTGCTGGATTTGCGCCTCCGGGTAAATTGCGTTAATTGCCTCTGAAAAACCCTTGAGGCCGTCGATGCAGGCAATCAAGATTTGATCTACACCACGATTCTTGATCTCGTTAAGGACGTGCATCCAGAATTTCGCTCCTTCCGTATCGCCAATCCAGATACCCAGCACCTCTTTGTATCCCTGCGAACTCACGCCAAGAACGATGTAGGCGCATTTCGGTACGATCTTCCCGGACTCTCTTACTTTGAAGTGCAGACCGTCGAGATAGATGAAGGGATACACCGACGAGAGCGGACGGGTCTGCCATTCCTTGATGAGAGGATAGACCTTGTCCGTAATCGCCGAGATTGCGCTCTGCGAAATTTCCACGTCGTGATGCTCTTTTAGGTAAGTCGCTATGTCCCGTGTCGTGAGGCCTTTCGCATAGAGCGCGATGACGTTTTGTTCGAGATCGTTCTCGGCCGGCTCATATCGCTTTGCCTTGCTCGCATCCCGCACGGCCGTCCTCAGGCGTCGTCCGGCGATGGCGGGACTCGGCTCTTCTGCTGGGACTTCGCTTACCTTTGCCACGGCGGTCGCAGCGATGCCTTTCATGAACTCGGTCACGTCATCCATAGTTTTTAAGCTGCTGATTTTCTGCTGAATTTCCTCTGCTGTTAATTTCATGATGTTTGTGTGATTAGGTTTGTTTTTAACCGCACAAACGCCATCCGGCCGGGAGGCGGGATCCTATCTTATCGAATCCGAGGGAGATCTTGCAAAATTTCGGCTACTTAAATTTTGTCATGAATTGACACAACTTCATGCCCAATAGATTCAGCCTAAAAGTTTGAGTTGGATTAAAACTACTCGTAATTTCACCATTTCTCGAATAGTCGGTGATCAGAACCAGTTGTATAAGTTTGGGTTCATACGTTTCGACGAGTGCGGGAATATTGTGGCCGATCTGTTGAGCAATAATGCTGCGCCACGTCGCGGAATGACCCTCGCCCAAGCTGACTGCCCCCGCCAATTCCCTAACGGTTCTCCCTTGAACAACATCATACGCAGCTTTTAAAATCTGGATTTCTGCACTTTCTAACTGTCGGCATATTCGCATAAGTTGATATGCCAATTGTTCCTCGCGCGAATCAGCATCATAAGCTACGGAGGCGAGAAAGATAGACTTCATAGCATTGAACCGTATCTCGTCTGGATTCTCCTCGTCAACGAAGGCGAACAAATCGCACAATGAATGTTGATTTATCGCACTTTCGAGATAATCCTTTTTTATTGCCCCCTTCTTGGCATAGTCCCGTAATTCCTCGCCAAACTGGCTCAGCATCCTTCCTTTAACGCCAGCTTGCAAAACTTTACCTATGGATAACTTTAGATCGCTAAGCGACGCGGAGAGAACGCCTGTCAACGCCTCCGCGATCTTCAAAGTCGGCTGGTCAAGAAAGTCGGTTATATCCTTCGAGGTTTCGAATTTTATTATTTGCTTGTCGGTGCTCATGCTGGTTGATTTTACCACGTTTTCGGAGAGCTTTTTAGGGGTTTTTGCGGGGTCTGGACTCTCTAGGGAGGTCGCGTCATCAATTAGGTATGACGAACCAAACCACGGGGCTGATGGCAGCTGGAGCCCCTACGACCGTCCAGCCGCCGGAAAAGGTCAAATACGTGCTCTACGCAAGGAAGTCGACCGAACAGGACGAGAAGCAGGCGCTTTCGATCGAATCGCAGGTAAAGGAGATGCTCAGGATCGCCGAACGTGATTCGCTCGAGATCGTCGACATCCGACGAGAGGCACATTCGGCGAAAGACTCTGGTACTCGCCCGGTGTTCAACGACATCATCCACGATTTGCGAAGCGGCAGATATACGGGCATCCTCACATGGGCGGCGGATCGCTTAAGCAGAAACGCGGGCGATCTCGGCAGCTTGGTTGATCTTATGGATCAAAAGCTGCTCATTGAAATCAGAACGTACACGCAGAATTTCAAGAATTCGCCGAACGAGAAATTCCTGCTCATGATCTTGTGCTCACAAGCGAAACTTGAGAACGACAATAAAAGTGAAAACGTGAAACGCGGATTGCGGACTCGCTGCGAGATGGGGCTGTGGCCGTCATCGACGCCCACGGGATACCTCTCGGAAAAACGATTGGATCGGAAATGTCAGCTGCTCGTCGATCCAGAACGATCTCCTGTCATCCGGCAGATGTTCGAAAAGATCGGGAACGAGCAGTGGTCTGGCGTGAAGCTCTATCACTGGCTCAAGTTTGACCTGAACTTCAAGACTAAGAACGGCAAGCATCTCTCGATCGGAAATATTTATACGATCCTCGAAAACACTTTTTACTACGGAGTATTCGAATATCCGAGAAAGAGTGGCAACTGGTATACCGGAGCTCATAAACCGCTCATCACCCGGGAACTCTACGAGAAAACGCGCGAGAGGGTCACGCGGGACAAATTCACACGAGGCGAAGCGAAGGAGTGGGCGTTCACCAATCTAATATCGTGCGGCCTCTGCGGCTCGGGCATCACCGCGATGGAGAAGTTCAAGAAGTTGAAGGGTGGCGGCGCGAATCGCCACGTCTATTATCTCTGCTCGCGCAGCAAGGATAGGCATTGCAAGAATCCTTATATCAAAGAAGATGACGTGTTGCATCAGCTCGTCGGCATCATGGACACGATTGACCTGAACGAGCTTGCTATCAAGGAAAAGCTGCGGGATGAGATCGAGCGGCATCGGAGTTTCAACAAAAATATCCTCGGCATCCGGGAGGAAGAGGACGAGACGAAGGATCAGGAATTCAACCTGCGGGCGTACGCAAAGCACATTTTAAAATCCGGAACGCTCCTCGAGAAGCGCGAGATCCTTGAATCGCTGAAGAGTAAACTCGTGCTAAAGGATAAGGAGCTTACGTTTGCAAAGTAGCTATCGCGGCAAAGAGGAGTAAAATAGGAGGCATGAATCCAATCATTGACGGCGTGACAGGTAAAACAATCGCTCCAGAGGAGCTGGAAAAGAAAATCTTGGAAGTCACACCGGAATTTAAATCCAATGATGTAATTCTTCTGACTGGAGCCGGGTTCACCAAGAACTTCGGCGGTATTCTTGGCAGGGACATGTACTACGAGATTTTTAACAATCCCTTGGTCCAGAAATCCACAGGCCTGAGAAACTTACTCCAAAAGAACGATGATTTTGAATCCGTTTACTCGGAGGTTGTAGGTACTAAGGGACGATATTCTCCCGAAGATCAAGACATCATGAGAAAAGTCGTGGAAGAGGGATATCGATCCATGGACGAGGTGCTCAGGGATTGGGTTTTCAATGATGCCAGTCCGTATCCGGTCAATGCTTATGGCTTGTTTGGAGATCTCTTTAATAAGATTTTAATGAGCAGTGCGGGGGCCAAAACTAAAGGTTTATTCTTTACGCTTAACCAAGATCTTTTCATGGAACGTCATTATGCTTATCGCTGGCCGGGTGTTCCTGGCTTTCAACCGGATTTTTATAGCGGGATCGGGGGTAAGCAGGTATTGAGAAATTTCGTTACCGTGCCTAACGACGAAGCGATCATGAAAAAAGCCAAAGAGGATTTTGAGCGGTCGAATCAACATTATATAAAACTCCACGGTTCATACGGATGGAGATCTTCCCATGGATCGAACAATATGATTATCGGGAGGGATAAGATGGGGCTCATCGCTGGCAGCCTAATTCTCTCCTGGTACTTCCAAATTTTTGCGCGAGCACTTTTTGAAGGCAATAAAAAACTCCTTATCATCGGATACGGTTTCAACGACCAGCACGTCAATCAATTATTGGTTACGGCCGTTAAAGAACATGGCCTGAAGATTTATATCATTAGCCCTGAGCCAATGAGGGATTTGCGATATCGCCTTGAGCATGGGCATTATTATGCACTACCTTTGGTGGACGGCATCAGTGGCTATTACCCCTATACATTGCTCGAAATTTTCCCCACCAATCAGTCGGTCACCGAGCAATTGAAAAAGATAAAACAGGCATTATCCTCCCCTTGAGCACTTGGATTTATCATTATGGATTTTATAAAAAATATCATTGCTCACTTGCGAGCATCATATTATTCTTGGAAATTTGCGAGAATAAAACCGAAAAGCAATGCAGGATCCCCGTTCGGCTCCTTTGGAGTATATGCGGAGTCGAAAGATGATATCGATGTCTTTATTCTTCAAGATATAGCTGTTTTACCCATCGACCTAAATGTTGAGGTTCTTTGTTTTAGGGGTGATAAAAAAATAGCGGGAGAATATATCGAAAAGATTTTTGCCGTCACGCAGGCGTTGCTTAAGTCAAACGAGCACCGAAGAAAGTACGTCGAGAACGAAAAGCGGTTAATGAAAAAATTTTGGAAGGCATCCAAGAAAGATCCCAATAAGCACATCGACCTCACATTAAATCCCGTAGAGTTAAATAGCGAAATAGACGGCTTCCTGTCTCAGTTGAAAGCCGCGCTTGATTCGCTGGCATGCACGTTAAACCCCTTATTCGATTTTGGCCTGAGTGCATTGAGGAAGGATGTTAAGGGAACGATTATAAAAAAGAAAAGTGGATATCAAATCATTGAGAAATTTGAGAAAGCGAATGAGCCAGTGAAACAGAGATCGTTAAATTTCAGAGATTACCTAGAAAAGAATGGTGCTTGGCTTACGTATCTTGCAATGCTGAGAGATATGCCGATTCATGGAGGTGGTTTAAAAAATGTGACGCCGCTGGTTTTCGAACAAAAAACCAAGAAGGTCATCCCACAAAAAATTCATCATCCTAATGGGCAAGTTGAAAACGCCGGAGATTTTATGAAAAGAACCATCAAAGAGGTGTCTGAGTTTTGTAACTATTTCGTTATCTTTTCTTTGGTTATAAAAACTGGGATAGGCTTAATTCCCACCAAGAGAGATGACGGAGGACATCCCCGCTACTATTGGACGCCGCCTCACATGATCCCTGCGGAGGACAAGAAAGAAAAACCTTAATAGCCGATTCTATAAACCGTCGACCCCTCTCGGTATGAAAGGGGTCTCACTAGCTTGTGCCCTCTTCAGGATTTGAACCCTCTCGGTCGCACAGGAGGGTTAGGCCCGTAAAATATGATTAAATTATTTCTCGGTCCGAGTCCTCGTGGGATGCGCCTTGACTGGCTCAAAAAAAGCCAGCCCGTACACTATATCACAACCGTCCGTATCGCAGGTTACGAAAAATGCACTATTTCTTAATTCCTAAATATTCCTCGATATTTAAAGAAGGAGACACTGCGCGGAATTTTAAAATCAATTTCTCTTTCTCTCCGGTTGTCTTTGCAGAAAAATATTTTGCTTTTAATTTATTCAACTTCACCTTCCTCCCTTTTTCTCTCCTTATTTGAAATTTCCTTCTATTGGGGGTTATCTTCATGTTTTTATATATGAATAGTACAGTATCAAAAAAATAATGTCAAAAAAAAGAGGGCGGAGCTTGCTTGCTCTGCCCTTGTTGATGGTGTTAGGCCTCTTATTTCGGCCTCGTGGAAATCTGTTGGGCAACTCCAGAACTGCGATGTTCCGACATCTGAATTCGCGAGATTCCCGCCTTAATTCTCACCTGGATTTCAGTGATCTTCTCACTATCCAGAACTGCTTTGCATTTTGACATGACGCACCTCTTTCAGAATACTACAATTATTTTCGCCGTAAGGGAAGGAGGAGATTGCATCAACGGCATCATATGCCCTCGCAATCTCATCCAATAATTCCGGCGAAAGGTTGTTGATAATGCGGATTGCCCTTTGCTCGAATTCTGAAAGTGAATTGCGATTTTTCATCCTCCGAACATGTAGGCAATCCAAATGCAATACCCACGCAACCGTGCCATTGGATGCCGTCTCTAATCCCAGCGGATAGAGATGACAGACCATTGGTCGATCGGAATGGATACTACACTGACGGCTGCCCGTACAAAGTTGGCTGCACAATGGATACCGAACTGATACGTCCAATTTCCCTTCTGGCGTGGAAGGAAAAGAATGAATGAACGTGGGACCGTTGTTTATTTGTACCAACGGAATCCCTTGTTCATACAGTCTATTCGCTTCTTCTTCTAGAAGCCAGATATATCCCATGCAATCCAGATCTTTGCAATCGTGGCAATCTTGCTCGATGTCTCGATAAAGCCGATCGAGAGCCGCATAGAACTGCGGCAAGGTTTTGATGCTTGGCTGAGGTTTATGAAGAGACATAATCGACCTCCCCGGTTAGATCAAAAGCGCCGACCCGAAGCATGTGGTTTACGAACAGCCGGATTTCCCGCTCCTCAACTCGATCAGCAAATCGCTGGATGAGTACGCACTCGTTGGTAATAGCCTCTTGAACGATGACTTGCGTCATCTCCAAGGCCATTTTATCGAGTTTGACGGTTTGATAACGGGTTACCAGAAATTTCTCCGGATAGCGCGTTGTCAGTTTCATGTACCGGTTCGGCCGAAAAAGCCTTTCATGGTCCGGATATCCCTCGACCGATTGCCGATGATGAACTCTTGCAACCAGTTCAGCAACAGGCTTGGAAAAACCACGGACTGCGTAATCAATGCAAAATCTGTTTGAGCAATTTGCATCGACTTTACAGCCCCCGGTGCAATCAAGAAGTAGCTCACATGACTTGCATGGCTCATCCACCCATGAAAGATCTCTAAAGATATCCAGGGAAGGTTTGTTCCAAATTTCCTCAATGGACTCTTTGAGAGCATTGCCAAAGACGAGTTGAGATTGGTTACACATCCGAAATTCGCCACGCGGATTGATGGCGCAAAAATACGTTCCGACGCCACAATTAGAGGTAATTCCGTCCGTGATCATTCGTTCATCCAAACAATAGGGAATGGCCGTGCCAAAGCCCACTCTTCCCCCAAACGCAGTGAATTCATGTTTAGCTTGGACGATTTGCCCAACTGCTACATGAAATTGATCTATTGTCGGTTTGAGCTGACAACCTTCGGAACGCGTTGCTCCGATGCCACCATCTTCATACCGATCAACATAGACCGATTCCATGCCGAGGTCTGCCGCGATACCAAGAATGTCATACATCTGATTGTAATTGTATCCGGTAAGCACCGGGATACATCTGACATCATGGCCTTCGCTCACATAATACTTGACGGTCTCAAGGGTTTTATGAAAACTCCCTGGAGATTGATTCAAGAACTCGTGAGTCGCGGCATTCGCTCCATGGATGGGAACTCCGAAGCAAGCCAACTTGGATGAGATACCTTTAAGACGCTTGAGTCCGTTGGTGACAATGGTCACCGATGAATGTTCACTCAGCATCTCGATGTATTCGTTAAGCTTCTCCACTGGCAGCAAACTTGGCTCGCCGCCAATCAAGTAGACGTGTGGAATGTGACTTTTTGAAATCGAATGAATGAGTTGATCGATTACAGAAAGATCGCCGAGTTTTGCACGTTCTGGGTTGTAGCAGAAGATGCATCTTTCGTTGCACGCATACGTCATCTCAACGTGACAAAGATGGGGAATCGTATCGTGTTGTACATACTTGCCGTCTTGGCGACGTCCAATCGGTTGATAGTCACATCGCACTGTCGGAACTGGCGACCACAAATCTGATTGAATCGTTACCAACGGCGTGGTGAAACCAAACTTTGTTTTCATAACCTTCCTCCCTGGGCAAAACGTGAACTTCTGGTTAGAAATCGATCGGGTGGCTCGAGAGTTGGAGAAGAGATTCGAAATTATCTTCCTTTGAAGTCTTATTCCTTCTCATAAAACCACACCGAACACAACGGTGAAGAATACTATATTCCCCACCTTTTAATTCCACGCCGATTGGTTCCATCATACCTTGACACGTTGCCTGCCGATCACCTGGGTTTATATCCACATGCTTACTCCAAAGACAATTTGGACAATGGTTTGTATACCCACTGCCATGGATTATAAAACCACAATGCTCACAGGCAAAATCTTCCTTGGTACGTTGGAATTTCTTCGTTTCCATGGTCATCGTAGCATCCTTTCCTCTGTCTCAATTGTCAAAGGACTTATCAATATATTACTATAAATAAAAAGATTGTCAATCCCCCCATATCGCTTCAAAGCTCGAACCGAATTTACCCAATTAAAATCTATATTTTCTTCTGTTTTGCCCCTTTCAAGGATTTGAACCATCTCGGGCGCACTAGAGGGTTAGGCCCGTAAAATATGATTAAATTATTTCTCGGTTCGAATTCCAGGAGGGGTCGTCTTGACGCACCTAAAAAAAACGTAGCATTGACGGCTCTCGGTAGGCCTCGCATGATCGTGCCCCCACCAGGATTTGAACCTGGGACCATCTCCTTAAAAGGGAGCTGCTCTACCGGACTGAGCTATAGGGGCAATTCCTGCTAATCTTAATGAAAATCGCCCAAGATTTCAA
>Ga0182030_10014086_pt1 | contig 15831 bp, 5 predicted proteins | sample 812S3MmetaG_FD_121299 | JGI IMG/M metagenome (GOLD analysis project Ga0182030, IMG submission 121299) | Permafrost microbial communities from Stordalen Mire, Sweden - 812S3M metaG (Illumina Assembly) | ecosystem: Environmental > Terrestrial > Soil > Wetlands > Permafrost | place: Sweden...
ATTTTAAAATATTTAAGTCTTATTATTATAAATTCTAATTTCTAAATTCTATAATTCTTTAATTCTTTGATTTTATAGAATTTAAAATTTAAAAAACTTAGATTTAATTTAAAAATAGAATATAGTTTAAATTATAAGTTATTTTTAACTAGAATTATTTAAAATCTATTATAATATAATTTAAATTTATTAGTTTAATAATTATATATAAAATAGTGGTATTTTTAATTAAATAATTAAATTTACTGTTTTTTAAAATAGGGCTAGTTTGCTAAATAAACTAATAGATTAAGGGTTTTGTTTATTCAAGGTTTGCAGCTACATTTTTTAGTAAGTAATTATTGGCTTTAACTAACTACTTTACCTATATAGATCTAGGACAAGTCACATGACTATTAATGTATTATTAATGTATTATTAATGTATTAGATTAGATTAATAGTTTGAAAATAAAGGATTAGATTAGATTAATAGTCTATTAATCTAATTAATCTAATCAATTCCAACACTGCCTGCACCATAATCGAGATAGTGAAGTTATACAGCATTTCGTGTTACAACATTAGAACTCTCAGTCCTTAAAAGTCGCTTTCGACTGCTGAATAGTCTTAATTTTAATGCAATGTCACAATCCGACGAAGAAGCGCAACCTCTGGACGGGTGGATCTCCGGTGAGGTGATCATTCAATCAATTCTTCTCTTCAAATCTTCAACATAAAGTGGATCATTGACCAATGTATTCTTCATTCAGTTTAGGGCCGCGGTTGATAATTTTGATCGGGATTCTGCACTGGGATCTGGTATCGGCGAAGTAAGCAATTCAGTTTCAACGTCAAGGACTCTCTAAAAATATGATTCCATGAATCCAACTTACTCTTTTCCTCGCCTGACTCCAGGAAGGTGATTTTGAATCTACAGCATCGCTGTCCTCCAGTATCATGAGGTATCGAGAAGAAAATGGGAGAAACTACAATGGCTTTGGAGACTGAAGTGAGGATCCGTCCTCCAATTTCCCCACCAAATGCCCCCAAGCTCAGAATTAATTTTTCCTCTCGCTGGTTCCGTTTTAGTCTCTGAACGTAAACAGCTGCTGCTTTAACCTGAGCCGATTGTGAGCCTGCCTAAGAAGAGCCTGAGAACAGCCTGAGCCATACTAAGCGGTGGCCTGAGTATCCTGAGCACGATATAACCCAGTCTACACACTACAATATGGAACCCGTTTTGGCTTCCTATGTGCCCCTTCTATAGTTTCCTTACCAAACTTTGCCCCGGGGATCTGTTTCTACTCCCTTGGACAGGTTCCTGCTAGAGCAGATTCTGGACCCATCTTATTAAAGAGCGCGTGGCTAGTGTTTCGGCCTGGTAGTCGTGTCGTCCGGGGTTGAGCCGAGGGGGAGAGAGAAGACGGCGAACGCGACTCTACAGCACGACATCTTGACTGCGATTCAAAAGCTTGCTAGATCTGTTCCGCCAAGAGAGGACACTAAAAGTCTCTCCCTACATTGCTCACTGATGTTGTGGGGGTGGGAATGTGGCTTAGGGGAGTGCGAGGTGTGGTGTGGTTGGCTAGGGAGCTAGTTGCGGGCTGAGCGCGGGGGTGCGCTTTTGTCGTGCTTCGCTGTCTCGTGTGGTAGCGGCGCGTGGTTCCCTACTCCGCTATCCTCTTGGTCATTTCATCTATCAGTATCTTCGTTTTGACTGTGTCAGGGTCCTTATCCCCAAAGAGCGACATATTATTATTATACACCTCTAACAGTAGGTCTTTCGCGCCTTCATAGGAGCCTTGGTTCGCCTTCAGCATGGCTAGGCGGAAGAGGAGTTTCAAGAATTCCCGGTTTGGCGTTTGATCTTCTAGTCTTCGAACTGTAACCTCCTCCTGGGTTAGATTTTCAGCTTCAGCAAAGCGCTCCTGGAGTATGTATGTGGTTGCTAGCTGGTTCATAGCTTCAAGCGTGAGCGGGTGCGTTGAGCCTAAGGTTACTCTTCGGGCCTCAAGGACTCCTTTCTCTACTGATACGTCGAGTGTCAATGTGGAGGCCACGTTTGGATGGGTAGATTCTGGGCTGTGCCCAGGATTATCGGGTCCGTCTTTCCAGATTTGCATCCCAGCTTCGCGGTCACCGCTTTTGATTAACACAGAGGCATAGCTAATACGAATAGTTCGAGTATCTGGATGAGATTGCCCGAGGGCCTTTTCCGCCTCTACCAACAATTGTCGGTATAGCGGTACGGCTTCTTCGAACCTTGATTGCTCCATCAGAACCCAGGCCAGGTTTGCTTTCGTCTGAATAGTTTCGGGGTGCAAGGGCCCGAGGTGAGTCGACTTCAGCTCCACTGCATGAATCATCAAAAGCTCGGCCTCTTTGTAATTACGTAGGCGAGCGTATAGAGCCGCAAGGTCGCTTAAAATCGCAATGGAATCCGGGTGAGTTTCGCCATGGATTGCAAGCGTTTTGTTGTAAATCATCTTCGCGAGCTCAACAGCTTCGGTCTGATGTCCAAGTTCGAACTTGATTGAAGACAACGTTGACATCAACCGTAGCATCTGTGGATGATTTTCGTCCCAATACCCCGAACTTGCTTTGATAGCTGCGTTAATCGTTGATTCGGCATCTATCAAACGACCTTCATTCAGATATGTGCATGCTAAGTCGCCTCTCGCTGTGTTGGTGTAAGGGTGTTCTTCTCCCACGAGCTCAATCCATTGACTCACAACCTCATTCTGCAGATTTTCAGCCTTCCTATCTAGCCCCTGGTAACCCAAGGTACTCGCCAGGTTCATCTTTGCCACTACTGTAGCCTCATGCAGGTCCCCCATACTGTATATCTGTCTGTCAAGAATATCTCGCTCTAGCTGAGCGGCTTTGTTCCATTGACCCAAGTCGCGAAATGCGAACGCTAAGCTTCCTAGGGCAGTGCAAGTAAATGGATGGTATTTTCCAAATGACATCTCTATAGACTCTGCAACCCCTCCAAAAAGATCTGCGGCTTCGGCTAGTCTGCCCTGCTTTGACCGGCATTGGGCCAACGCCACAGTGCTCATCAGAGTTGACATGTGTTGCTCGCCGAGCAGCTGCCTTTCCAGAGAAAGGGTATTTTCAATCAGTTGAGCTGCTTCGTTGTACCGACCCATATCTGTGAGGGCGCGTGCGAGGTCATTGGCGCCGATGAGCGTGTCGTGATGGCTTGGACCTAGCTTCTCTATTCGGGCGGAGAGTACATTGTAGAACAAAGTGAGGGCTTGCTCATATCGACCGCGGCTCCTTAGAAACAATGCAGCGTTATGTCGCAAGATGATTGCGATATCATGCGTTTCCCCAATGATTTCTGCTACTTTCTCCATTTCTCGAACTATCTCTCGCTGGAGCTGGTCTGTACTAACCGGCGAGAGCGAGGACCGAAAACTTAAATCTTTCTGTAAGATGTAGCCCTGTGATTGTAGATGTTTGTATCGTGTCGAGTTGTAGATTGGCATGTCTCCAAACTTAGATTTCTTAACTTTCTGAATGATTTTCTCCAAATCCGAAGGTAGGATTTCATGTTCTTGACCTCGAACTTCAGGGACTTGGTTTACCAAGCACGCGAGCCCAATGGAATTCAATATAGTAATCTGCGCAGAACAACATTTCGAGCATATTTGGCACTGCTCATTCACAGAGCTCGAAGTCCTTAGTGACTGCAGGGATTCTGCAAGCGCTGCACGAACCTCAAAGTCGGCGATTGCCAGTTGTACTAGAAGACGATAATCGGTGAGCTGTTGTAAGTTAGGTAGGCAATTACAAGTTGGTAATGGTTAGTTGGCATTGCTTACATCAAGGTCTACATGAGAAGGTGGAGGTGGTGCCTCCATTTTCGTAGCAGGTGCTGAACTCAATGTTAATATTTTAGACGCGAAGCAAATTCGTATATGACTTACTTCCGTTGACAAGTACCAAATACTCCTCAGGGGTCATCAGGAGCTTCATGCAGCTTGTTAAGTCGCAGGGTCGATTGCGCGGGTCCTTCTGCAATGTTTCACGGAAGAGTACTCCAAAAGTAGACAGAAGCTCCGAATTCTCAGAAATCACTGAAGATAACGCCTGATCCAGCAATTCGACATTATCTGGGTTTGACTTGAATTCCTCAACATCTGCCAAGGCCCATCCCGACTGCTGCCCGAATAGACGCTGCCCTATTCCAGTGCTAGGGTGGAAGGTTACAGCGCCGCTCTTGCAGAGAAGCCAGAGGCAAAGCAGTCCGTACGAGTACACGTCCATCTTCTTAGCCCCATCAAATGTGTGCCCACGCAGATGCCACTCAGGGGCACTCCATGGCTTCGTGGAAGGAATCCTAATGAAATCGCTTGCATGTGTCCATCTTGCCGAGTATGCAAAGTCGATGATTTTCGTCGTTCGGCCGCCAAACTCGTCGTCGAAAACCAGAACGTTATCTGGTTTTATATCTCCATGCACAACATCTGTTTCAGAGTGGTTAGCACCTCGGGGCGGATGGAGAAGGGTAACTAAGAATGCTTACTACACATATGCAATGCGTTAATCGCGTGAGCTATCTCGATATATATGCGAAGAAGATGATTCAGATCCAGTGTGACACGATCTTGCCTCACCAGGTAGGCTCGTAGGCTCCCGTATGGAGATTTTGGCGTTACCAGAACTGGTCTAACGGCTGGGATGAATGCAGACGCAGCCGAATCGCTGGCACCAGGTACAACGACCTCCCAACACACTCCAAGTAACGGATTTATATTCGAGTGCTCACGAATGGCTGGGATAGACAGAATCGTAATTTCAGATACGATGTCAGCATACATGGAAGTCGCGTCCCATCTCTTGAATGCGAAACTAGTCTCATTGTTGATGAGCGACTGGGTTACGAGCGTGTACTTCCCTCTCCCCAGATCTTCCAGCGCCGGTTGCCAGGTGATGTCCAGGAGATCCACGCGCAGGTGCTGCAAGACAGAGAGAAAGTATGGGAAGTTTCTGTTGTGACGCTCTCCGGCCGGGTTTGCAAGCTCATTGCCACCATCTTCATCGCTAGAAATGGTGCTCATATCTTTCGTCAAAGGCTCAGCCTGCTCTTTCGCGATTTGGACACTGGCCATTGTAAATTTGAAGACCTGAGGGCGCAATCCCAGATTGCGAGTTAACTTTTTGTCTAAAGTGCGGCTGCCTGACTGCGCCCGCAGTGATTGGTCACCAGCCGCTGCCTGATGGCGCCCAACATCGCCCATTGCTACCTTGCATGAGGAGGACTGTATTGACAGCTATTGATCGTTGCACGCGCTTCTTGTTCTTTTTTGAATAAATACCACGTCTTTCTGGATACAACAGGGCTCGTAGTTGACATGTCTAGCCTCAAGAAAGCACAGCCTGTCGTTGCATTCCCGAGCCTCGATAGGGAGGGCTCCAGGACCTTCATCCCTGACGGGCCTTGGGATGTCCGACCATTTATTATAGCTTTGCAAAATAGTGCCGGCCATTTTTCTAGTTAGTTCCATTAAATAAGACAGCGAAAACAAAGTTGGAAAATTTGTTTGATCTCAGGCTTATTGTTCCGAAAGGTTGTCGTCTATCAGCGTTTTAGAAACGACGTTACAGGTAAGAGACACAGCCTCGGTTTATACCAGCTGTTACCAGTCGAAATATCAGAGAAATATAGAAGCTGATATTGCTCCTACTTTGTCCAAAAGGAATATCGTGATCAATCTTTGGATCTCCCAGCGAACCTTGTTGCAGTTAGTTTTCTTCGACCATCCTTGATGCGTCTTCGATGCTTATCCTTTTCAGGGAATCTTCAGCTCTAGTATTTTTCAAAATGGTAGTAGCAATAGTACAAGGTCTACAGTTTGTGTTGGCTGTTGCATCCTGACAACGTCTATTCTGATGATGGCTACATTTCTGACTTGGGAAAGACATCTTTTCGTTCATATCTCACTACCTTTGCGCCGCCTTCTATGCCGCAGGTAGTGTAAGTTGGCAGCAACCCCAAGAACATACTGGCAAGCTTAATGAGTATCTATATAGTTACATTCAACTCTCGATTGAGTACTTCATGCGCGACAGAGCTTTAATTTTGCCACTACTTTTTCGTCGAACTCTCTTTGAACACTAACGGGAACCAGGTAGTCTTGGTCAGGACTTGATTCACTTTGAAGAGTTAGGCAGGTTTTCACAGCATCTTGGTAGACTCTCCCCATTACCATGTGCAATTCCTCCACATGGTTCTCCAGGAGCCAGTCCCGCATTTTTTGGGGGCTTTGGTCTTCATCGGAAAAGCCAGACAGCATGGACGTAAGTCTTTTCCAATGGCCAATCTCCAGGAGCACCAACCCCAGACTATAGTAATCAAATTCAGGAAGATGTCGAGTAGAGGCTGTCTGGTAGGTAGGGTGACAATAATCCAAAAGTTCCGGGTTGTCTGGTGGTCCAAGGGTAAATATTGCAGCCTCGTTCGGCCGGCTATATTGAAAGCCTAGGAAGAAAGGCTCCTGGATAGATTCGAGCCAAGATTCCGGCGTGCTTCCGAGGAATATAACGCTGAATGCAGATACTCCACGATGGACCCAACCGAGCTTGTGCCAATTTAGTACAGCCATAGCGAGCGACTCGGCAAGCCTAAATTTGGCCCCCAAGTCGGGACGGACCTTGCGGCTGCGAGTGTCTTTAATCAAACCCGCCAATGAAATTGGTCTAGATTGTTGCGAGGGGTGCATTTGATTTTCGTTAGATGCGGGGAGATCAAAGACCAGTCCAAAAGAGTGGCGGGACGCCAAGTGGAAATATCCAATGCAATGCAAGGAGCGGAATCTAGTAGCTTTCTCATTATCTTGTAATATTTCCGCAACAGTCTCGACTCGACTGAAGAGCTCCTCGCCGATTTCATCTCTCCAACGAGCGTCGTACTCCAACCACTCGACTAAAACAGTCTTTCTGGGCTCATCGGTATCTCCTACGCTACCCAGAGCCGCCAGACTTGAGAATGGAGGTATTTCCGGCCCGGTGACATCCACATCGACTTTCAACTCAGGGTGCCTGACTTCACCACTAGCGGCTAGAAGGATCATCGACCTAATTGCTGCAGCCATGCCGATATTCTTGTAGCTTTGATCTTCTTTGAAGCGAGCTTGAACTGATGCGAGGATCTCAAGATCTGAAGTACTAAGCAGACGAATTTCCAATGTATTCTCAAACTTCGATTTGACTGCAGGAGAAATAGCATCCCAAAGGCGATTGATGTGGCCACGAAGCTGCTTCAGGATCATCGCGGGAATATTCTGCACATCTGAGTGCAGAGCTATGATCTCAAGGTCCTTGTGTATCTCTAACAGTAGGGTTTGGAATGCTTTGAATTCGATTTTGGTACTCAAAATTCCCTCAATTTTTTGCCATTCACAACTAATAGACCGAAACTCTGCTGCGTCGCCAAAAAGGTCTACTCTTTCTCTCTCAACCGTTATGAGAGGTTCTTTGAATCGTTTCGTAATTTGATCGAATGTTCGCATGAGCGAGCAATATAGTGATTTTGCAGCTAAGAAATCCATTCTGGAGGACACTGTTTCAGCATTGGGGCGATCCAGGGGATTAATCATGAGAATGTCTCGAATAAGACACAAAAGTCCAAAGTCTTCTTCGCTTGCGTCTTCCTCCAGTTTCGTAAGCCAAGTATCAACAGCCGGATTCCTAGCGCCAGAATCATGAAACGTGTAAGTTGTCCAGTTTTGTCGCGTTTGCCTTCGACTCTGCTCAAATTGTCTAACGCCATCAGGACCGCGCTGAATATATGTCAGAATGACAGCTAGAATGCAACCAAGTGCCCAAATGTCGCTCGGCTGTCCGATCATTTTTCGTCTAAATCCATCCTCAACAGTGGTGCTTTCCGGCGAGATGTAGTAACCAGCAATATCCTTCGACAGAGTCTTGGAGTTAGCACCCATCTCTTTGAGGTTCGAAAGTCCAAAATCAGATAAAAGGAAGCGCGACCCATCCACTAATATATTTTCAGGCTTAAGATCGTGATGGTACCCCTTCAGCTCGATACCATAACCCGGGCAAGTCAGATGGTGGAAGCAGGCAAGCGCCGAGCATAGGCCTTGCATGGCTTGATAGAATGACTCGTCGGACTGAAGAGCAGGTGGCCGGCTCACCAGGGACAAAAGTCTTTCCAAGTCACTTTCTGCACGCTCGAACAGAAGGTTATAAGTGTTTCTGTATGAGTACGACGCAATAAGCCGGACGATATTGGGGTGTTGTGCAAGCCGAAGAAAAGAGAGAATGCGTTCTTCCTTTCCCGGAGACTCATGAGTATCTAGTCTTACTATGTCAAGGTCATGGAAAGCAAATGGAAGATCCAGTTCTTTGCGAATAAGTCTCATATCCTGTCCATCAGTTAGAGACTTAAAGAGACGACGAAGAGTGTATGCAACTACCGCCGGGATTTTAACACTTATTGGGTCTGCTTGATGTCTGGAGTCAAGGGTAACATCATAAACCGTCCCAAATGCACCATTTCCGATCTTGACATTTCGCACGAACGGCAAGATGGTAGCTTTGTCGAAGTTCCGATAAGAGAGGTCTCCGCGAAAGATGGGGGCCACCACACTCCACTGCGTGCGATAGAACAACTCGCCGAGACTCTGACCCATGATAAACTCCAGAGTAGGTCTTGAAAAGGGCAATTTGGCATCCAGGGGCTGGTTTTGCAAATGATCCTGCTCCATGAACCGAGTGAAAGACGTTATCTCACCTATTTGAACGAGGACTGCAAACACCTTTTTTCCACCTTGTAATATTGTTCGAATTACCTCGCTTTGCTTGTAAGGTTCTAATTTTGATTCAACGACTGCTTCCCTGACGTTGTCCTTATCCAAAATTTGATCTAACTCCGACGCTGGAATATACCATTTCGATTCATAGCTTTCCACTCCTGCTTGGACTAGTTTCGTTCTTAGGGTATCCATCTCGAGTCGTGTGATGGCACTGGGGAGCAATCAAGTAGAGAGTGAGAATTTAGGGGTAAGCTTCCTTGCAGCTGGAGCTTCGTGTGTGTCGGTGATTGGTGGAACATCAACGTAAACTTTCGATTTCGACCTGAGATGTCGGCGGAGTTAGCTTGAATGCTCGGAGCTATACACGAAGCAAGCTTAAGTTCAGGGCTCTGGTTCTAATAGGATAAAAAATCGCACAAACCTCTGTAAGCTGCCGGGGTACCGCGAAAATATACCGTTCTTACACACCCTAGTTCGTTTCGTTTCAATTCATCAATACTTGCATAGTGTAGAAGCTTACCTCAATGCTGTATCTGGCCGATCCAAAGTTGCTATTGAGGAAGTCTAACCACTTCTGCCGGTTGACGTATCTTCTGTCGAGCCGTTGTTGGATCATGCTTTCGTTTGTCGCCTCTCTTAATCAAAGTCGAAGGCTGCGCCAGACTTAATGCGCAAGGTTGAAATCCGCTCTGAAAGATGATGTGGACTGATTTCGTTGATTGTATAGTATGTGCTAGAGAGAATCCTGGCTCTGCCCCTCCGTCGAGGCTTCAGAGCGGTTGTCTGGTGGAGTCTCGTAAGGTTACGAGTACTAGTGTCCGAGCTTGAGCCGCCAAGAAAGCCTGAGCACGTGAAAGGCAAGCAGCTTGACCGCCTGCCAAATTCTCGCAATTCCCGTAATATGCCGTAGAACGGCGGATCTTTTAAGCCAGTCCCTATTTTACTCCCTATCTCACCCTCTTACTCCATCCCTTTTGTTCCTCCTTGCCACGTATCGCGTGCGCAATATTTACAAGTCGCGACGTGTTATGTACCGCGAGACAAAGCCTCTATTGTACGTAGATACGTGATACATTATACGCACAGGCCTTAAAGCCTAGCTTTCTATAAATAAGAGCTTAGTTTTTCTCTTTTATAACTCTAGTTACTAGATACTATTAGGTCTTATAACTTAAAAGACAATTAAGTTCTACTTACTCTTAAGTAAATATATACATCAAACTTATTATATTATAGGAAGAAATATACCTACTCAAGTATTCGATACAAACTTCTAAGCAATTTAACTAAGTCCTGGAACTCACGCGGAGAACCACGGTTTTTATGTAGAACTATGAGAAGCTAGACTACGATTTAAATGGTGGGAAATAATATCACTAATAGAGCCAAAATCTATCGGTTTTTTAAATCTACCAATTAAAGGTTAATAAAGAGGTATTATGGGGCTCATGCCAATAATTACGGATATGTCGCTATGACGAGACACATATAAACGCGCAAATATTATATGAGAAACCGAGGAAAGGAAGCCAGACTGGGGAATATTTGTGAAGGAATGTTCAAATAATTAAGGAGTTTCCTTTATTGAAATGAGGCTGTGTTTATATGCTGTATATCTTTTGCAAGGCACATTTTCGAGGCCCATTTCTAGCTATACTGGCCCTTTTTGGTATCTACTAATAGAATATCGCTGATCCAGCTCTCATTGGGTAAAAGTCAGCCCAATTCAACCTATTTTGCAACCTGTGACCCTACGGAAGTCTTGACTCTCATTCAAGCTGGCTTAGATGTTGCTGACGACCTTCACAGCGTCCCACCAAATCTCCAATTTGAGATGGAAAATTGGAACAAGGATGGCCTTCTAGCCCATTTGACTTCAACCGCATCGCACGATGGCCGGTTCTTTTGGGGACTGGCCAAGGTTCATCAAGCAGACCTTTGAGTAAAATTCTCTCCAGCTCGAACCTTACCCCATGACCGTTGCAGTTGTCATATTTGAGAATCTATACTAACTTCTGGTACATAAATCTCAACCCAGGCGGTTACATTGAGGTTCCTTTCCCACCCGCTCGCTTCCCTCGTCTCCACTGCCACCTGACTCAAGTTTGCTTGAAGATACTAGATTTCAGGATATGGCGGAGAAGTAATATAAATAGATTAACTAGTAGCGGAATAGTAGCCTGAGTCCATACATTGTGTTGTGAAACCCAAGAAATTAGGAGCATGAGCAATGCGCAGTTCTGATGTTCTCTTTCTTTCAACTTTAAATAATCAAGTCATGGTGCTCATTTAATCTTCGGCTTTGTTCTCTGGATTTGCAAATTCCAGGAGACTAATAATTCAGCCTTTCTATTTCTAGAATATCGAATAGGAATCTTTCTTCTCGATTTTCATCTCGATTCCTGCTGGTAGCACTGACTGATGAGGCGATTCTATGATCTTACTGGGAACACAATACATTGACCCAACTCTGAATATTACCTTCGTCCGGGTCGCTGTCTATCATACCGATTCAGGGTGTTGACCGTACTCTCTCTTCGTCCTCTATTACTCTCATTTCAAACCGCTCTTCTCAATGTTTTAATTTGTAAGATCTCCATACCAAGTCCTCACTGCTGTCCTACTCGCTCAGTCCACTGTTCTTCCACATCCAATTATTTGTCTCTATCGAATTATCTGGCGATCTGCTGCTCCTAGTTTTGGGCTCAAAGCTGCCACCAATTTGCTCTGAGCTGTTTCTGAGTAATTAAATGTTCACTTGCTGCAGATAGGGAGGATGTCAATTAAAAGTCATTGAACCGCAATCTCAGCATCCTCATTTTGTAGAAAGCCATTTCTTTAAGGTCAAAGAGAAGAATATACTGTTATTTAATGTATGCTTCTCCCAAGCTAAGACAAACAAAAGGAGCAAGTTTTGTCTACTTTGCAGTCAATCTTACACTTGATAATCCAATATAGGTGAGTCAGCTGCATCTAGAAGTAGCGACAGCAAGGGAAATGATGATTCAGCCGAAAATTTACTGCGCCGGCAACGTTCGAAGAGTAAATACGATCAAGTACTTTTGTCCTTATTATTCTACCAGCCACACGCCAAAACCCTCAGTTTAATGTGATCGCCGTGTCTATAAACGAATCATCCAGTGATGGAGGAAGAGAGTGTAGATTGGTACACTAGACTATAATGAAACTTGATGGTGGTGAGAATATTGCGAATCGCGGATTCCTTGCTTCTTTCTTGTTGTATAAAACTACGAAAATAAATATATCCCCGATGTAGATCGTCTTTCATCCACCCTCTCAGAATATCGCATTTCCCCTTTGAGGTAGTGAATTCCACCTAATGATGGGTCGGCGGTTAGAGCGGTGGAAATTTGTTCCTAAGCCGAAACCCCTGAAAAAGAAAGCCTTAATCCCGAGTAATACCAATTCTCGAACCTTCCAAGAACCATCCCAAAAAGTGTCTGCTAGTCATAGCGGACCAATGCTCGCAGTATCACGTCTTCTGTAGATCGAATATGGTAATTTGTTCCTTATATTATCTTGCCGCGCATTTTAGAGACGGGAAAGTTACTAGCGCTCCCCAGATTACTCTCTCCGGGGGTTGACTTCGCCTGGCGCTCTCTTAGCTGACCTGGGGCCGCTTATTTTTGTTATTATTTAAAGGAAAATGCTTATATGAATCGGCAGGAGTATTAATGTAGGCTTGTTATCCCTTTGGCAAACAAGCTTGACTTGCCGAGGCAGAAATACATTTGTGGAGAGGTATTCGAACGATACAAGGCCCAAACACCTTGATACTTGGACTATTGATTTAGATACCGAAATGCAGGCTCGATCAACTACAGAAGGTAGACCGGGATGTGACAATGATCGTGTTGTACTCGTTCGACGTCCGTGCCCTCTTCGAGTGTGTTTCATTTGTCGGCCCCCATATTCGATCACTTTCCCCCTTCCCCGCTGTCATATCCACATGATCTATCCGTGATTGGATAACGTCTATTCAAGATTCTGTCTCTTAGTTGAAGATCCTAGAAAATCATAAACTGCCGAAGATTTAAGATCTGTATAGTTTGACACATGCACATGTCAGTACCAGGGATGAAACAACCCGCCGAGGCACTCAGCCACCTATTATTTGATCAGTGTACCTTAGACTTACTCCAGTAGCCTCAATGACATGACAATATTTTGATGCTTCTGGAATTGATAGATCAATTATCTGACGAACAAATTCAATTTCTGGCCCTTTGGTTTGCTGTCTTCTGGCGCCGGGATTCTTTCATTTAGTCCAGATGGGTGTAGCATTAAGCGTGAGAAGAAGCAGAATATAATTTTACAGATGGATTTTTTGGCGGCTACTATGATGATTATTGCAGATCGATCTTGAAGATCATAAAGACCAATAAGATCCTTCCAATGTCTCAGTATTCCATAGTTTCGAGTTTTTCATGATTTTGATTGGAGATTAGAGATCCATGTATGATCGACAACAGGGAGCAGTGTTTTGCTTCCCTGCTCGTCAGAAAAAGGTTTAAAACAGATAGTGAAACTAGCATCTATAAATCCACCTGGTAGTGCGCAGTAGAAGAGGAGGGGCATTTATTGGAACATCTGCTGCTCGCATAGAATCCCAGATTAGGAGTTCCAGCTCCGCCAGCGCACAAATGTAGATTGCTCATATTATATCGTCAGAGGGGCCTTTGCAGCTTAAATATACTCTGTGGTGGTTATGTTCTTTTACTTTCGATCGTGATTCTTTTCATCATGGCCAGTTCAGAATTTACTTCAACCCGCAGGGGTTGGATTACATCCCTATTCTTCCTTCTAACTTTTATCTTTTTAATCCAGTATGCTTTCGCATCATTACGATCAATTTCATTTCAGGAAAAACCCGCTGGTCTTGCAGAAAGCCGGACTTTACCAGCACAAACCTTCTCAAACCCCGCGCTTGAGGCTCCGCAAGATATCTCAGATCGAGATGAGCTTGCGAACATCCTTAAGACCGCTGCTGACTTCCTCGATACATTCAGCAATGATTACCAGTTTCATTCGTTGAAGACCTTGAGCGACGACCTACGGGCACATTCTTTACATGCACACACATCATCTCTAATTGCAAGCGCCGGTAGTGTTCTGAAATTTCACGGCCTGTCCGATTTATTCAAGCGAGAGCCGAGTAGTCCAACGAGCACATCGTCCGATTCAGCCATGAGTGGGCTCATGTCAGCTGCAAATTCTCTTTTCGGAGGTATAGGCGAATTAACTGTTGATACTCTGGCCACCCCCGCTCAATACCTCGGCGACGGCGTTGGAAGAGGTGCTACGAGTGGGTTGAAAATCAGCAATAATGCACAAACCACGCCAAATGAGCCGACCGGAATCAATAAAATTGCCGATAATCTTGGCTTTGGGTAAGCTTCCCTTGAACATACCCGCTTACCATGCTGACTTGTTAGGCTCTCAAACGCTCTGACCGGGACTCTAGACCTCTCTAGTATAGGCAATTCCAGTATCCTTGCTGATGGAGCAACGGCACTTGGGGCTGGTCTTGGATCAGGCGCGGTTAGTGGTCTAAAGCTGAATACGAGTGCGATTCAGACTACCCAAACCACTGGCATATCTCAGATTGCTGGCAATCTAGGATCTGGCCTCACCTCTTCCTTCTTTGGTGGAGTTGATTTATCAAAACTCACAACCGGGTTGAATCTCAGTGGGAGCGCACTAGCCGGAGCTGTTACATCTGCTGGAAAAGGTAATTTCCTCTTTCCCTTCTTGTTATCATCTTCTAAAATTTGATAGGACTTGGCGAAGGAGCTGCTCAAGGACTCAAATTACAAACCAATCCACCTGTATCGAAACTCAAAACGAGAACCGCGGCCACAGGATCAGGGCTAGATCTCAATTCTATTTCACAGGACTTCACACAATCGCTATCATCTTCATTCCTTGGATCGTTGAACTTAAAGTCTCTAGGCTCACAAGCCATGGCTGGTCTGTCCAACTTAAGCGGTATAGTAGCACCATCCCTCGTTGCGGCAGGATCTGGTCTTGGTTCCGGTGCAGCCATTGGTCTCGGCCTACAAAAAAGCGTCGATACCGCAACGCCTCCAAATGCAGATGCTCCCACGGTAGCTCACAATTTCGCACAAGAGCTTACAACCAGTTTCCTCGAAAATGGAACGTTGAATGCCTTGCAATCTGTCGTCATGAATTCTACAGGTGGACTTGGAAATCTTTCTGCGATGATTGCCCCAGCAGCTCAAGGTCTAGGTAGCGGGATTGGCCAAGGAGCAGCAGTTGGTCTAGGTCTTCAAAGCGAGATCTCACCCGCTACGGGAGGGAGTCTTGCTATGACAGTGCGAGATTTCTCGTTTGGGCTTACGAGTAGCTTCCTTGCGAATGGAACATTAGCACAATTGACATCTAAGGCTAGCAGTCTCCTTGGAAATTCAACTCTGTTGAATCTTCCGAAGATTGATATTGCTAAGGTTAGCGAAGGTTTTGCGCGGGGGCTGGTGGATGGTGCTGGAGAGAGTATCAATAATGCGGGAGGTGTGCAAGCAATTTTTGGTGGTACGGGTGGGAATAACACAACAATTTCGAGCTCGTCCGGCGATACAACCCCTTTCGACGACTCGGTTGACGGAGCCGCGACTTCATTTGGTCGTGGACTAGGAGGAGAGGGCGTGACGTTAATCATGCAACTTCTTGGCAAAATGGGAGCACCAGCAGCCGGGGCGGCTTCATCATCCAAAGCCCTAGCAACGCGCTCTCTACCGTGGAAGACTGAAATCCTTTCAAAGAGGGCCATCGATTTATCGGCATTATTTGTCGGCATCAACGTCACCGCTGCAGACGTCCTCATCCAAAAAGTTGTCGACGCACTTACCTGCGAAGGTGTCGGTGGAGCAGTCCAAATCTTTCTCGGCCTGAAATCTAGCGGTACTCTACCATCAAACCTCAATACTTCATCTGGGATACTGCCCAATGCCACCTTCACAATCCGTAACTCTGGCAATCGGTTCGATATCAATCCAGCAACATTGAAAATCGCTGTAAACGGGGTA
>Ga0182030_10014089_pt1 | contig 15830 bp, 17 predicted proteins | sample 812S3MmetaG_FD_121299 | JGI IMG/M metagenome (GOLD analysis project Ga0182030, IMG submission 121299) | Permafrost microbial communities from Stordalen Mire, Sweden - 812S3M metaG (Illumina Assembly) | ecosystem: Environmental > Terrestrial > Soil > Wetlands > Permafrost | place: Sweden...
AAGCAGTGGGTATAGAGGATTGATTTTGATGAGCTGAACAAGGTCAAGGGTACAAGAATGACTTGTGTACGAAAGGTGAGGTGAGGTGAGGTGAGGCAGTGGTGAACAAGCCCTCCCGTCAGTACGTATAGGCCTTGACAGCTTGGCTGTGTTCTAAAAAGGTGAGAGATGATCTTTCCTCCAAGAGAGAGAGAGAGAGAGAGAGAGAAGCAAAATGCGCAGCATCAACAACACACTCTATTCAGTCGGCCGCAAGTCAATGGCTTCTCATGTGGGCAGCGTGGTTTATTTCTAGGAGCGCCTAGGATCAATGGGTGCTGGTTCTGGAATGTCGAATGAGATGATGCTCTGTCTCCGTGTACTCACCGCTGCAATATTAGACGCCTGGAGAGAGTCACCTCGTGATCGTTTTCGAGGCAAGGCAGTGGGCTGGGCAGGGCAGGGGAGGGGTTTCTCTCGAAGACGGACCCCCAATTTCACGGAGGTACGGGACTTTTATTTTATTTTTAATTCTTTAATTTTTGGTTTGTTGGCATCCCATATCACCGTCCTCTCTGGATCATCGTCTCACCGCTTATATTGAGGATAATGTCGCATTCTTGTTGGAGTTTGTCTCTGTGACTTCGTATCCGGTACTCTTCTGTTTGCCTTGGCAGAGCAGTTTATTGGAGAGTCGAGAGAAAGTCAGATTTACGACAGCGTCATAGTCTCGGGCCCCCCTTGTCAATATCTCCACCTTATCTCGCCTCGCATGCATCCTCGAATATGCTGCGCATCGCATCCTTCCTGTGCTGTGTCTGTGCGAAACAGCCTACCTTATTTAAGGTAGCGTCAAGTGTTTCTGATTATACCTTAGGTATATATTGATATATTGGGAAACGGGATAGCTGCATGGAGGCGTGCCGAAGTGGCAGGTCTCAGAGCGGAACGTTAAAAGTATTTGCGAAATGCGAGATGAGGAATGGGAAATAGATGATTCAGGTATACTAGTACTAGTACTAGTACTACTACTAGTCCTAGTCCTAGTATATTGATTGAATTTTGATTGTTTCTCGTAAATGTGGCATCCTGTCATCAAGAGGGAAGGAAACCCCAACATCCCACTCAACCCTCAGCCGGGGGGTTACTTGTATGTAAACTAGGATCAGGTACAGCGATAATGATACCTTACCGTAAGAAGGAATTTCATCATGAGATTGTTCATAAGGCGGAGCTTATGCACGCTGCTCGCGAATGAGATTCAAGTCCTACCCCATTTTTAGGTGCAGCTTGGAATCTTGGCTTGGTGCAACTGTTTTCAGCCACGCACATGGCAATATCCCTGCCACCTGCACATTTGCAAAAGCCCTTTTTTTCCCTTCTTCTCAGGGCGGCATGCCATTTCTTTGACTCCCCCATTTTCTTAGCTATCGTAATCCTCTGCCTCTGCCTCGGCATCGCGAACAGCCAACAAAAGGACAGAGCACGTTCGCATTCGTGCAATACGAAGTTGGGGCACACTGATCATAATACCACAGCCAGCGCGGATCCTTGAAATTTACTGGTCCCCCTTTTTTTTTTTTTTCCTTTTTTTTTTCCACCCCAATCCCAATCCCCTGCGTAAGAATGGGTTACCCGTTGGGTTCACGATATGATGATCTCGGGTTTCTGGCAAGAGTCTTTTCAGGCGTCAGGTTTCAGAATTTTCAGGTACAAAAACTCCGGTGGAGGGCTCAGATGGATTGAAGAGGCTAGCTTCGGCAATCATTGGATGACGGGCGGTGCCCTTGTAGCAGCGACGAGAGCGGGTACCATCCCTGCTTCGAACCGCTCCGTTGGAGACTTTTCCAACGGCCGTGGTGAACGTGACACACGCTACTAGTACCATTATCCATCTCCGAGTCGGGTATGCGGAGAGAGTAGAGAGAGCGAGAGCGAGAGAGGACAGGAGAAAAAAAGGAGGAAGATTTTCTAGAATGCCACTGATGATATGATGATATGATGATATGATGATAATGATAACAATCCGCATCATCATGATTGTTATTGCAGCCATATCACGATAAGAACGGTGGGACGCGATGCACGCGATTCAATGTGTGGTGCTGCGTTGCGCGGTTGAAGGTCGACGTCGAGGGCAAGGTCGACATTGCGGTTGACTCGTATCATGAACTTCTGACGATCGCGCCCCGTGGTAACTTTATCCGAGTGGACGAGTCTGTCTTGTCCTCTCAAAAATTCTCAGATTTACTATTTAATATGGCCAGTCAAGGCGTCCACCACGCACCCGCACGCACGAACTGCATGCACCTTCGTGCTCTCATCCTCCCATCCTCTTATCCTCTCATCCCCCTTGGCGCTGGGGGTGGAAAACAAGACCTGTACCCAGCTGCAATTTGTGACCAGGAAGCGAACCGTCTTCGCCGGCATGCTTCTGCAGTGCTGCATGACACATACCACAACATCGGATTACAGGTATGCTTTTGGTCCCCCTGGGGAAAAATCAAGGGATTCAATCTTCCGGCTGATCCGTGCACAGAAGAAATCGAAATCGAAATCGAAGCTGCTGAATTCCTTCTCGAAGCTGGAACCATCCCTGTCGCAGCACGAGTCTGGTAACGGTGCATACGCAAGCACGGCAAGGCTCGACCTTCCCATCCTCCACCGATCCGCGAAACATAAACATAAAATACGGGGAACAGTTTTGTCAGATCTTTATCTACCTTGGTACTAGTATCCCCCACCCCATCTTTCCCAGCGACCCTTTGCTCCCCTTTGCTCCCCATTTATATGAAACAAATATGAAAATAGATCATGGAACTCCGCGGTACAGGAACCCCGATGTAAATAGCCTCGAATCCTTCTCTGTGCTTTTTCGCTCGAGTCAAAATCATCACCTGATAGCTGTCCTTGATTGATCTACGATTCTGCACGCCTATATGCAAGCTGCAGCAATCCGCAGTCTGCAGGGAAAATGTTCAGCTCAAGGGGGCCCCCTCCCCCCCCCCTCTCATCCTAAAAAGGCACAGTCTTACATCATCTCTTCCCTCTCGCATAAATGTCGGCTTACCCTTGGTGTCCTAGAAAGGGTACTGGAAAGGATAACGGTGGTACTAGTAACCCACGAACGTCCCAACCTTCTGTATGCTAGCCACAAAAGGCGCCAGTACCCTGATCTACAAAGCTCATTGCAGAGAATGATTTGATCCTGCAAGCCAACTCGTACCGAAGCAAATCGCTGCACGTAGCCGAAGCTTCGTATCATTCCACCTTGTTGCGCTTGGCTGGCTGTCACGGGCGCCTTTTGCTTTCTTATTTTATCCTCGTACACTCTACGACGAAGGCACACCCCTCACTATGCAATTACGGCATGCATGCGTCTTGCTCATTGCACATGTCAGGTAACGTGCCGCGAATATTCTTCTCTCCATTGTCTAAAATATGATCTATCATATCCAATTCTAGAAAGCGACACCAGGTGTTTCGCAGCCCGCCGCGCTGACACTTGCAAGCTAACCGTCTGTGTCACCGGTCCTCAGCTATATCAAACGCGAACCATTTCCCCCACACTGGGCTGAGCACACGCTCAATTGCCTTGCAATGTGTTGATTTCTAATTCGATTACAGACATTTTAGCTGTCTCTCACTGCGCCTGTCTTACTTGCTTGTCATCCTCAGCCGCCGTTCCCTCTGAGAATGTTGCCTGAGAGACAGGAGATATCGGTAACCCCGCAAATGGATATCTCTGTGTAACCCAAGCTGCAGATAAGACCCCGCATGGCACTGTCTCACCGAAAAAAGCCTGAGCACGAGGCTCTACAGGCCGACAACCGGATCCCGCGGTGTAGCACTACATACGATAAGGGTGGAAACAGGTACTGGAACTCGTGCAATCACATCATTCTTGCTTCTTGCATACCGATACCCGCAAAAACCTCGACAAGATTGTACCTGAGCCACGGTGCTAGGTAGAACAACAACGAGCAAATCAACAGCGTCAGAATGCCAGTACCTGGATTCGAGATATACGGTACGCTGCGGTGGAACCGACAACATAAGAATTCAAAATACATCACATTGCACCCAGACAAATCTTCCAGAATTCGTACGAAAAGCAAACCGCAAATAATTCGGTCAAGTTCAGCTCGGTCCTACTTTCGCCTCATCAACTTGGTAAAAAACGCAATAAGCTAGAGATGCATGTGTTACCAGTAGCCACACCGACAAGAAGACCCCCAAATAAATATGATATCTGACATCAGGAGGTGAGCAGGGATATTACAGCGAGAGGCTGAACAACGCGGCAATCGTGTCTTCCTTGATATTAAAAGAGAGCTAATGTTGAGCTACGTGGCATATGATTGTGGTCTGGTCTGGTGAGCTTTTTGTTAGATGGAGATAGGATGAAGATAGGTAGGAAAGGAGACGTGAGACTGAGGTTCCATTGAAGTGAGATTAGATAAGATTGGTGGGACAGACGTTGGACGTCGCCGATAGTTCGGCATTCGAGCCTTGCAAGCCGCATATCTAAGTCGATATTGTTTGCTCGGTCTGGTAGATTTCAATGTTGAATGTTTGAGCTTGCCCTCTGTTTTCGGTTCGAGAAAGTGGAGTTCGCCATAGGTGATTTTATTCGATTTCACGTGATGAGACATGCAGAATGAAAGAGCTGGGACAAGTTTCCTGAGATCGACAGCATACGTCATTGACGGGTATACCGTTTGAAGTGAAGAGCTTACTAAACTATTTCTTTCAAGAGCATAAGATCGTCAAGTTTATTTCTTTGGCTAGAGACGAACCACCGCCAAGTGAAACAACGCTCATCTCTTCACCCCACGAAAGATGTCGATCCATATTCTGAGCATCGCAACCTGGGCAAGATAGACATTCAGGAGACGAATCTTTTGAGTACATGATCGAAATGATGATTCAAGAGCGAAATGATCAGTCGATCTGGGAGGACTTGATTGATACATCCACCTGGCAGGTGAGAAACCGATCCCTTTTTCGAAGCGCCCACCAAATGTTGTTTCGTATCAACGATGGTGAGAATTGATGACAGGCTTCATAAATTTGAAAGTTAAGTATCCTCAACTCGATAGCTCGATGTGAGAGATGGAAATTACAATGGTTACACGTGACCTTACTACTCCGTCTAGTTCCCCCCATGTTCCTTCCTTCGATACCTTTACCTTCTTCGCATCACCAATATCTCAATCATCACATCGTCTACTTCCCTTCGACATAAAAAGCTCTTCACGGTCATCATTGCATCATTTTTGAGCACCATTTCTTCTTTCCCGGAGGCTCCGCTCGCCATTCGCTCGTTAGGTTTCTACTGATTTGGCAGCGAAGAAGGATGATATGCTATATAAACTTGCATGATACCCGTCACGGAAGATATTAGTCCGAATAGGATGGTCAAGAGCACTATCAGAACGATTGCACCCCAGAAACTATACCATCTTGCACCATTCCGCCGATCATTCCACCATTGTGAGAGGTTTGTGGGTTCGGAGTCGTCGAAGGCTTGTTTGATCAAGCAGAGTCTCTCACCCCAGAATTTGTATTTATTTGGATTTCTTCCTCGAATACCCATGATTTGTTGTCGCGCCTTCGGGTCCAGAGGAATTCGGGTAGTCTTCGATGCTTTATCAAACCATTTCTTACAGGAGATATCGAAACAGGGAAGAATCAATGCAAACGTTTGCAGAGTCTCCTCTAGAAGCTCTTCGGGCAATAACCAGCTATGAGCGTCTTATCAGCGCATAGTCTTCAGGCGTAGAGCACCATTCAGTGATTTGTACGAACCTATCTGCTGGCGCACTAGTCGAAGTTCTGTTGTAAAGCTGTAGGATGCTCGGAAATCGAAAAAGCTTGACAGTTGGCTCAGCGACCTCATCGTTCAAAAGTAAATGGTCCGCAAGGTGTTCTGTCCAAACTATGCGAAATCCTGCCACCCGCTCAAGTGAGTAAGAGTTGATTGCTTTCGGGAAACGCTGCTCTGTCTGCAGCAGCCCTTGCGACTTGAAAGCCTTAGTGATAATATCCACTAAACTCTCATTCTCATGCCAAGCAATACAACTTGTACTAGCTCTTGCATACGGTTCCTGCGGACCGCAGTTTATCAAGAGCCACAATTTGACGGCGAGTGAGATAGCATTTTGTTTCTGGCTACTGTTGCAGGTCTCGTATCGCTCCTTAAGTGAGGTTGACTTCAAGGCATCGGTCGGTATTTTCTCAAATGCTGCTTCCTCCCCCACTGGCGGGTCCTGGGGGAAGAATGACAATATCTCTGGAGAAGTCCTGGCCTTTGATTTATGTGCACGCAGGTGTTCGATGAGGTCGATAAGATCTCGATACGTTTGAAGGGCTATGTTGCTGGCCATAGACGCCCAAGTCCTACATTCCGAAGCGAAGCACACGAAGTAGCCATCATAGTCCTCTATTCTATGCCGGAGCACATTTCGGGGCAGACCCACAAGACCTTCCAGGAGAATCAATTTTATATCAGGCGGTAATCGAGAGTTTTGATTCACAAATATCAATGAGTCTACATCGACGTTGGCCATCCTTCAATGGAACTCTCCCGCGCTTTGGAGAATTGATTTTGGTTCTAATATGGCCTCTTCTTGAAAATCTATTTCTTTTATGCAAGACACTAAACAGCCCGACAGAAAGCCTCACCAGAATGCCCTACCGCTTCGCCCAGCTTGTGTGGAATCAATTTCTTTCTTCTCGGTAAAGCACCAATCCTAAATGCCTAGCCCAGCCACTTTCGCCTCCTTCTGTTTCACTTACGAGTCTGTTCTTTCTTGTGCGCGTGGTGCAATCATTAAATCTCGGACAGGTCTCGAGAGCAACGAAGTGGACTTTCTCTTCGTCATGATCTTTGAAAATGTCTTCTGATCCGAATAAGCCGCGAGCACGCCGTCTCACAACTATACGGCAAGCTTTCGCGACTCTACGCAAAGTGACACGAGAGCCTTTCCGGAGGATCAATTACCCGCAGCCTTGTCCCAAGGAATTTGAAGACTCATTCGGGGACGAAATCAATTCCATTGATCAACGTCGTCGTTGGCGTCTTGCAGGAAAAGCTGCCGATATTTGGAACAACGACCTCCTATCCATCATCGCAGACATCCTAAAATACAATATAGAACAGATTTACGGCAGAAGCTCCGAGCATCCTTATCTGGGGGTCCACTGTTGGATGATCGGTTACAACAAGCAACGCGCTCATCCAACTGTCGTGGTGAGCTCCGACCTTGAACATCACGCTCATGCTGTGAGGCTTCTTAGCTTGATTTGCGAGCTTGGAAACCTTAAGGGCAAAAAATTCAAGGGCAGAACAATGAATGGCTCTCCCTCACTTTGTACCCGGGGAATAGAATCTGATAAGGTCGACATCCTGCTCCCAGATAAAGATTATGGCCTGTGCGGGTCAGATGCGTTTATTCAGTCATCGGGGCGACATGCAACAATTTGTTGTGTCCTGAATTACGATGGAAAGGACTTTGCGCTGACTGTGAGCCATGCTTTCAAGGTGGAGAGTTTGAGTGAGAATGTCACAAAGCACACTCCGAACGAGCCACGATTTTGTTGTGAAGAATGGGAGCTGGGGGATAACCCCGGAAATGAGTACTTGAATGTTGAATCAGAGAAACGAGCCCCATGCTTAGGTAAAGTAACTTCCTATATCTGATTTTCAATCCTGATAATTTTCAAGTTCAGGATTCCCTTCCAAGTAGTGTTGAAACTATACGCCAGTCGAAAACGTGCATGAAGGAGAAAGGCTTCACTTCGTTCATGATTCACAAATCCAATGATCCATATGGTTGCGATTGGGCTCTCTTAGCTTTAGAGGGACAAACAATGGACTTGTCATCTTACAATCTAAACATCAAGACACAGGCCATGTACGATGGTAACAAGGAATTTGTTCTTCGTTCCGTTGCGTCGACGGCACCTACTGGTCATGTTTGCATTGTCACCAGACGCGGCATCGTGAAAGCAACTGGCAGTGGCTCTTCGACTATTATTAACCTAGGGTCATCATTGAGAGGCCGGGTAGCATGGACCTTAGAAGTTGACAGTCACATAGGTAAGAAGACTTTGGTCACAAACATTTACCTTCTAACCACTTTCCAATACAGAACTTGGGGACTCTGGTTCTCTCGTCATCGATCTGAAGACAGGAGCCATGTATGGAATGCTCGTTGCTACTTCTCAAACCTTGGGCGAAGCGTATCTTATTCCGATGGCTGATATTTTGAATGATATTCGAGCAGCGATGCTCGGGAAACTGGCGTTAATGCCGTCTAAGTTGCCCAACACCATTTCATCGCCTCTCACAAAACTCTACGAAGTCGAGAAAGAAGTCTTGCTATCATCACAACTCACGTCCAATACATCTTTCCCAGACATTTCTCTCACTCGCGCAAACAGTAGCTCTTCATCGGCATTATTAACGTCCCCAATATCTCCAATCTCACCCGTCGATCTCTCAGAAAAAGATCTCGATGGAAATCGAGCGTGGAGTCGGAAATCTATTCTAACCCTTGGTATGTTCTTATTTCCCTAGTCAATACAACGAGAAATAGCTTGCTGATACAAAGTACAGATGGCGGTGGTATTCGAGGATATGCCACATTGCTGGTGATGAAAGCACTGATGGACCGCATTAGCGAGATAGAAAACCAATATTTTTCAGCTTCACCAGAGGCGTACGATTCGTCATTCTCGCCGACAGAATCTGATCGGAAGTCAGTAGATGGATATCTACCCTGTCATTATTTCGACTACATAGCTGGTACAAGCACCGGCGGCCTTATAGCCATCATGCTCTCACGTTTAAGAATGCCCGTTGACGAGTGTCTCGACGAGTATCAAACGATGGCTGACAAAGCATTCGGCAAACCACGATTCTTCTCTATGCGTGGGCCTATATATTGGCCTAAGCGTCCCAAATATGACTCTCGAGTATTAGACCAAGCCATTCTTGATCTCGTGGAAAGGCGTCAAGCGCTAGTTCGTAGGTGGTGCAAAGATTTCCACAGCCCCCCAGACATGTGCCGCACGTAAGTGATCTAGCGTTCCTTGGATCTTCTTTCTAGTACTGATATTCCTAGGATTGTTGCTACTAAGAAGCATATCAAGCACCACCATCCAGTTACAAGGCCTCATCTCTTTCGATCGTATGAAACCGGTGATGAAATTTCAATTTGGCAAGTTGCCCGAGCTACATCTGCAGCACCAAGCTACTTCAAGTCCTTTAAGATCGCGGATGCCAAATTCACAGACGGTGGTTTTGATAATCATCAACTTGACCAATTTGCTCGGCAAGAAATACTAAACAATGAGCACCTCTTGCCAGCATGTATCATAAGCATCGGAACCGGCACATCTCCCAACCGCAATTTCCCCCAAATATCCTCTCTGAGAGATCACCTAAGAAAGACACATCAAAGAACAGAACCAAAATCTGTCAAGCTACCCTCGATACAAGCCCAACAGAAATTTACTTACTTCCGATTCAATGTGTCTGACGGTCTTGGAGATGTGAAGTTTGACGAGTGGAAAGCCCCAAAAGGCGGACGTGCCGGCACACTGGAGACAATCGCTCTAGCTACAAACGAATACCTTCGTCAAGAAAGCGTCCAAGAGGAACTTGAAAAGCTAGCAATGGAGCTTGTACGATGCCGCCGAAAAAGAGTGTGGAGTGATGCTCAACGATGGGACCGTTTTGCGTATGGAGACAAATCTAACGAGGGTTCCAGAACGTCTGATATTTCTTGCTCACCCACGGGACGCTCAGATAGACAGCTAAATTCCGACGTCGAGGAGCACCGACCGCCTTCGTCTGAATCTAAGCAGCGGTTGTGGACAAGTTGCGATTGTGGAGCTAGGCGTTCAGAGGAGCACCCGCCCAGCAAGAAAGATCCTGGGAAAGTTTGGGAATGTTGGAGCTGTGGATGGTGCGCGCCTGGGGAATTTGACCGATAGTTCATCTATTCATAACCGGATTCGATGTGTCATTCATTGATGGGAATGAGTATTTTGCTCTTGGAATGGTCTCAAAATTTGCATAGCGCTGGCGTTGGATCTTGAATTATCTTGTTAAAGGAATATGATGGTATATTCTGATCGTAGTATAGAATGAAAGTAGTGTCATCTAGACTACACGCTTTATAGTCTCAGCTCTTTTCAACGCGACTCAACTAATGTAAAGGAGTTCAAACCGAACTCCATTGACAAATACTCTAAGAATGCGTTCAAAGAATACTTAGCATCGATGAACTATGAAATGCCTTTTGGTACTGGAATTATCCCGTCATGCTTCGAGAATACACACGTGACCCTCTTCCAATCTCATCACGATGTTGCGGCGAAATTACATTTTTATCCTACCTTATTCTACTCAAAGTTTAGCATACCCAGAGTCTCCCATCTTTCTTAGCACGATGTTCTAATTCATGACATAATGACGTGTACTCTCTCTTATCAGTATGAAAAGCTAGGAACATTGTCAAATGGAAATGACATATGCAGACGCGTCGCAATAGCAGGCCCGTATAACATAGTTGTCGTACCAGCTCAAACCATCGTTTGAAGGAAACCTTTCAAAAACAGCCGGCGCTAGGCGTTTTCTTCATGTCGAGCATCAACGATGGCTATTGGCTCACATGGTTCTACAGTACCAGCAAGGCTGCGGCTGGAAAGCGCCTCGACATCTCTTCCTTCTTCCTCTTTCACATCGCCGTCTCAACCACGACGACAGTTTCATTCTGCGCGTTTAATCAGTGAATTCGTCCCATTTACTCGTAATTCAAACCACGACTGCGTTTTCTTTTCAAGCCAACAAAAATGGACGGGCTGAGCGCCGCCGCCAGCGGCATCGCGGTTGTCTCCCTCGCAATCCAACTCGTCGATTCCGTCCGCGACATCCAGCGCTTCCTTCACCGCGTCTCCGATGCCCCCAAAGAATTAAAGCGGCTCCTAGATTTACTCGAACAGCTTGAGTTGATCCTCGAGAGCATCGGCATGATCATCGAGCGACAGAATACCCACGAGCCTGATCATGATGCAGCGGTTTCGGCAAGTGTTTTGAGAGCTCTCAAGACTTGTGAGAATAAGTTGTTGATGCTAGAAGATGTGGTTGAGGTTGCGAAGAAAGCTTCGGGTGGAGGGAGGGTTGCGAGATCTTTTGGGGCGTTTAGGTTGGCTTGTAAGACGAGGGATGTCGAGGAATTTGAGGGGCAGTTGCAGCATGCCATTAACATCTTGAATTTAACAATGACGGTCAACCTGACGTGAGTTTCCGTGGTTTATGTCATGGGTTTAGAACTGATTGCTTGCAGTGTTGCTCACTCCCAGAGTACGAGAAGGATACTAGATAACATGACAGCCTCAGCTAAGAAGCCGTTGCTGACAGCTGCTTCTGATGACATGGAAAAGTATACTAAGGTGGTATCAAATAGGTTCCAAGGAAAACGCTTCCCTGCGAAGGATACGAGCGTATCTCATTGGTCGACGGCCACTCTGCACCAGTACCCAACACCTTTTGGAACTTTCCACTTGCGACATATATTGAGTTCAACAAGACTCGCAAGTGAAAAGCCTACTCCTAGCACAATCACTAGTAGTGAGAAGACACTTACCTTCTCCCCCTCATTCCTCTCTCGATGTATCGAGATGCGGTATTCGAGCACATTCGGGGTTGTGTCTCGGAGTTTCAGGACCTATCCCGTACTTCCAGAAAATCATCTAGTTATAGAAATATATTATTCTAGAGATATTACTAGTCTTCAAGAATACTTCGGTCGTGGTGTCTCACCATTTAGTACTGATATATATGGTCGTGGTCTGTTACACGTAAGACGTCCAAAAAAACGGAAAGCAACCTCAAGTTATAAAATGACTGAACTATCAGTAGATTGCTGTTAGTTATCGCCAGATCGATGTTTGCAGATTGCTTATACAACTTGGATCGAGAGTAGACGCCACAGATAATTATGGCATGTAGGCATTCTCTTCAAGATCAAAGATCACCATCAATACGTCATGGCTAATATCTGTAGCCCTACATATTATGGCATCTTCAGTGGCAGCAATAAGAGACCTATTGTTGACCTTGTTCGCTTGATATTCCCTCAGAATATGGATAACGACATTGCCGAGTCTTGGCCAGGCTTATTTCGTTATGCATCACCACACTATTTCCAAAACTTTGTGCGCGTTATGAATGAATTGGTGACAGCAGAGAATATCAATGTGTTTCAGACTTCTCCCTTACTCGCAGTGGTCGAGTCCTTGAGCTGGGCCGCGATCACCCCAACAACCTTGTCTTTAGATTTATGGAGATACATTATCCGAAAGTTAGTCAATCTGGGAGCGAACATTCACCACTTTTCAAATATGTCCCCGCACACATTGCTTGATCGCGTACTTCTTTTTGGAAACGATACGTTTGGATCGAAATCAGTGGCGGCTGTTTGGCTTGATGGTCTTCGCGATGCTGGAATCGATCTTACGGCTTACCTAGACACAGAATCAAAAATCCACTCTGGCACTCCTCCTTTGATTCAAGATAACTGGGTTCGAAAGCGTCAACTGAAGTTTTCATATGATCCTCCTAGTATTTCCTGGGAGTGGTGGACAGATCCAGAAGGGTGTGCTTACGCACTGCTGGAAGAATTCAAAAATTTCAATTCACCTGAAGTTGTTCACAAGAAATGGAATCTAGATCCGGAAACTGAATGCTGGCCATATACGACAACATACTCACATTGCTGCGACTTTAAAGTTGAATGCGGGGATGTCACGACTCTTGCCGAAAGAGACGTTGCTAGACTTGCTAAAGAACGCTTTCAACGCCGGCAACTCAAGAAGAATCTTAAACTTGCCAAAATCCAAGGATTGTTGGGCGGACCTAAACTACCAGGATCGTGGGTCGATTGATCGTCGACAAAGCTATGTGGCATATCGCAACATAGGGATTGGAGTTATGGATTCAAGGTTGCTTCGGATAAAGATATTTCGAGCGCATTGCATGGAAGATTAAGTGATAGCAGGCTTTGGGATAATCTTGCAAGTGTTACATAGATGTGCGCATTTGGGAAGACGCTTAAGAAAGGGAGGAAATAAAGCAAATGGAGAGATGGAGACTGAATCTCGAATAAGCTGGGTGTATATATATTGGTCTGTGTTCAAAATGGAGGATTCCGCAAATCTCAATTCATCTATCACATGTAAAAACATTCAATCTCCTTTCTATGGTAAACAGACATCATAGAAAATTCAAGGAACAGCAAGGGCAACAACTCTTCCCGCAATTAGCGCAATAACCCCAGCAAATTGTTGAATACCAACACCCACTATCTCGAACCTCTCGACCATCCTAAGCTTCGACAACGTCTTTACAGTCCTCCATCCCAAATATCCGCTTCCCCTGGTAAGCCAAAGAACTAAAACTCAAAGCTCGCTCCCTCATTAACCCCAAATTATCTTACCCTACTTCTAGATCCCGCATAAGCAGATAGACCGAAGGAGCGAACGTCTCAGACTCAGAGGTGGCGTGCAGAGGATGAGACCGGTAAAGAAAACTAAGAGGAGTGGGTAGATGTTACGAAATTTTTTACTGGAATTTAGTTTTGAGGGTGACGAAAATATGAGGGATTAGATAATTAGACCCGTACCTACGCCTTTGACCTCTTCCCATAAATTACAGAAGAAACATCTAACCCCCACAAAAAATCATAACGAGAGTATGAATAATTATGTCTATATATATATAGAACTCCCTTTCCCGAGATTGATCAAAGTAAAGTACAGAAAGTATCTTCATCCCACGAGGGATCAGCTCCTCCCTTCTAGATCTGAACATATATCTCATTATATCTTACTGCCTATGCCTCGGAATCGCTGTATGATTTTCGAATAGGTGGGTAAAGCTTCCGTTATTGTGTCATCGATCCGGACTTTTCTGGAACGGGAGCAGCGTTCCCATGTCATATACCGTGGTATCTCTTGGTTCTGGGTTACATGGCCACGAGTTCCCTATCGGCTGTGACTGACTTCTGCACGAGATTTTGCATCCTGGTCCTTCCGGCAGAAGGTCTGAGATGGTAGATAAATTTCCCTCTTGTGTGGTGTAGGGGATGTTCTTTGTGGAGTCGGAGTAGTTGAGCTCGTTTTTCTGAGTTCTATAGTGTAAGTCGACGCGTTGATAGGGCGTGGGAGAGTGGACCGGTTGTGAAGACGTTGTTAGCTTTGTCTGCAATGCTGGGACTTCATTTCGCTGACAGCTAGCCGTGGGTTCGGAAGGGCGGCAATGGTAGTATGTGTGGTAAGAACTTTCTCATCTTCACATCCGTTGAATGAAGCTCCAAAAACAGCTTGGTGTCAGCGTAGGTGCAAGGTTGTTCGGCCACAGCCTTGCCCAGAGAGTTTCTGAATGAATAGCTGAGTAAAGACTCGTCAGTCAGAGATCTAGAAGAACAGGTACCCGCCAGGGCAATATCTCCTAGGTTCTGTTATTTTCGAGTCGCTGAGGGTTTATCAGCGCGATGAATCTTACTCACGTCGCTTGGTTACCAGACAGCAATCCAAGATTTCGTTTCAATTACTTTGGCCAATACGACAGCCTGCTGAATCCCCATCGTCTCACCAATCCTCTTCAGGTTCTTGACAACGAAGTCTTGAACTTCCTCAGTGGCAATGTCTATGATACCCGCAAACCACAATGGCCATATCAGAAAATAGGGACCGGACATCCGAACAAGCGGAAACCCATCCCCCGAACTGCTCCCTCCCCGGAAGTCGGTCCATGGGAAGCGCAGTTCAGAGAGATTCACGGCCATACTTGGATCATTGGCCTTAGGGAAGTGGGAAGAGGAGACAAAGCCGAGGTGTTGAGGGAGAGTGGAAAGAATATCGGCTTGCAACTCAAATAGGAGATCGGTGGACTTTTGGAATTGCGCTGTGTGTTCGGGGCCCGTGAAAAGTGGTGGTTTGGATGTAAATCCCTTGAGTAGGGCGTCGCGAACCATCTCATTTAGCATTGCTCTGATTGTTCGCATTGCGTTCCAGATTTGAGAGACCCAGTAATCGTAATAGATATGATACCGACCATTCCAAACAAAATCTAAATCCACATCGGTATATACCGTCTCGTATTCCCAGTCTGAAGGGAGATTAGTGGTGAATATTGTTTGGAAGATGTTGTCGAGGGCTAAGGCTTTTTCCATGATGAGGGCGGGATCGCTGAGAGAGCCGCTTTGGACACTGGCGCGGAAATTCGTGAACGCCATCATGCTTTCTTGGACTAAAAATGCTGGGTCTGGATGTTCAAGCTGCTTTTTGGCCTCGAGTGTCCATTCGATGATGTGTGACGGCAGTGGTAAACCGCGTTGGATCTACATGATTTCGAAGTCAGTATTCGCTTGTCCACGGTGTGAGCTCCCGGGATTTGGCAGACGAGAAGGGGGTTTGAATGTCTGGTAAATTGTGACACTTTCGATGTGAAGGGACTTTCAAAATTACTTACGCAGCAAATCTGAAGGCTCGAGGCAACCTGGATAAACATTCGGCGGCCTCTGGGAGTGTTGAGCTGATCGCGACCCCGCAATTTGAGGAGTGCAGCAGCTCCATTAACATGTTCTGCCCAAGCTTGAAGCGACCTTTGATTGCAGCCGGTAATAGTCTCGAAGATGCTCAGCACCATTATTGCCGTCAACGTACTATCCTTCTTGACATGCACTGGCGACTTGAGAGCGTTGTTAGTGGCTTGCAGTGCCTTTGTGTACTGATATCGCGCATTTTTATATAATGATGGCGCGTGTGAGGCATGT
>Ga0182030_10014090_pt1 | contig 15830 bp, 10 predicted proteins | sample 812S3MmetaG_FD_121299 | JGI IMG/M metagenome (GOLD analysis project Ga0182030, IMG submission 121299) | Permafrost microbial communities from Stordalen Mire, Sweden - 812S3M metaG (Illumina Assembly) | ecosystem: Environmental > Terrestrial > Soil > Wetlands > Permafrost | place: Sweden...
CAGGACCATAACGGATTCACCCACCAGGATCCCGGGTTCCTCGATCACGTCATCAACAAGAAGGCCGACATCGTGCGGGCCTATCTGCCGCCCGATGCCAACTGCCTGTTGTCAACCTTCGATCATTGTCTGCGCAGCCGGAATTACGTGAACGTGGTGGTCGCCGGCAAACACGCTTTGCCGCAATGGCTGACCATGGAAGAAGCCGTCATACACTGCACGCAAGGTCTTGGCATCTGGCAATGGGCCAGCAACGACCAGGACAGCGAACCCGATGTCGTGATGGTTAGTTGTGGGGACACACCGACGCTGGAGATCATGGCGGCCGTGTCTATCCTGCGTCAGCATCTGCCCGAACTGAAGATCCGTGTGATCAACGTCGTCGATCTGATGAAGCTGCAATCGGCAAGCGAGCATCCGCATGGATTGAACGAGACCGACTTCGATTCTCTTTTCACCAAGGACAAGCACATCATATTTGCCTTCCATGGCTATCCCTCGCTGGTGCACCAGCTGACTTATCGCCGGACCAACAGAAATATTCATGTCCACGGCTATAGGGAAGAAGGCACGATCACCACCGCCTTCGACATGCGGGTGCAGAACAAACTCGACCGCTTCCACCTGGTACAGGACGTCGTCGATCGTTTGCCGCATCTGGGCAGCAAGGGCGCCTATCTGAAGCAGATCGCGCAGAACAAGCTTGTCGAGCACAATCTTTACATCGATCAGCACGGCGAGGACATGCCGGAAATCCGCAACTGGAAATGGGGTGCGGCGAAATGACCGTGCAGGAACTCGCCGACACCGCCCGCCAGTTGGTCGGCAGTGGCAAGGGCATTCTCGCCATGGATGAGAGCAATGGCACCTGCGACAAGCGGTTTGCGGCGGTGGGGGCGGCACAGACCGAAGAGGAACGGCGCTCCTATCGCGAATTGATCGTGACCACGCCGCGTCTCGGCGAAAGTATCAGCGGCGCGATTCTCTATGACGAGACGATCCACCAGCGCAAGAAAGACGGCACGCCGTTTGTCCGGGTCCTGACCGATGCCGGCATCGTTCCCGGCATCAAGGTCGATACCGGCGCAAAGCCGCTCGCCGGCCGTCCTGGCGAAACCATCACCGAAGGCCTGGACGGATTGCGCTCGCGGCTGCGGGACTATTTCGAGATCGGCGCCCGCTTTGCCAAGTGGCGGGCCGTCATTTCCTTGGGCGATGGCCTGCCGAGCCGGGGCTGCATCGAGGCCAATGCCCACGCGCTCGCCAGGTATGCCGCCTTGTGCCAGGAAGCCGGGCTCGTTCCCATGGTCGAGCCGGAAGTGCTGATGGCCGGAGCGCACAGCCTGGAGCGTTGCCAGGAGGTCACCGAAGCTACGCTGCATAGCGTTTTCAACCAGCTTTACGCCCAGGGTGTCATCCTCGAGGGCATCATCCTGAAGCCCAACATGGTTGTTCCAGGATTGAGCTGTCCAAAGCAGCAGACGGTGGCGGAGGTCGCCGCCGCAACAGTGACGTCTCTGCGCCGGGTCGTGCCGGCCGCTGTTGCCGGAATCGCATTCCTGTCCGGCGGGCAATCAAGCGAACTCGCCTCGGCCCGTCTGAATGCCATGAACGTCATCGCCGCATCCGCGGGCGCGCATCTGTCCTGGCCACTGGCGTTTTCGTTTGCCCGTGCGATCCAGCAGCCGGCCCTGGAGATCTGGCGTGGCCAGGGAAACCAGGTCGTGGCGGCACAACGGGCACTGGCTCATCGGGCGCTTTGCAACAAGGCCGCATTGCGGGGCGAATATTCGGCGGCCATGGAGCGGGCATGACGTCCGCAACCGAACCGGGACTTAGTTTGTATTTCATCCGGCACGGTCAGACCGAATGGTCGCTGACCGGCCAACATACCGGCCGGACAGATCTCCCGCTAACCACGCAGGGCGAGGATCAGGCGCGGGAACTCGTTCCCTGGCTGGAGCAGGTTCATTTTACGCGTGTCCTGACCAGCCCGCGGCAACGCGCACGACGGACCTGCGCGCTGGCTGGGTTGGGCGCGAGAGCGGAAATCGAGCTAGACCTGCAGGAGTGGGACTATGGCGACTACGAGGGCAAGCTATCCCTGGATATTCGAAAGCAGCGCCCCGGTTGGAATGCCTTTCAGGACGGTTGTCCCGGCGGCGAATCGCCCGAACAGGTCGCCGCCCGCGCCGACCGGCTGATCGTGCGTCTCTGCTCGATGGACGGCAAGGTGGCACTGTTCTCCCACGGCGAATTCGGTCTCGCTCTGGCCGCGCGATGGATCGGACTACCCGTGATCGACGGACAGCATTTCCTGCTCGGTACGGCGTCGCTCAGTATCCTCGGTTATAACCCCGCTCACCCCAAGATAAGGGTGATCGCGCTGTGGAACGTATCCCCGGCGGACTCGCCGCAGTTCGTCTCATGTCCATCCAAGATCATAGAGGGCTGAACCCATGCGGCCTCTGATCGCCGGTAACTGGAAAATGCACGGGCTGATCGCGCAACTCGCGGAAATCGAGAAGGTCGCCGCGGCGGTCGTGGCCATCAAACCGCCGGCCGACGTCCTGATCTGCCCACCGGCGACGTTGATTGTGCGGGCGGCGGAGCTGGCCTTGCATCGGATCGCCATCGGGGGACAGGACTGTCATCCGGAAGCTGCCGGTGCATTCACCGGCGACCTCAGCGCGGAGATGCTCAAGGATGCCGGTGCCTCAGCGGTCATCCTTGGCCATTCGGAGCGGCGTCAAGGCCATGGTGAGACCGACGCCATGGTGGCGGCCAAGGCCAATGCGGCGCGGCGCACCGGCCTGCTGTCGATCATCTGCATTGGTGAAACGCAATCCCAGCGCGCCGCCGGTGGGACGTTGCAGGTTTGCCGCGACCAGATCGCCGGCAGCGTGCCGACCAGCATGACCGCGGCGGACGTCGTGATCGCGCACGAGCCGCTTTGGGCGATCGGAACCGGACGCACGCCGACCGCAACCGAGATCGCCGACGTGCACGGACATATCCGCCGAACCCTGGTGACGCATTTCGGGCCCAAGGGAAAGGCTGTTCGCATCCTCTATGGCGGATCCGTGAAGGCGACCAACGCGCTTCAGATCCTGGCGATACCGGACGTCAACGGCGCGCTCATCGGCGGCGCGAGTTTGAAGGCGATCGATTTCGACGCGATCATCAGGACAGTCGCGGCCAATGCCGCCCGGAACGGATCAACTGGTCAACAGAAGCGAGCCGCCGGCACAGGTCCATGACCTCAACCATTCGAAAAGGTATAAACCGTTATGCGCGTGGGACTGGCCGCCGATCACGGTGGATTTGCTCTGAAGCAGGCGCTGGCAGAGCAGTTGCAGGCCTCTGGATATGTTATCGTTGATTTTGGTGCCTTCCACCTCGATTCAGGCGACGACTATCCCGATTTCGTCATTCCCTTGGCCCATGCCGTGGTGGCGGGACAAGTCGACCGCGGCGTGGCGCTGTGCGGCAGTGGCGTCGGAGCATCCGTCGCGGCCAACAAGGTTGCCGGCGTGCGAGCTGCTCTCATTCATGACATCTTCTCCGCTCGTCAGGGCGTTGAAGATGACGACATGAATATCCTGTGCCTCGGCGGCAAGGTGATCGGCCCGTCACTCGCCCTCGAACTTGTCAACGGGTTTCTGGCTGCACGTTTCAGCGGCCTGCCGCGTCATCGCCGCAGGCTGTCGAAGGTGGCGGCATTGGAGAATGCGCACGCCGAAACCTGATGGAGCGACCGTCACTCTTCTGTGAGAGGAGGGTTACGCCATCAGTTCCTTGCGGATCAATTTCAGTTCGTGCTCGCGCTCAGGCGTCGTCTTCGGATAGCGCATGTTGAGTGCTTCCATGGCCTCAACAATGACCTCTGAAACAATCAGCCGGGCGTTGTCCTTGTCATCGGCGGGAACGACGTACCAGGGAACATCAGTGGTGGTGGTCGCCGTCAGGCAGTCCTCGAAAGCCGTCATGTAGGCGTTCCAGTAGCCGCGCTCCTTGACGTCCGCCATGCTGAACTTCCAATTCTTCTCCGGCTCCTCGATGCGCGCGATGAAGCGCTTGCGCTGCTCCTCCTTCGACAGATGCAGGTAGAACTTCAGGATCAGCGTGCCATTGGCGTGAAGATGCCGCTCAAAATCCACGATCGATCGATAGCGGTCCGTCCAGACCGCCGATTTCACAAGCAGGGCTTCCGGCAGGCCTTCATGATGCAGTATTTCAGGATGCACCCGGGCGATCAGCACTTCCTCGTAGTAGGATCGATTGAAAATGCCGATCCGCCCGCGTTCCGGGAGGTCACAGCTCGTCCGCCACAGAAAGTCGTGCAGCAACTCCGTAGCGCTGGGCTGCTTGAAGCTAAATACCTCGCAGCCCTGCGGATTGACCCCGGACATCACGTGCCGGATGATGCCATCCTTCCCGGCCGCGTCCATGGCCTGAAATATCAGCAGAATCGCACACTGCCGAGACGCGTAGTGCAGCTGTTGCAGCGACGTCAGTCTCTCGACGTGGTGCGCAATCTGCTTATTATAATGCTCGGTCGACTTGCAGATCGGTTTGACGTCGGTCGGCCACTTCTTCAGATCGACCTGGTCACCTTCACCGACGCGGAAATCACTGACGTCTATTTTCATTTTGATCCCTTGGCTGGCGTTGCCGGCGCCGGTTTTTCGGAACGCTCGCCGTCACCTGCACCTGCGATGGCCTTGGGTGACGCGTCGGGCGGCGCCACGCTTTCGGTACCGGCCTTGGGTGCTGAGGGTTGAAGCGGCGCCTGCGCCGCGACGATGGCATCGGCGACGATGTGACCGGCACGCTCTGGATCCTTCAGCAGGCCAGCCCGCGCCAGATCGTCGACGATCGTCTTCATCAAGGTGCCGGGTTTCCCGGAGGACGCCTGGCCTTCCTCCGGCGCGCCCTTTGCGGCCTGAGGCGAGGGCTTCGACTTGGCCTCCGACTTGGCCTCCGACTTGGGCTCTGGCGCTGCAGCGGTTGTGCTCTGGGAATCAGCGGGATGGGGGCTTTCGGATGCGGTCACGTCGTTGGCGACTGCCTTGGGTTTGGCGTTGGTGTCGCTTCCGGGCCCGGAGCCGGGCTTATCCGCTGGCTGAGAAGCGTCCATGGACGTCGCCGCCGGCGCGGCGATGGCCACCGGCTTGGTGTCGGCCTTGAGACCATCCAAAACCTTGTAGGTGAGCAGTTTCAACGGATCACCAACCAGGAACCAGAACAGGGCGTAGCCCCAGACGATCCCGGCATATTTCCAGCCAAGGGGTATCACGAGCCCGGCGCCATACACTGCAATCAGCGTCGCCGCCACCTGGGTTCCGCCGACGGCGGCTAACAGGATCCCTGCCGGGCGTGACGACCACCACGGACCACGCGTGCGGGTCTGGAAGATCGTCATGTGTCCCGCGACCGACAGCTTGAGATACATCATGGTTTGGAGTTCCGGATGCCCGAGCAGCAAGATGCGGTCGGCAATATAGAAGAGCAAGAAGTCGCTTGCTGGGCCAATGAGGCCCAGAACTGTGGCGACGCTCAGGACCATACGCATATTCCAGGCTTCGGGCACGTCCCTGTAGCGCACATTGTCATACGCGATCGACAGGATCGCGCCGTCGTTGAACAAGGCCAGCATCACGATCATGATCGCCGTGAGCGGATAAAAGTGAAGGATCAGAATAGCCAGCGTCATGAAAAGTAGTACACGGAGCGTCTCGGCAATACGATAGATCGCATAGCTGTTCATGCGCTGGAATATCTTCCGGCTCTCCTTGATCGCATCGATGATCACGGACAGGCCAGGGGTGGTCAGCACGATGGAAGCCGAGGCGCGGGCCGCATCGGTGGCGCCAGATACGGCGATGCCGCAATCCGCTTTCTTGAGGGCCGGCGCGTCGTTGACGCCATCGCCCGTCATGCCAACGATATGGTTGTGCTTTTGCAGGATATCGACGATGTGAAATTTGTGTTCCGGGAATACCTGGGCGAATCCGTCGGCATCCTCGACGGATTTGATCTCCGCTGCGGTTTCATCGCTGTTGGAATCGCCCAGGCTGGCGCCGTCGAGAATGTTGGTGCCCATGCCCAGTGTCTCGGCGGTCTCCTTGGCGATCGCCAGCGCGTCCCCTGTAACCATCTTGATCTTGACGCCCATCTGGCGCGCCGTCGCAACGGTGGATTTTGCGTCGGTGCGCGGGGGGTCATAGAGCGGCAGCACGCCCAGCAACTGCCATTGGCCGTCGGCATCCGCCCGGGCCACGCCCAAGGCGCGGAAGCCGCGCTCGGCAAAATCGTTGACGGCCTTGTTGTAGGCGGGCCTGACCGCATCCGCATTGGCCGACATCTGCAGGATCACCTGAGGCGCGCCCTTGGCCACCTTGAAGGTGGTGCCATCAGCACCCTTGATGGTCGCCTCGGTGCGCTTGTGCACCGGATCGAAGGGCGTGAAATGCAGCATCTGATGGGCCTGGAAGCCATGGGCGTCCGTCACGCCGCCCAGTACCGCCTGATCGATCGTGTCGTCACTGTCGGTGCGGGAGGCGAGGGCTCCGTTGAGGATGACTTCCGCGGCCGTCGCGCCGCTGATCGCGAACGGGTCGCCCAGCGTCAGCTTGTTTTGTGTCAACGTGCCGGTTTTGTCCGCGCAAAGCACATCTACTCCCGCCAGTTCTTCAATGGCCACGAGCCTGCTGACAATGGCCTTCTTCTTCGCGAGCAGACGCGCGCCGACGGCCATGGTTACCGAAAGCACCGTCGGCATCGCGACCGGGATTGCCGCGACGGTCAAAACCAGGGCGAACTGAAGCAGGGTCAGCATGGGCTCGCCACGCCAGATCCCCACCGCGATGATCACCGCTACCAGAGCCACTGCCAGGACGATCAGGTAGTCGCCGATCTTCAGGACCGCCTTCTGGAAATGGCTAACGGTCACCGCTGTCCCGACCAATTCCGCGGTTCTCCCAAAATAGGTGTTGGTGCCTGTGGCATAGACAAGAGCGCCAATTTCTCCGCGCCGCAGGATCGAGCCGGAGAAGACGGCATCCCCGGCTTTTTTGGTCGCGGGCAGGGACTCGCCCGTCAGCGCGGACTGATCGACGGACACTTCATCGCCTTGGAGCAGGCGCGCATCCGCCGGTACGATGTCGCCGATCCGCAAACGGATCACGTCGCCCGGGACCAATTGATTAGCGGGTGGTCTGACCCACTTGCCATCGCGCTTGACCCGCGCCTTGATGGCAAGACGCGCCTTCAAGGCATCAATGGCATTGCCTGCCGCGCTTTCCTCCCAATAGCCGATGGTGGCATTCGCGAACAACAGCACCAGGATGATGAAAAAATCCGGCCAGTGCTGCACGATACCCGACAGCACGACCGCCGCCTCGATCATCCACGGTATTGGCCCCCAGAAATATCTGAGGAACTTGAGGAGCGCATTGGTCTTCTTTTCCTCAAGTTCATTCGGACCATATTGGCCGAGCCGTTTCACAGCTTCGGCTTGTGTAAGTCCCTCGGGCGATGAGTTCAGCTGCTTTTCCACCTCCGGCATGGCCAGGGTTTGCAGGTGGTTTTGCGTCTTCGGCGCTGGCATCTTGCCTCGCGGCGGCGCCTTGGCCGAGCTGGCGTTACCGGCATGTCGTGCGATCGACACCACGGACCACGCCGCCAGGCTCGCAGCGATACCCAGGATAATACCGAGGACCAGCACCACGGGGTCCTGTACCAGATGCGCGCCTAATCCAGACGCACCCTGCAAAAGGGCGCTTCCCAGGCCATAGAGGCCTTCCGCCACCTGCCGGAATCCGGCCAGCAAAGTGCCGAACGCGTCGGGAATCGAGTTGAATTGCTTGTCAACTGCTGGATTGGTTTGCAATGTCATCTCGAAGAGCTCCGCAATGGCGGAACAGTGCGATCACATCGCCGAGATCCCGCTGGACCAGTCAGTCCCAAGATACCGGCGCGTGCAGCCGCGCGGCGAGGCTCGGAAACTACTTAGTTGCGAGTGAACGGCACAGGCACTCCGTTGTGGCGGAACGACTGCCATGCCTATTCCCCCAACCAGGATAGAGAATGCGCCAGCAAAGCGTGCCCATCAGAACGCCACCACTCGCCGTGTGCCATGATCACCCGTTCGCATGGCCAAGCGAGTACCTTGGACCGCGCAACGCGTGCCGGTGCGCGGTTGAGAAAAGACAAACGCCATTCAAGGGGCGCGAGGGCCTTCCCAGCAACGATCCCGTCTAGATAAGCGATTGGACGCCGCCACCAACTCCAGTGGTTGCATAAAAATCGGTCGCCAAATGCCTCAATGAGGTCAGCGATAATGACGGTCCCGGAAGATCGATGAAGAAAAACGATCTCATCCATGATGAATGATCCTGTGAACCAAGCCAAGTCAATATCGGGTCCCCAGTCTGAAGGAGCGTCATGGCGCAAGGGTTCACGGAATGGGCGAGATTGACGAAATTCATCAGCCCGAGGCTGCAGGTCAGACGCTTTCGAATCGTTGATCTCGGTCCCCACAATTGCGCATCGGGGTAGGCGGCCTTCCAATCTTGCAAGTAAAGGTGATGAATCTTGTTCGGGCTTATTAGGTGACGAACTCGGCCGAGACGGTCCAGCTCGGCACAGAGGTCTCCTTCCAGCTTAATCGGCGACCATACCCAGAGATCACGATTGGCCAGACGTGCGATCACCGAGCGCGTTGGATAAGGAAAGCCATAAAAGCTCACGATCTCGCCCTCAACGACCCAAAGACCGTCATCGATTTCTTCCAACATCAGCCCATCCCAACGGAGGTTTGTGCCGAGATACCCAAGGTAGACATCACGCAACCGTTTTCGGTCTCAATATGAAGCGATAGAATACGACCTTTGATAGCTCCACCAGTCCAAGATAAGCCAGGGTCGCCATCAGCAGGAAAACGAAGAACAACGGCGGAGGCGCAACGAAGCCGAGCCAGGCGCCCAAGGGCAGAAATGGAAGAACTATCGCAATGGTTACCGCCGCTACGTTCATGACGGTCAGGAACATGGCCGGCTTGCTATAAAAAAACAGCCGCCGTGTTCGGATACAAAATACGACGAGCGTTTGGGTCACCATCGATTCAATGAACCAGCCCGTCTGGAACAGAGCCTCGCCGGCGTGAAAGAAGGTCAGCATGGCATAAAATGTTATGAAATCGAAAACCGAACTGACCGGGCCGAAAACAAGCATAAAGCGTTTAATCAGGCTGATGTCCCATTTCAGCGGCTTGACGACGGTCTCCGGATCGACGTTGTCGAACGGTATCGCGATCTCGGATACGTTGTAGATCAGGTTGTTCAAGAGGATCTGAATCGGCAACATCGGCAGGAACGGCAGGATCAGGGTCGCGCCGGCCATGCTGAACATGTTGCCGAAGTTTGAACTTGCGCCCATCAGGACGTATTTGGTTACATTTTGAACCGCGGCGCGCCCGGCCGCGACTGCGTCGCTGACCACCGAAAGATCCGGCTCCAGAAGAATCAAATCGGCCGCTGCGCGGGCAACGTCTGCCGCGCCGTCCACGGAAATCCCGACGTCCGCGGCATGAAGCGCTGGCGCATCATTGATGCCGTCGCCCATGAAGCCGACGACATCGCCCCGTCGCTTGAGGGCCAGCAGGATACGATGCTTCTGCTGCGGGTTGATTCGGCAAAACAGGTTGATCCGGGGCAGTTGGCCAATCAGCGCCTCCTCAGATATCCGATCCAGCGCCTCGCCCGTCAGCACGCCGGTGACGGGCACGCCGATCTGCGCGAACACATGACGGGTCACGAGTTCATTGTCACCGGTAACCACTTTCACGGTGACGCCCGCCTTTTCCAGGTCGCGGATCGTAGCGCCAGCGCTCGCCTTCGGCGGATCGAGGAATACCGCGAAGCCGCAAAAGACCATATCGGTTTCATCCGTGATGACAGCGGTTTCCTGATTTGCGGTTCCAGGCGTCGACTGGGCCAGCCGGCTGGCAATACCCAGTGCGCGGAAGCCTTGCGCGCCCAGTCCATCGAGCGTCGCTTGAAAGGCCGACCGGGTCTCGGTCAGAAGCGGCTTCACGACCCCGTCAGCATCTTGAAATTGGCTGGATAGCCGCAGCATGTCCTCCGGCGCGCCCTTTACGAACAGGCCGCGCTTGCCGTCGTGCTCCACGAGAACCGAAACCCGCCGCCGTTCGAAATCAAATGGCGCTTCGTCAATCTTCCTGAAGCCCGATATGTCGAAGGGACGGGCGGCCAGGATGGCTTCGTCCAACGGGCTCTTGATGCCAGTCTCGAACTTGCTGTTGACGTAGGCGTAGGAAAAGGCGGTCGCGCTCTCCGCGCCGTGGCCGTCGATCACGCGCAGCAGCTTGATTTTCGCTTCCGTCAGCGTCCCGGTCTTGTCCGTGCACAGGACATTCATGGCGCCGACGTCGTGGATCGCCGACAGGCGCTTCACGATCACCTTGCGTTTCGCCATTTGCATGGCCGAACGCGCAAGCGTGACCGTGACGATCATCGGCAGCAACTCCGGCGTCAGGCCGACGGCGAGCGCGACGGCGAACATCACGGATTCCAGGATCGGCCGCGCGAAGGCAATATTCACCACCAGCACGAACACGATCAGCACGACGGTAACGCGCATGATCAGCATGCTGAAGCGACGAATTCCGACAGCGAAGTCGGTGGCCGGCGGCTTCTCCGCCAGGCTGGTCGCGAGGTGGCCGAGCGCCGACCGGCTGCCGGTCCGGCAGATCAGGATGGTCGCGGTGCCGCTAATGACGGAGGTGCCGGAAAATACCACATTGGACGCGCCCGCCGGATTGTCAGGGCCGTAAGCGACGTCGCTGACGGACTTCTCGGCGGGATAGGGCTCACCCGTCAGCAGGGCCTGGTTGACGTAAAGGTCTCGGCTTTCGAGCAGTCTGGAGTCGGCGGGGACGAGATCTCCGGCGACCAACTCGACGATATCGCCTGGCACCAATCGGCTGATCGGCACCGAGACGGCAGCGCCGTCGCGTCGCACGGTCGCTTGCACGGACACCGAGGCGCGCAGCGCTTCCACGGCTTTTTGCGACCGAACATCCTGGACAAAGTCGAATACGATGCTGATCATCACGATAACCACGATCACGACGAAGCTGCCGATACCCCCTGTCAGCGCGGAAACTGCGCTGGCGATCAGGAGGATGATGATCAGGGGGTTTTCGAAGCGGACCAGGAACTGGCTCCAGAGCGGCACGCTTTTGACGCTGGCCGCGTCGTTCGCGCCATAGACGGCGAGACGAGACTTGACCTCCGCCGTCGTCAGGCCACCGACTTTCGTCTCCAATCGTGTCAGCAGGCGGCTCGCGGGCTCCCGCCATATCTGTTCCGGTCCCGGTTCGCCGGTGTCGGCAGGCGCCGGCGCGACAGGATCCGCGACAGAACCATGATCGGCAACCTTGAGAAGTTGCATCTGATACAATCCTCACTCGTGCCCGTGTAAGCCGAGCCCTCGGCCTTCGATCTGTATTGCAGGCTTAGTCAGCGGCGCTATCGTGGTTGATCGACCGAGATTCCGGCTTGGTTTCCCTCAGCGATAGCTAGTTCGGCTCATGTCGGCAGGGTAGCGCCGGAAACTACTTAGGCGGCCATCCCGCGCGGCATGGAGGCACCGGTCGCGGCCTGAACCCGGAGGGTCTACGCGGCAACGGAAACCGTGTTCCGAATCGCCACTCGACCCGAAATCTCTGAAAGTTCGTGCAGTTAGGGAGTTGAAACGCGTTGCTTAAGCGAACCGTCGTGTTTGGCAAAAGCGTAAGTAATTTCCGCGCCCATGAGGACAATTTGTGAGGAATAGTAGACCCAGCTCAGGACGACGATGATTGACGAGGCGATTCCGTAGGTGGACGCAATCCCCTCCTTACCGATGTAAAATCCAATAGCGAACTGGCCGGCCTCGAAGAGGACAGCAGTGATTATGGCACCCAGCCACACGTCGTACCAATCAACCGGCGCGTCCGGTAGCCATTTAAACATCATCGCAAAAAGCAGCGTTGCGATGCCGAAAGAAGTCAAACCCGTAATGAAGTGCGAAAGCGCCGGCTCTACGTGCGAACCCGCATAGTTCCCCAGGGCCGCAAGCCCGGCGGTAACGAGCAGCGACGCTATCAGCAGAAAGCCAAGCGCGAGGACAGCAGCAACGGAAACGACATAGTCACGTATAAAGCGCCATACGCCGAGCCCTGGCGCGTCAGACGTTTCCCAGACAGTGTTCAAGGCGTCCTTTAACTGAACCACGACGCCGAGTGCCGCGAAGATCACCGTTACGACCCCAAGCACCGTGGCAATAAGCCCCTGTCGAGGTCGGCTGGCGGAGGCCAGCATCGCTTCGACGGCTTCTGCACCGGTGCTTCCAAGGGTGTCTTTGATCGAAGAGGCCACCTGCCCATTGACCGCGTCCTTTCCAAAGAAAAATCCGGCGACTGCGATGGCGATGACAATTATAGGCCCGAGCGAGAATACCGAATAGTAGGCTATCGCCGCGCCTTGACGGGAATCTTTATGCTTCGACCAGTTTTTGCCGGCTTCTATTAAAATTGTCCAGAGCAAGCCATTTGCGCTTTCTCCGAGAGAACGCGATCTCGGATATAAAACCTTCCGGCGGAAGGGCAACGGGTGCAACGTAATACTTTGTCTAGCCATATAAATCGATAATCGGCGATTGGTTCCTTAAATCTGCAGCGGTGACGCTGGCACTAATCTGGAGAAAAAGCCACATTCATCGTGATACTTATGCGCTGGCCCGGGCAAATATGGGCATGTCGGCCCTCGGTAAGACGCCTCTCGCAGCTGAAGATGTGATCCAGCAATCGTTTGCAACCGGTCCTCGATAACGTTGATCAAACATAGAGATCGCGATACTCAACGACTTACTTCCGTCGATAACTCTGCGTCGTTCGAATTGGGTGACAATCGATCGGCTCGTCCATCAGTTATGACCTGACGTAGACGCCATTCGAGTTCCTGACTCTTGTATGGCTTGCCGATGATTGCGCTGCCCACAAGAAAATCGGGCAAAACGTTGGTTACATCGTAGCCCGTACTGAATACAAAGGGGATTTGTCGCTCTCTGAGATACGACGCAATCTCCCAGGACATCTCACCGTCAAGATTGACGTCCAGCAAAGCCGCATCGAACGACTCCACTTGCGCCAATGCCAGCGCCTCCGCTTTGCGCGTTGCCGGCCCGATGATCTTCCAGCCAAGGTCGTCAAACACCAATTCCAGCGTCGTTACCAGAAGGAATGAGTCTTCGACGACCAGAATTCGGAAAGCCTCCTGGGCTACTTTCGTCGCCATCTCAACCATCGCCGGCTCGCCGCTAAGCGGCGCGAGCGCATCGGAGTGTGAGACTGAAGAAGAAGGCAGGAAAACCTCACATACGACGCCGGTCCGCAAATAGTGGTTGGTCGCCCTGCCTCCGGTCTCCATTGCGAGCGCGCGTTCGATGAGCGTGGAGCCAAAACCGAGGCGGGTCGGCGGTTTGACCGGTGGGCCACCTGTCTCGCTCCATGACAACTCGATGCCGCCGTCGTCGGACAGTCGCCAGTTTACAGTCACGCGTCCATTGGGTGTGGACAGTGCGCCGTATTTACCCGCGTTCGTTGCCAGCTCATGGACTGCGAGCGACAGCGACAGTGCCGATTTAGGCGTGAGCAGAACGTCTATTCCGCTAAGCACCACGGCCAAGCTTCCGTTCGCGTAGGGGTTCAATTCCTCCCGTAGCAGCTTGTCCATCGAGACTCCCTCCCATCGGCTCTGGGACAGCAGGCTGTGTGCCTTGGCCATCGACTGGATTCGGCCATCCAGGCCTTCGACGAAACCGGTCAACGTGTCGGCGCTGCGGCTCGTTTGCACAACCAGTGCTTGGATGTTCGCGATCGTGTTCTTTACGCGGTGATCAAGCTCAGCCATCAGAAGCTGATCACGCGCAGCCGACCGCTTTCGCTCGATCGCCGCGGCGTTGATGCGGCGCAGTACCACGTGCAGCAGCGAGACACGCAAGTCAAAGGCCGCGTCAAGGTCGGCAGGGCTCCAGGGGAGGCTTCGCCCGCGAACCGTTTGCTTCCAGACCTCGAACGACTTGCGGGGGCTTAGTCGGTCGTCGTCTGGTCCGCTCTGCTGCAGCTTCTTGGGCTCGCCCGCCCAGCTGGACGTCGCCACAAGTTCTGGCCTGAACCAAATGATGAAGTCGGAGGGTTCGGACGACACGGAGATGACGAGGAGTCCCGACGCAACATCGGCAAAGTCCACGGCATCCGGCCAGATCTCCCCCAGCCGGTCCGTTGAGAATATGCCTTCGCTCTGTTGCATATGAGTGTTCAACCACACGACCAGGCTCTTGAGCTGTATTGGCCCCGGTGTGATCCCTAGGAAAGTGATCAGTCCTTTGACGCTGACGGCGACGCCGCCTTGTCGAATCCCCTCATGGGAGATTTCACCGCCATGAATGTAATCGAGCAGGTTCGGAGATTGCTGGGTCAACCCGATCGCGTAATCGTCTGCGCTGGCAAGGTTTAGCATGAGGTTCTGAAGCACCATGCGGCTCGCCAGCCGTTCCTCAAACCGCTCTCCCTTCTCGCGGGCATCTAGTTGCAGCGAAAACATCGAGCCGAACAGCTCGCAAACCGCGCGGAGGTGGCGTGGCAGAATACGCGAGCTGTAGTGGTGGCACGCAATAAGTCCCCAGAGCTTGCCGTCCCGGATGATCGAAATTGACATCGAGGCGTCGATGCCCATGTTACGCAGATATTCGCGATGGATCGGCGACACGTCGCGCAGGATCGCCTGGCTCATGTCGAGAGGCTGTCCGGTGCGCGGATTATTGACGGGAATGAGCGGAGCCGGGTCGTAGTTGACCTGGGTGATCAGCCGGAGCCAGTTCTTTATATAAAGCGAACGCGCTTGCTTTGGGATGTCCGCGGCTGGGTAGTGCAGATGCAGGAAGGGCTCGAGGTGCGTCTCCCGGCTTTCCGCGATCACCCATCCGGATTCGTCCTGCATAAAGCGATAGACCAGCACACGGTCATACCGAGCTACGTTGCGCACCCTGTCTGCAGCACTCTGGCACAGCGCCTGCAGCGTGACCGCCGCATCCAGCCCCTGAACCATTTCGTGAACTCCCGCGAGTGGATCGGCGGCGAAGCGATCAGCTATGTCGGCCGCCTCAAACTCCAGGACAAGCGCTCCGCCGCTGCGGTGCAGACTGGCGTCCAGCGGATGCTCCGGCAGGACCCGTAACAGCGGGTCGAGCAAGTGACGCGGCTTTGCAAGGTCGTACGTCTTGGCCAGTGCGCGCAAGTTTTCAATCTGGTCGAACTGAAAAAGCGTCACGGCTGATCGTCCCAGCAGCTCCTGGATCGGTAGGCCGAGCAAAGCCAGCGTATTGCCCGCTGCCTGCAGCACTTCCAGCGTTTCGGCTTCCAACACGAGCATTGCGCCATGAGGCAGGATGGCGCCCGGAATGTGGATCGGCTCCTGATCGCAGTTCGCGATTTCAGCCGTCGGTGGCGTATGTACGGATGTAGCCATGCGTCACCGAACCCTAATCAGACAACCATTCGTCGATGTCCTACAGCAGATCACTAATTTCCATTTTTACCTAATTCTGTGAATCCGAGGGCCTCGGCACGGTCTTTCGAGGAGCAATGGACCGGCAAAGCCGGGTCGGACCCTGCAGCTTGCAGATCAGCAGTTCGTGATCTTCGCCCAGACGGTCGGCTACAGTCGTCAATGGCTTGCGGAAACAAAACAACTCGCGGCCCC
>Ga0182030_10014091_pt1 | contig 15829 bp, 16 predicted proteins | sample 812S3MmetaG_FD_121299 | JGI IMG/M metagenome (GOLD analysis project Ga0182030, IMG submission 121299) | Permafrost microbial communities from Stordalen Mire, Sweden - 812S3M metaG (Illumina Assembly) | ecosystem: Environmental > Terrestrial > Soil > Wetlands > Permafrost | place: Sweden...
CCCGTTCCGGGCGTTTAACCCAGGGCGTTGCCCTGGGCTGGCTTGGGACGGGCCTTTGGCCCTTAGCGAGGTCTGTTTGAAATGCCTATTGTTCGAGTTCTATTGTCGCGCCCTTTCAGGGCTTGGCCCGTTCCGGGGCGTTTACCCAGGGCGTTGCCCTGGGCAGGCTTGGGGCGGGCCTTTGGCCCTCTAATTGGAGATTGGGTGTGGATTGGGGAATGTTCGAGTTTTTTTGTTGCGCCCGTTCCGGGGCGTTTACCCAGGGCGTTGCCGGCTCGCCCACCCTCCAACCCCCACGAATCCCTTCCTCCTCCTCGCTGGGGTGGCTTGGGACGGGCCTTTGGCCCTTTTGAGAGGTCTGTTTGAAATGCCTATCCGCCGGCGATGGCGGGGACAATGGAAATCTCGTCGCCGGGTTTTACGGCGGTCGCCTTGTCTTCCATGAAACGGATGTCTTCGTCGTTGATGAAGATGTTCACGAAACGGCGGACGTTACCTTTTTCGTCGCAGACGCGCTCCTTGATGCCGGGGAAGGTTTTGTCGAGATCGTCGAGGAGTTCGCCGATGTTGGCGCCGGCGGCCTGGACGAGTTCCTGGTCGTTGGTCAGCTTGCGCATGGGGGTTGGGATACGGATGGTGGTTGACATAAGATGGTTCAGGTTGCGGGTTGTTGCGGTTCTGTCGCCCCTGCCGGGGCTTTGCCGTGTGGGGCGGGGAACCGGGGGCTTACGCCCCCGGCTAATTTCGGGCAGTCCCTCCGGGACTCAAAGGGTCATGAGGTGAAATGCATTTCGGGGTGTTTTTCGGGCGGTCCCTCCGGGACTCAATGCGTCGTGAGGTGAAAGGCATTTCGGGGCGTTATTGGAAGCAAGGCGCCTGTGGGAAAGGGCGGAAGTTCATGTTCAAGTTAAAATGTAAGTTTCAAGTACACGCTGGCGCGCTGGGGTGGCGAAAACGGCTATGGGTCTATTTAAATTGCTCTAGGCGGCGGGCTGGGCGGCTACTTCGGCGGCGATGAGTTGTTCGAATTCGCGGAGGCTGGGTTTGATGAGGCGGGGCTCGCCACACTTGCCGATGATGGCTTCCTGGGTTTTGAGGCCGTTGCCGGTGATGCAGAGGACGGTGCTTTCGTCCCTGGGGATTTTGCCGGTTTCGATGAGTTTTCTGGCGCATGCTACGGTGACGCCGCCGGCGGTTTCGGCAAAGATGCCCTCGGACTCGGCGAGGAGGCGGATGCCGTCGACGATTTCCTCGTCGGTGCAATCCTCGGCGGCGCCGCCGGTGAGCCTCATGGCGTGGATGGCGTAGTAGCCATCGGCGGGGGTGCCGATGGCGAGGGACTTGGCGATGGTGTCGGGCTTTTGGACGGGCTTGACGATATCGGTGCCGCGCTTGAAGGCGCCGGCGATGGGGTTGCAGCCGGCAGCCTGGGCGCCGTGGATGGTGTAGCGCTGGTTGGGCTCAAGGAGGCCGAGGGCCTGGAATTCGGTGTAGGATTTGCTGATTTTTGTGAGGAGGGAGCCGCTGGCCATGGGGACTACGGTGTGGCGGGGTAGTTTCCAGCCGAGTTGCTCGGCGATTTCGAAGCCCATGGATTTGGAGCCCTCGGCGTAATAGGGGCGGAGGTTCACGTTGACGAAGCCCCAGCCGTACTTGCCGGCGATCTCGGAGCAGAGGCGGTTGACCTGGTCGTAGGCGCCGTGGATGCCGATGACGTTGGTGCCGTAGACGAGGGAGCCGAGGACTTTGCCCTGCTCGAGGTCGGCGGGGATGAGGACGTAGCTCTTGAGGCCGGCGCTGGCGGCATTGGCGGCGACGCTGTTGGCGAGGTTGCCGGTGGAGGCGCAGGCGACGACTTTGAAGCCCATCTCGCGGGCGCGGCTCAAGGCGACGGAGACGACGCGGTCCTTGAAGGAAAGGGTGGGGTAATTGACGGTGTCGTTCTTGATGTAGAGTTCGCGGATGCCGAGGCGGCGTGCGAGGCGGTCGGCTTTGACCAGGGGGGTGAAGCCGGTCTGGGTGCCGACGGTGGGCTCGCCGTCGATGGGGAGGAGCTCGCGGTATCGCCACATGGAATCGGGGCGGGATTCGATGAGCTTGCGGGTGAGGACGGCGCGGATGGCGTCGTAATCGTAGGCGGCCTCGAGGGGGCCGAAGTCGAAGTCGCAAACGTGGACGGCTTCCTTGGCGTACTTGCGTCCGCACTCGCGACACTTGAGGTGAGTGAAATAAGGGCTGAGATTTTTGTCCATGGCTGTAGTTGCCCCGCCCGAGAAAAATCCAGTCGCGATCTGAAACGACGATGGTTCGCCGTTTCCTCTCATCTTTCCGAGCGCCCGTTTTTTTAACGGTATGGGGCGCCCAGCTGGATTTGGCACCCGGTCCCCGGCTGACTCGTGTATTTTCATACACGAACCGTCCAGGCGGTTGCCGTGGCTTCAACGGGCCAGTCCCTCAGCCACTCTCGATAAGAGTTGACGGGGAAAATAGCAGGGGGCGGACGAGGGTCAAAGAGAAATTTTGCGGCTCGTCTTCATGCCCGGGAACGCATTTGGCGCTTCACTTTGGGAATGGAAGTTCATATTCTCGGGTCGAAATATTATATGAAAATCACCCCTATTTTTCTTTGCGCTTTGCTCGCAGTCGCCGTTTGCCACGTCCGGGCCGGGGCTCCTGAGCCGGCGACTGATTTGTACAAGACCCTGAATACCGCCGCGACGGACCACAAGATGGCTTTCATCCTCCTGGGGCGGCCCACCTGTGGGAATTGCAACGCCACGAAAGCAATGATCCGCGATGGGAAGATCCCGGTAACCGATGCCGATTATGTAATGGCCGACCTCAATGTGGACGACGCGAAGGTGGAGGCGGCGTTCATGCGGAAATTTGGGAAGGCACAATTCGGGGATACGCTTCCCTTTGTCGTGGTGACGGATTCGCAGGGCAAGATGCTCGCCAGCAGCGGCGGATACAAAAACGAACAGCAATGGACGGCTCTGTTGGTCCAGGCGAAGAGCAAGGCGGCCACGAGTTCCAACTCCGTTGGAAGCAGCGGGGACTGGCCGTTTAAGGCGGCGGCGCACTGACGGTTCGTGGTGCCATTGGCGATTTGATGGGGTTCATTGAGCTTTTCAATTGCCATCGGACGTCCAGACGTCTAAACCTTGACGTGTGCAATTATCTCCTGTTGTCAAGCGATCTCCGGGAGCGGTGCGTGATGCGATTTTGAAGGCCTTGCAGGAGCGCCCGGAGGGTGAATCAGTCGCTCGTATCAGGGACGAAGTGGAGCGCCTTTTGGGGCCTACGCCCGCGTCGTCGATCCGTTCTTACCTGCGGCTGAATACTCCTGAAATTTTCCATCGGACGGATCGGGGGTGCTACTCGCTCGTAGAGTCCTGCCGAGTCCGTGAAGAGGAACAGGCAACTCTGAGCTATGGAGCAGCCAACGGGCATCGGTCAAACGAAGCATTTTCAACCATCCGCATAGGACGGGCGGCACTCGTTGAAGCCAATTGCTTTCACTGGCTGGAAGGGCGCGCGGCGGAGAGTGTTCACGCGGTCGTGACGGATCCACCGTACGGACTGGTGGAATATAGCGACCATGAGCAGGCAAAGCTGCGTGCCGGGAAGGGGGGAGTTTGGCGGATTCCGCCCAGCTTCGACGGTCATCAACGTGCCCCGCTCCCCCGTTTCACAGTGCTCACGCCAGCCGATATAACCGCACTGGATTCGTTCTTTTACCGGTGGGCTCGGTCAATTCTTCGGGTGCTCGTGCCCGGTGCGCAGGTGCTGGTTGCTTCAAATCCGCTGTTGTCTTATGTCGTCGCGGGGGCGGCTGTCCGGGCGGGCATGGAGCGCCGCGGGGAGATCATCCGGCTCACCATGACAATGCGTGGCGGGGATCGGCCAAAGCATGCACACGAAGAATTTGCGGGGGTCAGCATGATGCCGAGGTCGATGTGGGAGCCGTGGCTGATCTTTCGAAAGCCGTTGGAAGGGCGGGCGCAGGACAATTTGCGAAAATGGCGAACCGGCGGTTTTCGGCGGCCGTCATGCGAGCAGCCGTTCGGCGATGTTATATCGTCCAGCCCCACGCGAGCCTGCGAACGGGCCATTGCGCCGCATCCCAGTCTCAAACCGCAAGCGTTCATGCGGCAGATCGTCCGGGCGGTTCTTCCCCTCGGGGAAGGAGTCGTGCTTGATCCTTTTGCCGGCGGTGGTTCGACTCTTGCCGCGGCCAACGCCGTGGGATATGAGAGCATCGGAATCGAGCGCGATGCCGAGTATTACCGGATCGCGCGCGAGGCGATCCCACAGTTAGCCGCCCTGCGCGTCTAGGAAACCACTGATTCGCGATACACCCAGCTCTGGCGTAACTTGGCGATGCCATCGCGGTGCAAAGTGGCTGTGCGCGTGCCCAGTTCGCCACGAGCATTTTTTCGGAAATCCACGATGGCCACATGGCCGAGATAGACTTCCGTGAAACGCAGCGGGGTCCGGTCGCGCGCGGGTTCTGTTTCCTCGTCAATGGCATAAACAAACACCGTCATCCATTGTTCCCGAGCACCGTGTGTATCCACTGCGCCACCGGTTTTGCGCGTCGTCTTGATCTCCACGCCTTCAACGCCCGCTTTGGCGCCGTCGTTGGGATAAACGCCTTTTACCAGGAGGTCAGGATGGCCGTTGAAATGCTGGTTTTGAGTGAGTGAGCGTGAGTGTTTGGCGAGGCTGGCCGTAAGCAAATCCGAGAGCAGGCCGGACATGATGGCCGGGCGCAACATATCGTCGAGCCGCTGCAGGCCCTTCTTTACGAGGAAGGAATTGACGTCGAAGAAAAAGTCGTACACGTCCTGCATCGCGAGCGAGAAGTCTTCGAGCCGCAGTTCAAAGGGAAGGGAAAGCGCCGGGTTGAACGCTTTCGGGTCCGGTCGCTGGCGTTCGATTGGCATTGCCACGATTAACCGACAATTTTTGCCGTCCGGGGCAAGCTAATTCCTATCAAGCAAAGTTGATATTGTCGGCGATCCCGTTTTCCCCGGCATCCCGCAGGAGGGTTAACAAATTCCCGCATTCGGCCTGCCTGCTGCGGCGTCGAATGAGGACAATCAAGCCGGGATTGGGATGATCGGACACCAGTGCCAGGAAATCGTCCCGGTTGCATGTCACAAGAAAAAGCCCATTTTCGCTGGCGTAGCGAAGAGCATCAAGATCAGCAGCCGTCACCGGAGTACGTCGCGCAGTTCCGTCACCTGATGACGTTCACGGCGCAATACCTGCGCCACTTCCGTGGGAACGTCGTGGTCCAGGAAAAACCTCACGGCTTGTGTCGAATCGCCTCACGGCTTGTGTCGAATCGCCTCACGGCTTTTCCGGGCCGCTCATCTGGCGGGCCACAAGTGTATCGATCTCGGCGCGATGGTCTTCGTAGTACGCCAGGCATTCGTAGACCTGCGCGCGGCTCAAATCGGGGAAGCTGCGAACGACGTCGTCGACTGTGGCGCCATTGACAATCAACCCGACTACATCGTGAACGCCGATCCGGGTGCCCTCCACAATGGTGTTTCCACTGCGGACACCCGGGAGATTTATCAAATAGCGGTAGGTGGTCGCTGCCATCGATGATGAGTGTACTTGCCGGGAAAGAGAATGCAATGCCGTCCCGGGCGGCGTGCCAGGCTCCAAATCTTCCGAATTTTTGATTTGGAATTTCCGCTCTTGGGCGCGGGGTCTATATTGGTGGTCCCATGCCGTCCGAATCCTTTGTCCATCTTCATCTCCATACGGAGTATTCCATGCTCGACGGAGCGAATCGCATCCCGGACATCATGAAGAAGGCGCGGGAGTTCGGGATGCCGGCGGTGGCGATGACGGATCACGGCAACCTGTTCGGGGCCATTGAGTTCTACCAGGAGGCGGAGAAGGCGGGCATCAAGCCGATCATCGGGTGCGAGATGTATATGGCGCCGGGGAAGCTGACGGAAAAGCAGGCGGCGAGCGCGCGGGATGCGGCGTTTCACTTTACCCTGCTGGCGCGGGATGAGACGGGATACCGGAACCTGGTGAAGCTGGTCTCCATAGCGCACCTGGACGGGATGTATTACAAGCCGCGGATCGACAAGGAGGTGCTGGCGCAATACAGCGCGGGGCTGATCGGGATGAGCGCGTGCCTGAAGGGGGAGATCAACCAGGGAATCCTGAACGATCAGCCGCAGAAATCGCGGGAGGCGCTGGACACGTATATCCAGATTCTGGGGCGGGAGAATTTCTTCCTGGAGCTGCACGATCACGGGATCGAGGCGCAGCAGCGTTGCAATGCGGTGCTGCCGGGGCTGGCGCGGGAGTTTGGCGTGGGGCTGGTGGCGGCGAATGATGTGCACTTCCTGGAGCGGAGCCACCATGAGGCGCATGATGTGATGATCTGCATCGGGACGGGGGCGAATGTGGCGGATGAGCGCCGGATGCGGTACGCGGCGGAGCTTTATTTCAAGAGTCCGGCGGAGATGCGGGCGCTCTTTGGCAAGCATCCGGAGGCGGCCGAGAATACGCTGAGGATCGCGGAGCGGTGCGACCTGAAGCTGGAATTTGGGAAGCCGAAGTACCCGAATTACAATCCGCCTGAGGGGTTTACGCAGAACCAATATATCCGCTCACTGTGCGAGGAAGGGGTGAGGCGGCGGTATGGGGCGCGGGCGGACTCGGCGGAGATCCGGGAGCGGCTGGCGCGGGAACTGGAGGTGCTGGAGACGCAGGGATTCGTGAATTATTTCCTGATCGTGTGGGACTTCATCAACTGGGCGCGGGAGCATGGCATCCCGGTAGGACCGGGGCGCGGCTCGGCGGCAGGGTCGATGGTGGCGTATGTGATCGGGATCACGGATATCGATCCGATCCTTTACAAGCTGCTGTTCGAGCGGTTCCTGAATCCGGAACGGGTGAGCCCGCCGGATATCGACGTCGATTTCTGCCAGAACCGGCGGGGCGAGGTGATCGATTATGTGCGGCAAAAATATGGGGAGCGGGCGGTGGCGCAGATCGCGACGTTTGGCACCATGGGGGCGAAGAGCGTGGTGCGGGACGTGGGGCGGGTGATGGGCTTGAGCTACGGGGACGGGGACCGGATCGCGAAGATGATCCCCAATGAGTTGAATATCACGCTGGCCGGGGAGGAGAAGAAGAACAAGGAGACGGGGCAGATGGAGCACATCCCGGGGGCGATCGATAAGAACCCGGAGTTGAAAAAGGCGGTCGAGACCGAAGGGGCCACGGCGCAGCTATGGCAATACGCGACGGTGCTCGAAGGGCTGAAGAGGAATACGGGGGTGCACGCGGCGGGAGTCGTAATCAGCGACCGGGATCTATCCGAATACGTGCCGCTCTTCCGGGCGAATGACGGGAGCATCGTGAGCCAGTACTCCATGGCGCCGCTGACGGACCTGGGGATGCTGAAGATGGACTTCCTGGGGCTCAAGACGCTGACCGTGCTGACGGACGCGCAGGCGCTCATCCGGCGGCAGGTCCCGGAGTTTGACCTGGCGACCATCCCGGTTACGGATCAGGCGACGTTTGATTTGATCAACCGGGGCGAGACGGTGGCGGTGTTCCAATTGGAAAGCGGCGGGATGGTCAATGTGTGCCGGCAGTTTGACGTAAAGGACATCGAGGACATCAACGCCATCCTGGCGCTGTACCGGCCGGGGCCGATGGACCTGATCCCGGATTACATCAAGCGCAAGAAGGGGGCGAAGATCAAATACGCGCACAAGCTGCTGGAGACGGTGTGCGCGGAGACGTACGGGATTTTCATTTACCAGGAGCAGGTGATGCAGGCGGCGCAGGTGCTGGCGGGGTACACCCTTGGCGGCGCCGATCTGCTGCGCCGGGCGATGGGCAAGAAGGACAAGGAGAAGATGGCCAAGGAGCGGGTGAAATTCAACAAGGGCTGCCGGGAGATCAATAATATCGATGAGAAGAAGGCGAATGAGATCTTTGACCTGCTCGAGAAATTCGCGGGGTACGGGTTTAACCGCAGCCACTCGGCGGCGTACGCGTGGGTGAGCTACCAGACGGCGTTTCTCAAGGCGAATTACCCGGTGGAATTCATGGCGGCGGTGCTGAGCAATGAGATCAGCAACACGGACAAGATTTCCGTGTTCGTGGGGGAGTGCAAACGGATGGGGATCAGCATCCTGCCGCCGGATGTGAACCGGAGCGCGCTGAAGTTCATGCCTGAGATGGCGGGGGAAACGCCGGGAATCCGCTACGGGCTGGCGGCGATCAAGAACGTGGGGGAGGCGGCGATGGAGGCGGCGATTGAAGAGCGGGAGCGCGGGAGGGAGTTCAAGTCGATGGAGGATTTCTGCGCGCGGCTGGACTCGCGGAAGGTGAACAAGAAGGTGGTCGAGAGCCTGGTCAAATGCGGCGCGTTCGACTGGACGGGAACCGAACGGGCGCTGCTGGCGGCGGATATTGATTCCACGCTCGCAGCGTCGGCTTCGTCGCAGCGGGACAAGGCGAGCGGGCAGGCGGGGTTGTTCGATACATTCGTCGCGGCGCCGCCGCCGAGACGGACAGCGATGCTGGTGGCGCCGTGGGCGAAGGCGGAGAAGCTGGCGTTTGAGAAGGAGTTGCTCGGGTTTTACGTGACGGGGCACCCGCTGGACGAGTACCGGCGGGACCTGGAAAGCGGCAAGTACGTGCCGATTAATGCGCTGGGAGAGGCGGAGGACAAAGCGACGGTGCAGGTGGCCGGGGCGCTGATCAGCGTGGAGAAGAAATTTACGAAGAAGGAGTCGAAGCCGTTTGCGATTGTCATCCTGGAAGACCTGACGGGGAGTGTGGAGGTGCTGGTGTGGAACGAGACTTTTACGAAGCATGGGCGGTTGCTTGAACTGGGCAAAGTCGTGGCCATGACGGCGAAGGTGGACAAGCGGGAAGAGGCGGTCCGGCTGTCGGCAGCGGAGATTCGGGCGATCCAGCCCTCGGGGGGGGCGAATGGAAACGGGAATGGTGGGAATGGTGGGAATGGTGGGAATGGTCATGGGCCTGCGCCGGTGACGGCGAGGCCGGTGCTGCTGCGGTTTCAGCATCCGGAGACCACGGAGGGGCAGCTCATCGAGCTGAGGGAGACGCTGGCGCACCATCCGGGGTCACGGACGGTGCATGTGGAATTTGTGAACGGGCAGGGGCGCAAGCTGGTGATGAAACTGGGGGCGAAATTCGGGGTCGATCTCTGCCCGGAGCTGGAGTCGCGGCTGGGGCAGTGGCTGGTGTCGGTGTAAAAAAAACGCCGGAGTCTTTCGACCCCGGCGTTTTGTTAAGTTCGGTTTAGGCGAACTCGGTTATTAGAATACGAGACGGGCGCCCGCGCGGATCAGGAAGTTGTTCTGCACGTCGCGGCCGTAACGGTCGCCGTAGTAGTTCCAGCGGCCATCGGCAAAGATGCCGAGTTTGTTCGGGATAATACGATACTCGAGACCCACACCGACGTGGGCCACGGCCCATGCGGAGCCGTCCATGGTTGCGCCGCCGCCGGTGAAGACGTACGGAGCGAGGCACCAGGAGTCGATCGGGTAACGGAAGATCAGGCTACCCGTGGCGCTCTGGAATTGCGTCGAGTGGTTCTGACCGCCGCCGTTGAAGCGAGCACCGTTGTCATGGCCTTCCAGCCACGTGCCCTCGGCGCTCAGGCCGAAGTAGCGGGCGAAGAAGTAATTGACCGCAGTGCCTCCACCCCAGCCGTGTTCCCTGATGGGACCAGCGAGGTGATGGCCGTTGCCGACCTGATAAGCGCCGAACGCGTCAACCTGCCACTCAGTGTCTGAGAAGCAGCTTGGCTTTTCTACTTGTTTGTATTCCTTCGAGGCTTTGCCCGAGGCCGAGTACGTTGCCGTACCGGCGAGGCTGGTAGCCGCGAGGGCGACGAGAGTCGCGAACCCGAATACGAGTTTCTTCATTATTGTTTCTCCTTTTGGTTAGTTTGTTTTGTACGACTGCGAAACAATCGTGGAACGACAGGTAAGAATCTCATCCGACCCTGTAAAGGAAAAACTTAGGTCTCCCGGGTAGGGATGTGCCCTGAGGAGCGTTGAGGAACATTCGCCTTTCGGCCATCGGTATGCCCTTCGGACCGGGACTTTTATCGATGGACGCCCTCTGGACATGGGGGGGGAGCGGCGGCAGGGGATGGGCGGGCGGCAGGTGAGTTTACAGGGCGCCGGCGGGAGCCTGGTTCGCGCTTGAAAGCCGGCAAACCGGTCGATGCGGCCCGATTTTCAGTTTTCGGGAGAGTGCTGATTTTTGCCGGGCTAAAGCGGGGTGAAGCCCCCTGTTTTTTCACATTGCTTTCGTTCGCGAGCGCCTTACAGTCACCGTCCCTCTCGCGCCGTCCATGGCCCATTCCATACCAGAGTTAAAGATTTTTTCCGGCTCCGCGCACCTCTCCCTGGCGCAGGAGATCGCCGACTTTGTCCAGGTGCCGCTTGGGGATGCGACCGTGAGTTCCTTCCCGGACGGGGAGACGTTTGTGCGCATCAATGAGAATGTGCGGGGGCGGGATGTCTTCATCGTGCAGCCGACCTGCCCGCCGACGAATCAGAACCTGATGGAGCTGCTCATCATGGTGGACGCCGCCCGGCGGGCCAGCGCGGACCGGATCACGGCGGTCATCCCCTTCTTCGGTTACGCACGGCAGGACCGCAAGGACAAGCCGCGGGTGCCCATTACGGCGAAACTGGTAGCGAATCTGCTGACCGCGGCAGGTGTGAACCGCATCCTGACCATGGACCTGCACGCGCAGCAGGTGGCCGGGTTCTTCGATATCCCTGTGGATCACCTTTATGCGGCGCCGGTGCTGATCCGATACCTTCGGACCCGGTTTGCGGAGAGTCCGGTGACCGTGGTGTCGCCGGACGTCGGCGGGCTGAAGATGGCGAGCGCGTATTCCCAGGCTCTGGGGGCGAATCTCGCGATAGTGGCCAAGCGGCGAAAGAGCGCCACCGAGACCGAATCGCTGTACGTGATAGGCGAGGTGGAAGGGAAGGACGTGCTGCTGGTCGATGACCTGACGGAGACGGCTGGCACCTTGACAAGCGCGGCAATCATCCTTAAGAAACACGGCGCGTTGCGCATCTTTGCGGGAGTATCCCACGCGGTGCTCTCGGATCTGGCGCTCGAGCGGCTGAAGACCTCCGCCATCGAGGAGCTGATTACGACGAACAGTGTGCCTGTCCGCTCCAGCGATGCTTGCAGAATCCGGGTGCTACCCATCGCGGAACTGCTGGGCGAGGGCATCAAACGCATCCACGGCGACGAATCAGTAAGCTCCCTTTTCGAAATCAACGGTCAAAAATATTAGCAGCCGCGCCGGCGGCACCCACTTTATCCTATGGCAAAACAAGTTAAACTCTCCGCTCGCGCCCGCACCCAGATTGGCGGCACCGTCGCCAACAAGCTGAAAAGCCAGGGCCTCATCCCCGCTGTCATCTACGGTGGGAAGGAAGGCTCTCTGCCGCTCCAGGTGGGCGCCCGCGACATCAACAACGTCCTGGCCCACGCCCTGGGCGAAAACATCCTCGTGGAACTCGAAATCGAGAACGCCGGGAAGGTGACTAATCGCATGGCGCTCATCCAGGAGGTCCAGCACGCCACGCTCACGGGGGGAGTCGTGCATGTCGATTTTCACGCGGTCAACATGGACGAAGATCTCCATACCACCGTGCCCCTCGAGCCCAGGGGCGAGCCGGCCGGCGTCAAGAGCGCCGGGGGCATCCTGGAGCAGATGCTGCGGGCACTGGAGATCCAGTGTCTTCCCAAGGACCTGCCCGAAGTGCTTTATATCGATGTTTCCGGCTTGAATATCGGCGATTCCATCCACGTCCGGGACATCCCGCTGCCCGCGGGTGTCAAGACCAGCGAGGACGCGGATCTGACCGTATTCCTCGTGGCGGCTCCGGCCGTCGCCGAGGTGGTGGCTCCCCCGGCCGCGACGGCGCCTGCCGCGCAGCCCGAAGTCATCAAGGAGAAGAAGGAAGAGCCGGCTGCGGAGAAGAAAACCGGCTCGGAGAAGAAGTAGGGGGCTGTCCCTCCACTGCCTGCCAATGGTGTGTCTTCCTCGCATGAACCCCTTTTCCGCCTCATTGCCGGCCTCGGCAATCCGGGCCGCGAATACGAGGAGACGCGCCATAACGCGGGCTTTATGATCGTGGACCGGCTAGCCAAGCGGGCCGGCATTGCATTTCGGCTGGAGCCGAAATGGAACGCCGCGATTGCAACGATGCGCGAGAGCGGGGGCGTGATCCTGTGCAAGCCGCAGAGCTTCATGAACCTGAGCGGCGAGCCGCTGGCGGCGGTCGCGCGGTTTTACAAGATACCGCCGGAGCAGGTGCTGGCCATTTTTGACGACGTGGCGCTGCCGCTCGGGCGCATCCGCATCCGGCCCGGCGGCTCTTCGGGGGGGCACAACGGGATGGAGTCCATCTTGCAGCACCTGGGGGATATTCCGCGGCTGCGGGTGGGGATCGGCGCGGCGGACGGGCGTCCGATGATCCAGCATGTGCTGGGGAGATTTGCGGCCGATGAGAGAGCGATCGTCGGCGAGGCGGTCGAGCGGGCGATCCAGGCGGTCGATTGCCTGCAGCGCGAGGGGATCGCGGCGACCATGAACCAGTTTAATTGACGGGGCGCGGCGCCCATTCCACCATAAAGGAACCATTGAAAAACAATCCGATGAAAACCAAATACGAAGCGCTCCTGGTCCTGAACACCAAGGGCAATGAAGACGGCGCAAACAAGATAATCGACCGGCTCGAAGGCGAATTTAAAAAAGAGGGGGCGGACATCGAGCAGGTCCAGCGCCTCGACCGGCGGCACTTCGCGTACGTGGCGGGTCCGCTGGACTCCGGGTACTTCGTGAACTTCGTGTTCGCGGCGGAGCCGGCGCTCATCGACAAGCTGAAGACGAAATTCAAGCTGGATGCGGATATTTACCGGGCGCACTACCAGAAGGTGCCGCCTCCGAAGCGAGCGGCTTTGAAGGTGGCCGAGAGGGCCGCCAAAAGAGCTGCCGCCGCCGCCGCGAAGGCGTAGCGCGGCTTTGCCGCAACCAAATGCGGAATGCGGATTTCGGAATGCGGAATGAGAATATTTGCCGCCTACGGCGGATCGCTGAAAAATGTACGCATGGCGCGGAAACTTTCAGGGCTTGCGGCGCAGGGGCCTTTTTTGAGTGCAACCAGTGCCTCTCTCATTTAAGTAGTCGTTGCCTATGGCCAACCTGAACAAAGTCATGCTCATGGGGAACCTCACGAGGGACCCCGAAGTCCGTTACACCCCCAAGGGCACCGCCGTTGCGGAACTGGGCCTGGCCATAAACCGCGTCTATAGCGCGGAGAACGGCGAGAAACGCGAGGAAACCACCTTTGTGGACGTGACCTTGTGGGGCCGCACGGCGGAGATCGCCGGCGAATACCTCAAGAAGGGGCGGCCTGTTTTCATCGAAGGGCGCCTGCAGCTCGACTCCTGGGATGACAAGGCGACTGGCCAGAAGCGCAGCAAGCTGAAGGTGGTGGGGGAGGGGATGCAGCTTCTTGGGTCCCGGGGTGGAGAAGGTGGTGGCGGAAGTGGTGGGGGGGGCGGAGGCGAACATTCCGGCGGTGGGGCACCGCAATCCAGCCGGCCGGTTGCTCCGGCGGCGAAGCAAAAGCCGCCGGTGGATCCGGACTTGGAGCCGGAGGAAGACGATATTCCATTCTGACCATTACCAATCCTCGAAAATGTAAACTTAGACGACCCGTTCCTATCGTGGGACGGGCCGCTTTGTTTACACCTTTTCGCTTCCGATCTTCCGCAACCTGAACGGGTATCAGTCACCAAGCAAATTCTGTAAACTTGCGTCCATTCCGTCTCGCTTGCACAGAAAGGCAAGAATGGCTACGGTCCTAGTGTGAGTACGCTCCAGGAAATCGAAGCTGCTGCTGAAAGTCTTCCACGATCTCAACAGGAGGACTTGCTTGCGTTTCTCGCGGAGCGGATTGGCCGCTCCGTCTCAAGCGAGGCGCCGGACCCGTTTGACGCGTTGATTGGCGCCTTTGCAGGGCCTGCGGAAGCCACAGGTCGCAGAGCGGAAGAGATTCTTTACGGAAAGAACGCGTGAGTTCGCCCGTGTTTTTGGACACAGGTGCCATCTACGCGCTCGCAGATCGTAACGACATCGACCATGCGGAGGTCCGTGCCGCATACGCCATTCCCGAACGGCGTTTTGTGACGCACGATCTGGTGCTCGTGGAAACCTTTTCCTTGCTGACCAAGCGGCTTCACAAGCAAGCCGCTCTTCGGACGGTAGGCGCCCTGCGCGGGTCATCAAAGGTGGAGATCGTGCCGCTGATCCCCGACCTATTGGAGGCTGCGTGGGCGCGCTGCGAGCGATTTGCTGACAAAGAGTGGGACTGGATCGATTGCACGAGTTTCGAAGTGATGGAACGGCGGCGGCTTCGGGAGGCGCTAAGTCTTGACCGACATTTTGCGCAAGCAGGCTTTACGCTGGTTGTGTGAGCCGTCACGATTGGCGGATGCGTTTTCTTACGCCAGGACAGTGGCAGGCGTGGTGCGTCGAGCGCCAATTTCCGCTGCGAGAGGGTGGCTTAATTCGTCCAGATACGCTGCAGCCCTGACGCACGAAGAGGCACTCCTGCCGCTACGCTGATGGCGTTGCGCGTCCAAATTGGACGAAAATTTGGGCCAGCGCCACGTCGAGCTTTTTCGAAAGGGGGGTTATGAGGCCGACAGCGTCCATGACGAGGGATTGTCCGGCGCCGCCGATTCTGCATTGTGGAAGCGCGTTTGCGAGGAGGACCGCCTGCTCGTCACGTTGGACGCCGATTTTTCCGACGTTCGGCGCTTTCCGCTCGGCAGCCATCCGGGAATCCTGCTTATGCGCTCCAAGTCAAATAGCAGCCGGCTTGTTCTGGCCATCCTTGCCCGCGTTCTAAGAGAACAAGGGCTCGAAAGCATCCGAGGCTGCCTGGCTGTAGCCGACGAGATGCACACTCGCATTAGACGACCAGAGCGATAGACGTTGCGCTAGGCGCGGCTCCCTGAGTCGGGCGCGAAGGTGACGGTTGGCATCGATCAACTTGCTCGCGGTGAAGGCGCCGAGTGGAATATCGAGGATATAAAAGCGAAGGGGCAAGCCTTGCTCGCGAGTCGGAAACATGGCGCGTAATATGGCAGGGCTTGCCGAAGCCCCTTTGTTCGCGCCATAGTCCCACGCATGACGCTGAGCGACGAGATTCTCGATTTTCTGGTCGAGCAAATACCTGCGCAATCATTGGCCAACTTCAAGGCATCGGAGAAAACTCGGCGGCGCGTTTGGGATCTGGTTGCCAAAGAGAAGGAACCCGGCCTGCTTCCCGAACAAAAGGCGGAATTGGACGATTATCTCAAGCTTGAGCATCTGGTTGTAATGACGAAAGCCAGGGCTTTGGCTGGGAAGCATGGCTGACAGCATCAGTCGGCTGCTGCGAAACGAGATCAGATCGCGGGCCAATGGGCATTGCGAATATTGCCGGATTTAAAGTGCTTTCGGTTTAATCTGTCGCGCACCTACAGTGCGCTGGTCGATTTATCCGGACACCCTGGGGTTCCGCTTCGCTCAACCCCAGGCTATCTCCGGCGGCTCTTTCAGAGCCGATTGAGAGAGTGCGACTAATAAACTAGCGAGGCTTCGCCTCAGACCAAGTAAGAAGTGAAAAGTAAAAAGTAAAAAGTGGTTCGTGCCGCTTCGCGGGTTTCGAGAAAATTTGACTCATTTGGAACGAATTCTGAAATTCAAGGA
>Ga0182030_10014096_pt1 | contig 15827 bp, 18 predicted proteins | sample 812S3MmetaG_FD_121299 | JGI IMG/M metagenome (GOLD analysis project Ga0182030, IMG submission 121299) | Permafrost microbial communities from Stordalen Mire, Sweden - 812S3M metaG (Illumina Assembly) | ecosystem: Environmental > Terrestrial > Soil > Wetlands > Permafrost | place: Sweden...
CCGTGGGCGCGGCGGGGTCCATAGTGACGATCTTGCCGTTTCGGAGGACCAGGTCCGCGGGTTGGGCATAGAGCGCCACGGGAAGCGCGGCGCAGGCCGCGAGGATTCGAATGCGCATGTGAATTAGGATATTACTCCGGGGGTGTGGAGTCCACGGGGCGATTCGCAGGAACAAATTCAGCCACGGATAAACACGGATAAACACGGATAAGAAAGAAGCTCAGAACTCCTGATGTCGGCCGGGGATTTCGGATAGCTGGGGAAATTGATTTGAGTCATGACGTGGCGCAGGCACTCCTGTCTGCGGCGCCGAGACTCATCTCGGCGCTCCGGGGCGGTGGATGCCGCTCGCGAAGAGGGTCGAGATGAGTCTCGACCCAGCAGGCAGGAGTGCCTGCGCCACGAAAACGAGCTCATCCCAAATTCCACGACGTCAGGAGTTCTGAAGCTGGTTTTCATCCGTGTGTATCCGCGTTCATCCGTGGCCATTAATGTTCGACGCGAGGGGAACTCAGCTTGATTCCCGGACCTCCGAAGCTCGGCGCCTCAAGCCGTCGACGTACTCAGAGATGCACTGGCACTGCCGGCCGAAGCGCGGGCCGCCCTGATCGACTCGCTGATCGGGAGCCTTGATGACGCCATCGACGAAGCTGCCGAAGAAGCCTGGAAGAAAGAGATCGGCCAGCGCCTCCGGGAAATCGACACTGGGGCCGTTCCACTCACCCCATGGCAAGTTGCCCGCCGACGACTTCGGGATCGCATCGAATAACGCCCCCGTATCGCCGCGCGTACTCCTCCCGCGTACACAAGCTCTCGCGATCAATGGCGCGATCCACCGCCAAAATGCCGTCCAGATGATCGATCTCGTGCTGCAGCAGCTCTGAGAACGCGCCTTGCGCCTCCACCCGTTCCACCTCGCCGGCATCGTTCCAATAGCGAATGCGCACCGCCACCGACCGTTCCACACGCACCAGGAGATCGGGAAACGAGAAGCAGTCGTCCCAGAATTGGAATTTCTCCCCGCTCTGCCATTCGTACTCGGGATTCCGCAGGCAGTAGGCGCGGCCCTCCAGTTCGATGTATATTAGTCGCTTCGGTTCCCCGATTTGCACGGCGCTAATACCGCGTCCGAACCCGTGAGTGCGCTGGAACTCGTGGAGCGTGTCGCGCAGATCCTGAAATACACCGCGGGCGTCCGCGGGTGTGGCAACCGGGGCGGAGACGGCCCGCAGAAGCGGGTCGCCAAGTTGGAGAATACGGCGGGCTGACATACCACTCATGACAATACCAGCTAAAGCGGAAGGCAGGCTAGACCCAGGGCGGCTCGCCATTCAGGTGGCCATGTATGTGGTGATCACGTGGCTCACCCGCGAGTTCCTGGGCTTCGCACTCGTCTGGGTGGGTGGGTACTTCGTGGGCGGGCTGGCCGGCAATCTGGCCATCGCCCTGGTGGCCAATCTCCTGGTACTGCGCATGTTCACCACGCGCCACCTGGTGGACCTGGGAATGTGGTGGAACCGGACGTCCATGGAAAACATGGCAATCGGCATCGTGGGCGGCGCCGGAGCGGCGTCCCTGGTGCTGGCCCCGTCCTTGCTGGCCGGGGCGGCGCACATCTCCGGCACGCCGCGGGACCAGCCCTCTTTCGCCGTCCTGGTCTTCGTCGTCGCGCTACTGGCACTGGGCGCCATGGGTGAAGAGCTCATGATGCGCGGCTACGGGTTCCAGATCCTCCTGGCGCGGTGCGGGACGTGGGCCACCATCGTCCCCGTCGGCATCGTTTTCGCCGCTCTGCACACAGGCAATCCCAACGCCACATGGCTGGGAATCGCCAATACCGCCGGCTTCGGCATCCTGTTCGGATACGCCTTCGTGCGCAGCCGCGACCTGTGGCTGCCCGCCGGACTCCATTTCGGCTGGAACGTTACACTACCCCTCTTTGGGGTGAACGTGAGCGGGCTTAGAATGAAGATGACGGGTCACGAGATGGTTTGGAGCGCCGGCAAGCTGTGGAGCGGCGGCGACTATGGCCCGGAAGCCAGCGTACTGACTTCCTGTATGATGATTGTGCTGGCCGTTTATCTGTGGAAAGCGCCCATTCGCCGCCAGCCTTCGCCATTGACCGACCCGCCCGTGGAGCCGAAGGAAGACGTATGCGAGCCTTAGTCCTGATTGCCGTAGCCGGTTCCATGGCGCCGCTGGCGCCGGCGGCCGATAAGCTGACTCTGGAAGACCGCGTGGAGATGACTCGCGGCCTCACGGCGGAGTACGCCAATGCCAAAGTGCTGCTGCCGCGCTCCAAAAAGCCACTGGAATTCGACGCCCAGTCCGGCACTTACGACAAGAAGGGATGGTCGACCATCGCCAAGGAGAGTGGTCCCGCGGCGCGCACGGGAGATACCGTGCAGGTCACCAAGATCGAACTTTTCGACGACCACATCGTGCTGCAGATCAACGGCGGCTACAAAGGCGGGCGAAAGTGGTATCAGGGAGTACAGGTCGATAACGGCATGGGCATGCCTGTCCCGGTGAGTAATAACAGCGATAGCAACGCGCCCGGCGGCACGTCCATTGAGGTTGACTTCCACAAACCGGTGGCGGGCATGAAAGCTTCGGAAGTCAAGAAACTGCTGGCGCCGGTGCTCGATTTCGACCGTCACAGCGTCACCGAAGTCTACTCCGAGACGCTGCCGCCGGAAGTGCAGCAGGCCATCAAGGAGAAGCGAGCTTTAGTCGGCATGGACCGCGAACAGGTGCGTCTGGCCCTGGGGCAGTGGACGCGCAAAGAGCGGGAGACCAAAGACGGCATGGAGTTGGAGGACTGGATCTACGGCACGCCCCCCGGCAAGATCACCTTCGTGACCTTCAATGGCGAAAAGGTAATCAAAGTAAAAGAAGACTATGCCGGCCTGGGCACCGATGTCGGCTCGATAAAGAAATAAGAGAAGCCACGATCGGAACTCCCGATGTCGTGGAATTTGCAGTGAGCCCTGCGAAGCTCTCGCCATCGAAAGGAATAGCTCAGCCCATTTTCCCCGCCAGAAAGGAGACGCCATCTTGGACGCCGGGGACGATTCCATCACAGTATTCACTCCCGGTCTCAGGGTCCTCATCACAGAGGTGGATTTGGGCCTCAAAGCTTTACGGATAATCCGCATAGATGCAGAAGTAGTTCTCTGTGCTCTCCGAAACCTCTGTGGCCTCAATTTTTTCCTTAGGTTTTTCTCTGTGCCTCTGTGTCTCTGTGGTGAACTTGCCTTACGCGTTCGCCTCCGATCACAGAGGTGGATTTGGGCCTCGGATCTTCACGGATAATCCGCGTAGATGCAGAAGTAGTTCTCTGTGCTCTCTGAAACCTCTGTGGCCTCAATTTTTTCTTTAGGTTTTTCTCTGTGCCTCTGTGTCTCTGTGGTGAACTTGCCTTACGCCTTCGCCTCCGCATTCGCCCGACTCAGCAGCGCCTTCATATACGCGAACCCATACGACGTCTGGGCATTATTGCCGCCCACCATCGCCGGCGTATGATCCAAGATCACAATCCCGTCGAAGTTCACGTCGCGCAGCGCCTTCATGATCTTGTACATGTCGTAATAACCGTTGTCCATGTACGTCTCCACGAAGCGGGGCAGCGGCGCGCTCACATTGCGGAAATGAATCTTCCAGATCTTCTGCGCCCCGAAATAGCGAATCATCTCTTCCGGATCTTTGCCCGTAAGCAGCCGGCCGCCTTCCAGCCACGTGCCGCAGCACAAGCAGATCCCCACGTTGGGACTGTTGGCGATCTCTATGGCGCGGCGATAGCCGTCGAAGTTCGCGAAGATGCAGCGCGGCACGCCCGCCAGCACCGGCGCCGGCGGATCGTCGGGGTGGATGCCGATGCGCACACCCGCCTCTTCCGCCACCGGAGCCACTTGTCGGATGAAGTACGTGTAATTCTCCCAGATCTCTTCCCTGGAAAACTCGCGCCCGTGAGAGAGCGGTTCCTTGAACACCACGTTGTCCCACACGCCCTGCTTGTTGGGACTGGCCATGTCGAACTCGCGCGCGGCCGATCCGCGAATGGTGGCGCGTCCGCTGCTCCAGATACCGTTGCCCATGTGCGCGTAAGTGGTGTAGTAAATCCCCGCCTTGCCGAGATTGCGAATGTACTCCTTGTATTCCTCGATCTTCTGGTCGCGGCCCGGCAGATTGAGCGTCACTTCGGGCATATTGTGTACGCTGGTGTTGCCGATGTTCCATACCGTAATACCGGCGTCGGCATATCGCTTCTTGATCTGCAGGAAGCCTTCGGCCGTGCGCAGGTCGGGGGTCGAGCCGACGCTGACGTAGTCCACGCCGATCTGTTGCAGGTAGAGCAAATCGTTATCGGTGGGTTTGGCGCCGGCCTGCGCGCAGAGCTTGATTCCCGGCTGCACCGTATGCACGGTGGCCGACGCTTTGCCGGCGCTTGCCAATAGAGCCGCCCCACCTAGAGCGCCTCCCAATGCCAGTTTTCCAAATTCCCGACGGTCGTGGTCAGTCATTGCCATGTGCTCCCAGAGAAAGTGTATCTCAATGCTGTTCGCCCGGCGCGCCGCCGCGTAGCGCCGCCTGCGTTTTCTTCGGCAGCTTGCCCAGCACCAGCTCGTACGATTCGCCGATCAGCCGCTTGATCTCCGCCGCCGGCAGCGCGTCCTCGCTTTCCAGAGCCACCCAGTGGTGGCGCGCCAAATACGGCGCCGGTATGATTCCCGCACGCTCCGTCAACTCCGCGAAATTCTCCGGCGTGCATTTGAACGACATGCACTGCGGCCCCGGCTCCAGAGCCGTGACGGTATACATCTTGCCTCCGATCTTGAACACCAGGTCGCCGCCCCATAGCACTTCTTCGGTAGTGTGCGGCAGCTTCATGCAGAAGCGCCGTATCCATTCGGTACTCATGCAAACCTCCGATGTCCGTAGCGGTCCACCACCAGCGTGGCCTCCGTCCCGCAGAGCACCAACTCATCCCTGCCGCACAACTCGCAGATGGGCATGGCTCCGTCCAAGAGAAACCGGACCAAGCCCACCGAGTTCCGCGGCGCGCGGCAGAAAACCACGCGCCCCAGGCTGCCGCCGCGGATCAACCTGCGCGCTTCCCGGGCAGCGGAGGCTCCCGGAGCCAGGCATAATCCGCCCGTCAGTTTGAGAAATGTGCGCCGGTCGGGTGCCATTCCTTCAGTTGTATCAGTTCCGGCGCAAAAACGTGGATAATGGCATTCATGTCCGACTATCGTGCAATCGAAGAGAAAATTCAGGGGATGCTGGGCTCGACTCGCCGTCCCGTGGCCGTGACGTTCCTGGACGCGCCACCCGAAGGGGTCGAAAAGTTCGCAGGCGCGGAGCCTTCCACGTGCAGTTTCTGGCGCATCGCCGCCGCCGGCCGCACGTTTTACACCGTGGCGTCCGACCATCTCAACTGCCCCATCGGCGGCTACACGCACAACACGCTGCCGCCCGACCGCATGCCCGAACTGCAGCAAGCCCTCAGCCTGATGAGCGATATCGGCTACATCCGCATGGAGGAAATTCCCGGCGTATTTCACCTGTCCACGGCTCCCGAAGTGGTGTTGTACGCGCCTCTGGGCGATACGCCGGCGCCGCCCTCGGTGGTGCTGGTTGCAGGCAGGCCGGGCCGCGTGATGATGCTCTCGGAGGCTGCGACTCGCGCCGGCGCATCGTCCAACCTGCCGCTGCTGGGCCGGCCGACCTGCATGGCGATTCCCGCGTCCTTGGCCAACGGCGCGGTCCTGAGTTCCGGCTGCATCGGCAATCGGGTCTACACCGAAATCGGCGACGATGAGCTCTACGTGGTGCTGCGCGGCGCGGACCTGGACCGCATCGCCGCCGAAATCGGCGTCATCCAATCCGCCAACCAGACCCTGACCGGATATCATCAGGACCGGCGCGCCCGATTGACTGTACTCAGATAAGGGAACGCAATATTCACCACAGAGATCCAGCGCCGACTGCCGTCAGCCTTGATTGAAGCCAAGACCGTCGCACAGCCATTCCTTTCGATGGCGAGAGGTTCGCAGGTGGGGCAGGCGAGCACCGCCTGCCCCACCTGCGGGCTCACTGCAAATTCCACGACATCAGGAGTTCTGACGTTGGCACACGCGGGAATACGTATCTAATTGAGGCCAAAAGGCTTAAAGCTGGCGGAGGAAGAGGGATTCGAACCCCCGTGCGAGTCGCCCCGCAAACGGTTTTCAAGACCGCCGGTTTCAACCACTCACCCATTCCTCCAATACCTATTATATGCGGCCCTCCAGGCCGCCGCCTCGCCCGGCCAGCAATTCCAGCTTCGCGCTCAATTCCTCCAGCCGCTTCATCACCTCCGCGTGCTGGATATCGCCCGTCGGGGGCGTCCTGCCCTGAACATAAAATACCCCGCCCGGCTCCAACACGCACCGCTCCACGTCGTGCAGCGACGCGAACCCCTGCCGGTGCAGCACCGTCATCAACTCCGCGCGCGTCAGCAACTCCTTCGCCAGCCCGCCCTTCACGATCTTCCCGCCGTCGATCAACACCGTCGGCTTTCCCTCGAAAATCTGATCCAGCCGCCGATGCCGGAACAGGTACCGCACCACCAGGTAATTCACCGCCAACAGCGTAAACGCTCCCACCAGCCCGCCCGTCAGCGAGTTGTCGTTTCCGATGATCGCGTTCTGTACGGTATTCGATAGCGAGAGCAGCACCACCAGGTCGAAGGGGTTGAGCTGCGCCAGTTCCCGCTTGCCGAAGACGCGCAATACCACCACCAGAAATGCGTATACCGCGATCGGCCGCAGGACCTTTTCCGCCAGCGGCACTCCCAGTGCGAAGATCTGGCTCCACATGCTGTTCGAGATTATCCAGCCGGGCATCGGCGATTCCTCCTCTGCCGATTATCTGATAAAACATAGAGAGCGGCGTTTGTTTTGGGGCTCCGGTTGAAAGCCTGTGGATATTCCGTGGACGCATGTGAAAAATGGCGGCGCATCGGCTACTTGCACATCACTTCGGCCATGCACAGATATTTTTGCACGCCATCGCGTTTATCCTCGGTTTCGTATTGACCCCCGGCGCCCGTTACCGGTAGGGTAGGTGATTCCGCATGTCTGTCGGCAACTCCATCGAGAAAGGCCTCCCCACCAACGTCGACGCCGAGCGTTTCGTGCTCGGCTCCGTCCTCCTCGACGACACCCTCTACGTCCAGGCCGCCGGCACCCTCGAGGCCGAAGACTTCAGCCTCGAAAAACATCGCCGCATTTTCAAACGCATGGGCGAGCTGCAGGACCGCGGCGAGAGAATCGACCGCATCACCGTCGCCAACGAGCTCATGAAGTTCAACGAGCTCGAGGCATGCGACGGCCTCACCTACCTGGTCTCCCTCGACGACGGCCTCCCGCAGATCCCCAACCTCGATAGCTATATCCGCATCGTCAAGGACAAGGCCGTCCTCCGCCGCATCATCTTCGCCTCGCAGCACATGATGAACCGCTGCCTGCTGGGCGAGGAGGAGCCCGGCGAAATCCTGGCCGGCGCCGAAGAGACCCTCCTCAAACTCGGCGATTCACGCGCCAAATCCGGCCTCCTCACCCCCGGCCAAATCCTGGAAAGCTATGACGGAGGCATCTCCGCTTTCCTCGACCCCAGCAAACGCATCAAAGGCATCAGCACCGGCTTCGCCAAGTTGGACGACATGACCGGCGGCATGCACGGCGGCGATCTCATCATCATCGCCGCGCGCCCCTCCATGGGCAAGACCGCGCTGGCCCTCAACATCGCCCAGCACGTCGCGCTGAAGCTCAAGCAGACCGTGGCCGTCTTCTCGCTCGAGATGTCCAAGGAATCGCTGCTCACCCGCATGCTCTGCGCCGCCGCCCGCGTCGACAGCCAGAAATTTCGTACCGGCTTTCTTTCGCAGGAGGAGCGCCGCAAGCTCAACCACTCTCTCCACGAATTGGTGGAAGCTCCGCTCTTCATCGACGACACTTCCGGCGTCCATCTCATGGACATGCATGCCAAGCTGCGCCGCCTGCAGCAGGAGCACAAGATCGGCCTGGTGATCGTCGATTATCTCCAGTTGATGACCGTCCCCGGCCGCACCGAAAACCGCAACCAGGAAGTCAGCGCGCTCTCCCGCGGCATGAAACTCCTCGCCAAGGAGTTGAACGTTCCCATGATGGTGCTCTCGCAGCTCAGCCGCGCCGTGGAAACCCGCCAAGGCGATCATCGCCCGCAATTGAGCGACCTCCGCGAGTCCGGCTCCATCGAGCAGGATGCCGATCTCGTGGGCTTCATCTTCCGTGAAGAGGTCTATAACCGCGAGCGCGAAGATCTCCGCGGTCTGGCCGAGTTGATCGTCGCCAAGCAGCGCAACGGCCCCGTGGGAACCGTAAACCTGGTCTTCCTACACGCCCAAACCAAGTTTGAAAACCGCGCCGAAGACACCGGCGAGCTCCCCGAGGAGTGAGCCCTCACCGCTCGCAGTACATCTCCACCTGCGTGAACGCCTCGCGCCTCACCTGCTCGCGCAGCGTACTGAACCGCACCGTGCCGCTCCCCGCGCGAATCCGCTCCGCTTCCGCCACCGTCAACTCCCGCCAGTACCGGTCCGCGCGATCTTTGTACGAATACCCGCCATACGCCGCGTCCGGCGTGCCCGCCACGGCCATCAGCAGGTCCCAGAAACTGGTCCGCTGAAACAGGCCCTTGCGCGCGCCCGCCTCTCGCGGAATCTCCAGCACCTGCCGGCCGCCGCGTAGAATTGCCCGCACGCAACTCGATGGGTCGAACTTCCGCGAGGGGTCCGCGTCCGGAAATGTCGCGAGCACTGCCCGCACGCCTTCCACATCGGCGTCCCATCCCACCCATCGAAAGCGCGATGCCCCGCTCACCAGCGTGCCGCGCTTCAGCAACTCGCGAATCCGCGCCTCGTCCTTGCCCGCGATCCCCAGCATATGTTCGATGAGGTCCCGCACCGCCATTTCCTGCACCACCACGGGCGTCAGCGAAATCGATTCCGCCGCTTCGGAACTCAGTTTCACGCGGATGGTCTGCGGTAACGCCATGCTTTGATTTCACGCTAGCATAAGTCCGTGACGCCTCTCGAAAAAGTGCGGGCGGAAATCCGCCGCTACGACCACGCCCTGCTGGATTTCTCCGCCCGCGAGCACAACGGCGTCATCGAACTCGTCATCGAGATCAAGGAGGGTCTCAAGAACCGTACCCTCCACACCTACTACGCCCCCATTCACCCCCGCGACATCGAGCATCCGCAATTCCCCTGGACCTTCCAGCGCTATCTCTACGACTGTATGCACGACTACCTCGTCGAAATGTTCGTCCACACTCCGCAGAGCCGGGACGCGCGCCCGTGACGCCCGCCGCCGAAATCCTCGCCGCCGAAATCGCCCGCTCCGGTCCGCTCCCTTTCCCGCGCTTCATGGAGACCGCTCTCTATCATCCCGATCACGGCTACTACCGGCGTCCGCGCGACCCCTTCGGCAAAGCCGGCGACTTCTACACTGCCGAGCAGATCCAACCCGTCTTCGGGATCCTCATCGCCGCCCGCATTCGCCAACTGTATCGCGCCATGGGCGAGCCCTCGGATTTCGTCGTCGCCGAACTGGGCGCCGGCCGCCGCGAAATGGCCGAGGCGTTCTCCGAGTGGCGCTACCTCCCCATCGATATCGATGCCGGCGAACTCCCCGAAGACTTCCGCGGCGTAGTCTTCTCCAACGAGTTCTTCGACGCCCTCCCCGTCGACGTCGCGGTCTTTCGAGAGGGCGCCTTCCGTCGCCAGTGTGTCGCTTTTCACGAGGAGCGCTTCGTCTGGCACGAGGATGGCGGCGTGCCGCCGAATGTCGCCGATTACCTGCGCGCTTTCTTTCCCGCGCCGCAGGAAGGCAATTGGTACGAGATCAACCTTCCGGCGCTGGAGTGGATGGACCGCATCGCCGGCACGCTCCGCTCGGGGTACGTCCTCACGGTGGATTATGGCTATACCCGCTCCGAAGCCGTCCGTTTTCCCCTCGGCACTCTGATGGGATACCGCCGCCACACGGCGCTGGAAGACGTATTGCAAGAGCCCGGCCTCCGCGACATCACCTCGCACGTCAATTTCACGGCACTTCAGGAACCGGGCGCGCTGCGCGGATTGCGCACCGAAAGCCTCTCCACGCTGGCGCAAGTCCTGTTGGCCGCCGGGGAACCGGACCAATTTGCCGCCGCGCTCGGCCCCGGCAACGATCTCCGCCGCCGCATGCAGCTCAAGACTCTTCTTTTTGGAATGGGCGAGACGTTCCGCGTTCTCCTGCAATCGCGGTGAAGGTAAGTCCCCCGCAGAGGCGAGAAAGGCAGAAGGAGGGCGGCGCTCGGTGGGGCAGGCGGTGCTCGCCTGCCCCACCGTCCTCGCTAAAGCAAGCCCGCTGCCTAAACAGGATAGAGGGCAGGCGAGCACCGCCTGCCCCACCGAGCAAGGAATGGGTCAACGCATTTTCCCAAGCCACCCGAAACTGCCAGGCAAAGACATTATCGGCACAGATAAACACGGTATACCACCAAGGACATCTACGAGGAGTAGGACACCTTCGCTCCACGATTCCCGCATCGAGTACGTCACTCCTTCGGAGTGGCGTCACCAAGTGAAATGTAGTGCAAGAATAGTCAGAGCGCTCCTCTCCGAGGAGTCGCGGCAGTCAGTCCTCGCCCAAGTCATCATCGGTGTCGTGGGTGCCTGCATTGTCTGGTCTTTTGTGGACGGGTGCGTCGCGCTCCCACGGCTAACGCGCGCCAAGATGTACGCGCGTATCAGTAGGGAACGTTCTCTTTACAGGGAACTTCCAGTGGGTCCGGGTTTTCAATTCCGGCGACAAACTTAGTATTCTTAGAGTTTTCTATCAACTGCTGGACCGTTGACGAGATCGAAAAAGGCTGGCCAGAGACGCTCTTTCCCTGCAGTACCAGTGTGGTGGAGGGATCAACTAAGCTGGATCTTTCGAGGCCAGGAAGAGCGTACCATAGCACGCCCTGCAAGAAGCCATTCCTCGGTATCGGAGTAGATGCTTTGTAGTATAGTGCGTCATTGCGTACGAATCTAATTGCGTGCATGGGGTCGAGACAAAAATCGAGGTTCTTATTCAGCAGAGTGATAGGTCTTCCCGTGTGTTCGGTCTTGTTGCGCGTAATTGCCACGAGTTTCCACGACCCAGGCTCGACAGCCGAAGACGCTCCCGAGTTTGACAAGCTAATGATCAGAGCCGCGTGCGAACCATTCTCCGGCTGGGCACCCCATACCGCGAAGTCAATTGTCCCTGAGATCGCGGACTTGGTTAACTCGTCAATCTGCGCGCCCAGTTTCAGATTCTCCCCTCCCGCACGGTCCGCTGACACCTTCTGCTCTTTCCATGCCTGAAAAAAGGCCATCAGGAGGAAAAGTGCGGATAGGACAAATCCGATGTTCTTAGGCATGGGCTTGTCCTTCCACATGAAATAAAAGGCTGCCGAGGCGACAATCAACCCACCTGTAGCGTAGCCTGCCCAATTGAACAGGACGGCTTGAACAAACCTCAGGACGTCTCTCATTGCGACCGGTACCCCACAACCCATTGTGGTGCTGTTGGGGCACTTTTAGTCAAGTACATAGTCGCCAAACATCTGGTGGACCACTTTCGTGGGCCGGATTCGGTTGCCGATTTCGACGCATTTTGCGACGGGCGCGGAAGTCCACTGGTCGCTTTGGGCCTCCTGCGTGAATCCGATCGAATCAGCCCGATATCCCCCATTGCGAGTGACCGGGCTCGGACAGAACACCCCGCTCAGGGCGGCTGACCTCCCATAAGAGACAGGACCAAGAAACGTCAGTGGCCACGGGCTGTTTTTCGTTGTGCTACCCATGGCGACCATAATGGGCCTTCCACCTCGTACGGGCCGCGCCATGGTCCGCAAGCGCACGGTAACCTAGGTGCGCCGGTGTCTAGGTCAGAACTTCCAGGGATTATAGATTGTTCCGCCGACGTTGGCGAAATCCTTCTCGTTGCGCGTGACGATGGTGAGGCCATGCTCGAGGGCCGTGGCGGCAATCAAGCCATCGGCGATATTGAGAGGCGTTCCTTTCAATTGGCATCGGCCGTCCAAGAAGCCCCAGCGGTCAGCGATCGCATCAGTGACGGGAAGGACGCGATTGCGAAACCAGGTCAACAACTCCGTCTGAAACCACATCTCCAACTCGGTGTGACGGCGGCCGGCCGGCATCACGACAAGCCCTTTGCGAATTTCCCCGATTGTGACGACGCTGATAAAAAGCGTCGTCACGGGCTGAGCTTTCAGCCATTGAACAACGCGAGCCTCGGGGCGGTCCCGGCTGAATTCAGACGGAACGTTCGTGTCGAGCAAATAGCCGTTCACAAATCTACGGGCCGGCCGGTCGAGGGATTACGGCTGAAATCGAGATTGAGACCGCGCAACGGCACGAACAGCTCCTCGATATCCTTCGAGGGCGCGGCTTCGGGCTGAATCGCGGCAGCCTCGATCGCGTGCTCCAGCACTTGCCGGGCATACTGCTCAGCGGACAGGCCTTGCGCTCGCGCCGTTGCAGCCAGCGCCGCTGTTTGCTCATCCGGAAGGTCAATTGTCAACGTCATCAGGGTAAACCCATCCTTCATCGTATCAGTTGCTCGAACACTCTACGCGAACATTGCCCTTGGTGCAACCTCGTGCCTCGTGCTATACGAGACGGTCGCGGATCGTCCGGGATCACAATCTGATCACGGCTGTCCAAGCAGCGTGGAGCGCCCGCCCCGTGTTAGACTCGAAGGGTAGCACCTCCGACGGCATTTCCCCCTCCAATGAGAAGCAGCAACACCAGCATCCGCAATATCGCCATCATCGCCCACGTGGACCATGGCAAGACCACTCTCGTCGACGCCATGCTCAATCAGAGCGGCATCTTCGGCTCCCATGAAGAACACGTCGACCGCGTCATGGACTCCAACGACCTGGAACGCGAGCGCGGTATCACCATCCTTGCCAAGATTACTGGCGTCCGCTATCACGGCATCAAGATCAACATCGTCGACACTCCCGGCCATAGCGATTTCGGCGGCGAGGTGGAACGCGCCCTCAAGATTGTCGACGGCGTCATGTTACTCGTGGACGCCAGCGAAGGCCCGCTGCCGCAGACGCGCTACGTGCTCTCGAAGGCCCTCGAAGCGCACCTGCCGCCTATCGTGGTGATCAATAAGATCGACCGTCCCGACGCCCGCGTGCCCGAAGTCCTCAACGAGATCTACGACCTGTTCATCGACCTGGACGCCACGGTGGACCAGCTCGATTTTCCGGTGCTTTATACCATCGCCAAGACCGGCGTCGCCAAGAAGACCATGGACGACCCGTCCACCGACCTGCGGCCGCTCTTCGACGCCATCCTGGAGCACATTCCCGCGCCCGTGGGCGATCCGGACGGCATCCTGCAAATGCTCATCGCCAACCTGGATTACAGCGATTACCTCGGCCGCCTGGGTATCGGGCGAGTCTTCGAGGGGACGCTGAAGTACGGCGATCCCGTGTCCATCGCCAAGCGCGACGGCAGTTTTCACACCACCAAAATCACCAAGCTCTACTCCTTCGAAGGATTGAAGCGCGTGGACGAAACCATCGGCCGTCCGGGCGATATTCTGGCTATCGCCGGCGTGGAGGGCATCTTCATCGGCGAGACCGTGACCCACGCCGAAACGCCCATGCCGCTGCCGCCCATCCACATCGACGAGCCCACCATCGCCATGGCCTTTACCATCAACACGTCGCCCTTTGCCGGGCGCGAGGGCCAGTGGGTGACGTCGCGCAATCTGCGGGACCGGCTCGACAAGGAACTGCTCACCAACGTTTCCATCAAAGTGGAGGAACTGGGCCACGACACCTTCAAGGTGATGGGCCGCGGCGAATTGCAACTCGCCATCCTCATCGAAATGATGCGCCGCGAGGGTTATGAACTGGCGGTGGGCAAACCGGAGATCATCACCAAAACCGAGAACGGCAAGGTGCGGGAGCCGGTGGAACTGTTGATCATCGATTGCCCGGAGACTTTCCTGGGAGTGGTGATCGAAAAGCTGGGCTCGCGCAAGGGCAAGATGTGCAAAATGGTGAACCACGGCTCGGGCCGCGTGCGGCTGGAGTTCCACATTCCCTCGCGCGGGTTGATCGGACTGCGTAGCGAGATCCTCACCGACTCGCGCGGCACGGCGCTCATGAATTCGCTATTCCATGGCTATATCGATTGGCAGGGCGAGATTCCGACGCGCCCCACCGGTTCGCTGGTCGCCGACCGCGCCGGCAAGACCACCGGTTACGCCACGTGGAACCTGCAGGAGCGCGGCGAGATCTTCGTGGCTCCCGGCGCGGAGGTATACGGAGGACAGATTGTGGGCGAGAATTCGCGCGATGCCGACCTGGACGTCAATATCGTCAAGGAGAAGAAGCTGACCAACATGCGCTCTTCCACCGCCGACGAAGCGATCCGGCTGGTGCCGCCGCGCATTCTGAATCTGGAACAGGCCATCGAATTCATTCGCGAAGACGAACTGGTGGAAGTCACGCCGGTGGCCATCAGGCTGCGGAAGCGAGTATTGAAGGCGAATCAGCGGTAGTACGGTCAATACGCCGCCAGGTCTTCGAAGTCCACATTCCCTCCGGATAGCACCACTCCGATGGAACCGATTTCCGGCGGCAATTTGTGGAACAGCACCGCCGCCGCGGGGACCGCTCCGCTGGGTTCCACCAGAATTTTCAGCCGCAACAGCAGAAACTTCACCGCGGCGCGAATCTCCTCTTCGCTCACCAGGAGCACGCGTTCCACCAGGCTCTGGAGAACCGGAAAGGTCAGCTCCCCGGGCTTCGGCGCGCGCAACCCGTCGGCGATGGTGTCGGGATGCGGCACGGCCACGCGCTCACCCGCCAGCATCGAAAGGTACGTGTCGTTGGCGCCCTCCGGTTCCGCGCCGAAGATGCGGATGGCGGGGTTCATCGCCTTGGCGATGGTGGCGCAGCCGGAGAGCAGTCCGCCGCCGCCCACGGGCGTGATGAGCGCATCCAGCGGGCCGGTCTCGCCGAGCAGTTCCAGCGCGGCGGTGCCCTGCCCGGCCATGATCATGGGGTGGTCGAACGGAGGCACCAGTGTGGCGCCGCTCTCCTTGAAGAGGGCGCCGGCAATGGATTCGCGATTCTCCGTGAAGCGGTTGTACGTGACGATCCGGGCGCCGTGCGCGCGTGTGGCCTCCATCTTCGACCGCGGGGCGTCTTCGGGCATCACAATGGTGGCCTGCCCACCCACGTGCCGTGCCGCAATGGCGGTGGCTTGGGCGTGATTGCCGGAGGAATAGGCCACCATCCCGCGAGTTACAGCCTCGGGTGTGAGCGACAGGATCAGGTTGGCCGCGCCGCGAATCTTAAAGGCGCCGCCGCGCTGCAGGTTCTCGCACTTGAAAAAAGCGCGCGTGCCGGCCGCGGCGTCGAAACCCGCCGAAGTCATCACCGGGGTCTTGCGCGCGAGGGGGCGGATCCGCTCCGCCGCGGCGCGCACATCGTTTGCGTCGATTGCCAGGGCCATTCTCTTGAGTCTAGCCCGCTTTCACTCGCTCGACAGACTGCGGCCCGCGGCAAAGTGCTTAACCGATCTGGGGAAGGTCCATCACCAGTGAACGCTCCCTAAGGCACTTCGTTACCGAGCCGCGACCGTGAGGGAGCGGATTCCGCGCCTGAACCACGAAATCCCCGGAAACGTCTAAGCCTCCCCTGCGGGGTGCTTAAACGGTTTCGGGAGGCAC
>Ga0182030_10014097_pt1 | contig 15826 bp, 15 predicted proteins | sample 812S3MmetaG_FD_121299 | JGI IMG/M metagenome (GOLD analysis project Ga0182030, IMG submission 121299) | Permafrost microbial communities from Stordalen Mire, Sweden - 812S3M metaG (Illumina Assembly) | ecosystem: Environmental > Terrestrial > Soil > Wetlands > Permafrost | place: Sweden...
AAAGGATGTAATGTTTGTAAGCATTCCGGATGGCTTGAGGTTGCAGGAAGCGGAATGGTAGATCCTTCTGTTCTTGAAAATTGCCATATTGATAGTTCAAACTATTCAGGTTTTGCATTTGGAATGGGCGTTGAAAGAACAGCAATGTTAAAATATGACATAAAAGACCTTAGAATTTATTTTGAAAATGATATTCGCTTTTTAAAACAATTTTCTGCAGCTTTATAGATTTTTTTATTCAATATTTAAAATTTTTATTTCATGTGACATTTTCACAGAATTTACCAATGTAGAATAAACACCACAATACTTTTCTATTGATAAATTGACAGCTTTCTCTACTTTTTCAAAGGGTAGATCTTTACCTTTTATCTCATAAATTATATTAATTTCATTATATTTTTTTGGGTGATCTTCTGCAATAATACCTTCAATTTTAACATTAAAAGTTTCAAAATTAATATTCATTTTTTTTAATATAGAAACAACATCCATACCTGTACAACCACCAAGAGAAGCTAATATAAGAGGTTTTGGAGAAGGTCCTTTGGAAAGTCCACCATTTTCATTTGTAGCCTCTAAAATAATCTTATGCCCTTGAATATCAGCTTCAAAAGCTAAATTGTCAATCCATTGAACATCAACAGTAGTTTTCATTATATTTTTATATATAATATAAACAGGACAAAAGTTTAATAGTTTAAAATAAAGTACCAGATCCTGACATATTAATTTTACCCAGATGTTTATATGCAAACTCAGTAACTTCCCTACCCCGGGGTGTTCTGTTCAAAAAACCTTCTTTAATAAGAAAAGGTTCATATACTTCTTCAATAGTTCCTGGTTCTTCTCCTATCGCGATAGAAATCGTATTTAATCCGACCGGACCTCCTTTGAATTTTTCAATAATTGTCAGTAATATTTTATTATCCATCTGATCAAGACCTCTTTTGTCAATATTCAAGGCTTCAAGACCAAATCTGGTAATTTCAATATCTATTTTACCATCCCCTTTTACCTGTGCAAAATCACGTATTCTTCTAAGTAAAGAATTTGCAATTCTTGGAGTACCTCTGCTTCTTAAAGCAATTTCATTACAGGCACTATCGTCAATTTTAACATTCAAAATACCAGCAGATCTTTTTATAATATTTTTAAGTATTGGCAAATCATAATATTCAAGATGTAAGGTTATCCCAAAACGGGCACGAAGGGGACTTGTAAGAAGACCGGAACGGGTAGTAGCACCTATAAGAGTAAATGGATTTAATTTTAACTGGATAGATCTTGCACCGGCACCTTTGTCAATCATAATATCAATGCAATAATCTTCCATGGCTGAATAAAGATATTCTTCAACAATATGACTCAGACGATGAATTTCATCAATAAAAAGGACATCGTGTGGTTCAAGACTTGTTAAAATACCGGCAAGATCACCAGGTTTATCCAGAACAGGACCAGATGAAATTTTAATGTTAACTTTTAATTCATTGGCAATAATACTAGCCAAAGTAGTTTTTCCAAGTCCCGGTGGACCATGTAAGAGAACATGATCTAAAGATTCATTACGTTGACTGGCAGCTTTAACAAAAATTTTTAAATTTTCAACAACCTTTTCCTGACCTTTAAAATCGTCAAATTCAGAGGGTCGTAAATTATTATCTATTTCTTTTTCTTCGTTATTTTCGTTCTCTTCTCTAATGTTAAAATTTTCAACCACAGTTATTTAATTTATATTATTTCAATATATCACTTATTTTTATACCGTTAATTTTATATTCATCATTATTTTTGTAAGAAATAACAACCAATAACTGTCCATTTTCATTATACTTTGACCAATTACCGATTTTTATGCTGTTTTGATAATATCTTTCTTCCTGTATTTTTTTATTGTCATAGTAAAAGACATGTTTTCCATTTTGATTTCCCTGGATAAACGAACCAATAAAAAATAAATTTTCATTACTATAAAAAGACTTCCAAATACCTTCTTTATAACCATTATTATAAAAACCTCTCTCCTTCATGTCACCAACATTTTCCTGCCAAAAACCAGTTTTTTCTCCTTCTGAGTAATTTCCAACCGTAATTGTATCACTATTAATGCTAAGTTCAATTAATAATCCATTTTCTTTTCCAAGTATAAAATTTTCTGTTCTTAAAACTTTTCCATTTTCATAATACCAGGTCCATAATCCATCAAATTTGTCATTTTTAAAAATTCCTGTCTGCTCCAGAATCCCATTTTTAAAATAATATTTCCATATTCCATTTCTTTTGTTTTCATTATAATCTCCTTCATATTTTGTTGATCCATTTTCAAAAAAGGATTTCCAATGTCCATTTCTTTTACCATTTTCTTTTATAATTCCTTCAGCTGTTTTTATTCCAGATTCATTGTAAACAATCGTATTAATAACTTCTTTTTTATCATTATAAAATCTATGAATACCAATAGGAACATTACCTTTATAAGTACCAGAATGTATTAAATTTTTATTATTATCATATTCATTTCTGAGTTCAACACTGTCTTCAGAAGCATCAGTTTTTGAATCTATATTTCCTTCTTTATATCTGATTAAACTAACAGTTTTACCTTTTTCGTCAAATTCTTTTGAAACACCATCCAATTCATCATTTTTATAGTTTTCTTCTTTTTTTATTTTACCATCCGTATAATATTCTCTCCATATTCCGTTCTTATTGCCGCTTTTATCGAAAGAATTTATTTTTTCAATGCTTGTTAAGTTGCCATTTCTATATTCTTTTATACCAGTAATATAACCCTTATCATTATATTCTACACCAGAATTGTAGGGCTTACCATTTTTATATTCTATTAATTCTTTTAGATTACCATTTGAATGATAGTAATATGATTTTCCTTCTTTAACATCATTCAAATAAAGTTCCTTCGATGAAATATAGCCAATTTTCTCGGAATTTTTATTAACTTCATATGAATATTTAATATAATATCCATTTTTCTTTCCATTATAATAATTAACAATTTCATTGGTATCTCCATTTTCATTGTAAAAATTCCAGGTACTATCCAATAAAAAATTTGTTCTTAATCCTTCTGATTTCTTAATACCGGTTACATAATAACTAATCCAGAAACCATCAGGTTTTCCATTTCTGATTAATCCTTCACTAGACAAACTACCATTGGGATAATTAAACTTTATATAACCATCCTTTAAATTTTGGGAAAACAAAGGATAAGACAAATAAAATATAAAATATAAAATGATTAATTTTTTCATTATTAATCTACATCATCTTATTAAAAAAAAGGATTTTCAGCATCAGATCATAATTCAAAAGCAGATATCAGAGAATACTCAAATAATAAATTAAATCTTCCAATAAAAACGATGAATATTATTGATTCATAAAATTCAATAATCATGTAATAATAACAAAATAATTTTTAATAACAAAATAATTTTATAATCCAGGTTGTGAGGATATTTCAAGCATTCTTAGGATTGGTTTTTTAGCTTTTTCAAGAATATCTTTATCGAGAATGATTTCAGGATTTTCATTTAAAAGACAATTATATATCTTTTTTAATGTAATCATTTTCATGAATTTACAATCATTACAACCGCAAGTTACATCTAATGGTGGGGCTGCTATAAATATTTTATCCGGGGATTCCTTTTTCATTTGATGAATAATGCCAGATTCTGTTGCAACGATAAATTTATTACTATTATCTGTTTTTGTAAATTTTAACATAGCAGCAGTAGAACCTATAAAATCGGATATGATTAATATTTGTTTTTTGCATTCCGGATGAGAAATTATTTTTGCATCTGGATTATCATTTTTTAATTCAATAATTCTTTCTAATGAAAATTCTTCATGAACATGACAAGCACCATCCCAAACAATCATATTTCTTCCTGTTATGCTATTAATATAATTTCCTAAATTCCGGTCCGGAGCAAATATTATTTTTTCATTTACAGGTAATGAATTTACTATTTTATATGCATTTGAAGAAGTACATACAATATCAGATAGAGTCTTTATTTCAGCTGTTGTATTTATATATGAAATTACCGTATGATCCGGATACTTCATTTTGAATTTTATAAATTCAGATGCAGGACAACTATCAGCTAATGAACATCCAGCCATTAAGTCAGGTATTAAAACTTTCTTATCAGGATTTATTATTTTTGCTGTTTCAGCCATAAAATGTACACCTGCTAAAACAATTATATTTTCTTTAATATTTAAAGCTTTCTGTGCCAAAGCAAGACTATCTCCTATAAAATCGGCAATATCCTGAACTTCTGCATTTTGATAATAATGAGCCAATATGATTGCATTTTTTTCTTTACATAAAGCTTTAATCATTTCAGCTAAATTATTATTATTTTCATTTATAACCATTATTATATTATTATTTATTTATAAGAATTTTAAAATATTTAATGATGAATATATAAGTCTGTTAATAATGTTTATATCATTATTAATAATCCGTTGAAATTGTAAAATAGTATACATTAGAAACAGAGAATTAACATTTTTGTTTATAATAAATCTATGATTTACAATAATTAGAATAACTTTATCAACAATTGTTAATATCATAAAAACTGAGACAATGTTAAGAATTTTTTGATTTTTAAAATGTATATAAGTTGTTAATTTATGACTGAAAGTATATAAAATATTTTACTTGATTATATGAAAAGTTTAAATAAGAGAACTAATTTTTTAAAGAAGGTGGTTTTTTCATTAAATTTATAAAAAAGTTTCAATATATGATGAACAACATATTTTATATTGATATGAAATAGATATTAATATCTTAAATTTGTTAATTATTTTATTAATTTGTTCAGAAATGGGAAAAAATATTGCTATAGCCTCTGATCATGCAGGATTTGAAATGAAAGAACAATTAAAGCATTTTCTTATCAGTATTGGTTATAAGGTAAAGGATTTTGGAACAAATGATTCAAACAGTGTTGATTATCCTGATTATGCGCATCCATTGGCAGAGTCAGTTGAAAAAGGAGATTTTGAATTTGGGTTCGCGTTCTGTGGAAGTGGAAATGGTATTAATATGACTGTAAACAAACATCAGGGAATACGTTCTGCATTATGCTGGATGCCTGAGATAGCGAGACTTGCCCGTTCACATAATAATGCCAATATATGCGCTATACCGGCTCGTTTTGTTACATTTGAAGAAGTGAAACAGATTGTTACCATGTTTTTGAATACAGATTTTGAAGCAGGAAGACATTTAACCAGAATAAACAAAATTCCCTTAAAAAATTAATATTATGTTGTCAAATACTTGTAAATACGCGATAAGAGCAATTATTTTTCTTGGTATTGAATCTGAGAATTCGAAATTAACCGGAATAAGAAAAATTTCAGAAAGTTTACAAATACCCATGCCATTTTTAAGTAAGATATTTCAAAATCTGGCCAAAAGCAAAATTCTGATATCAGTCAAGGGGCCCAATGGAGGTTTTGGTTTTGCCCGTCCAATGGAAAAAATAACTTTAATGAATATTATAGAAGTAATTGATGGAAAAGAAATATTTGACTTGTGTTTAATGGGTTTTAACCCTTGTTCAAATGATAAGGACAAATGCTGTCCTGCAAATGCTACATTTTATCCGGTTAAAATGGAACTTAAGCAGTATTTTGAAGATCATACCATAAAAGAATTTGTTAATGAATTTAAGACAAACAGAAGTTCAGTAGATATATAAACTTATTTCCTCACGCAGTTATCCTTATCTGTCGAAGCTTGACAAATTAAATAACATTCCTTTTTATAATTTTTCTAATTTTGCAACATGTCAGGAATTTATATTCATATTCCTTTTTGTAAACAACGTTGCTATTATTGTGATTTTCATACCAGTGTGGTGATGAAAAACATAGAACAGATGATTATAGCAATGAAAAATGAAATGTTGCAAAGAAAGGATTTTTTAGGAAATGAAGAAATTGAAACGATCTATTTTGGCGGTGGAACACCAAGTTTAATGAGGAAAAGTGATTTTATTGAATTGATAGGAGAATTAAAAAAGTTTTTTAATGTAAATCCAAAAGCTGAAATCACGATTGAGGCAAATCCGGATGATCTCAGTTCTGAATACCTGAGGGATTTGAAAGAGACAGGTATTAACCGCCTCAGCATTGGAATACAATCATTTAATGATGTTTTGTTAAAATTATTAAACCGAAGACACAATTCAGAACAGGCTGTAAAATGTGTAAAAGAAGCTGTGGATATAGGATTCGAAAACATAACCGTTGATTTGATTTATGGGCTTCCCGGGTTAGATATTAAAATGTGGGAAAACACCCTTGACAAAGCTTTTGCATTGCCTATAAAGCATTTATCAGCTTATCATTTGACCTTTGAACCCAATACCGTGTTAACAAATTTTCTCAAATCCGGTAAGATAAAAGAAATAGATGAAGAATTAAGTATAGAACAATTTAAAATGCTTATTAAGAAATCAGGGGAACGTCAATTTATTCATTATGAAATATCTAATTTTGCTAAGGCTGGATGGATTTCAAAGCATAATTCTTCCTATTGGCAAGGGAAAAAGTATCTGGGCATTGGCCCTTCTGCACATTCTTTTGATGGAACGGTGAGACAATGGAATATTTCTGATAACAAAATATATATTGAAAATGTTTTAAATAACGGTTCTTATTTTGAATATGAAGTCTTAACAAAGCAAAACCAATATAATGAATATGTAATGACTTCATTAAGAACTATGTGGGGTTTGGATTTGGATTATGTCAACAATTTTTTTGAAAAAGAATATCATACCCATTTTTTACAACGGATTGAAAGATATATAAAGGATGATAAAGCGATCCTGGAAAATAATAAAATAATTTTAACTGATCCTGGAAAGATAATTTCAGACAAAATAATTTCAGATTTGTTTATATAAAAAATATATTTGCACTTTTAAATATAGCGAAGAATGATTTATAAAGGATTAAAACTAACTAATTGGATTTTCAGAAAAAAGAACAGGCTAAAAAAGATAAATATTATTTTGATATTTTCAATTTTTTCATCAACCATAATTTCATCACAATCTACAGATACAATTCCTGTAAATGCAAAATTAGCTGACTGTATAAGATACGCGTTGAAGAACCAGCCGGTTTTAAAACAAACCATTTTGGATGAGGCTATTTCAAAGCAAAATACGCGTATTTCACTTTCTGATTGGTTGCCTCAGATCGGAGCAAATGCAAATATTATTCGCAATTACCAGTTGCCGGTTGAATATGCCAGTTATGGAAGTATAACGGAAAAAGGTACTGCAGGGCTATTAAATACGTCAGGGGCAAATTTGTATCTCAACCAGATGATTTACAGCAATGAACTATTACTTGCAGGAAGATCAGCCCGTTACTATCATCAGAAAGCTTCGCAGATCACGGAAAGTGAAAAAATTGATGTAGTGGTAAATGTAAGTAAAACTTTTTATGATGTAATGCTTACCCAGCAGCAATTGAATTTATTAGAAAAGGAAATTAAACGTTTATCCCGGAACCTGAAAGATTCATACAATCAATATAAAGATGGATTAACGGATAAGATTGATTACAAAAGAGCTACAATAGCACTCGATAATGCTGAATCAGATAAGAAAGCCACAGAAGAGGCAATCAAAGCCAAATATGAATATCTGAAACAAGTCATGGGAGTTCCTGTTGAAAAACAAATCATTATTTCTTATGACAGTGCTGGCATGGTAAATGATATGATGATAGATACGACACAAAGATTACCTTATCAAAACCGTATCGAATTCCAGATTCTTCAAACGCAATTGCGTTTACAACACTTCACTGTTTCATACTATAAAATGAGTATTTTGCCTTCTCTTTCGGCATTTGGTAATTATAATTTCAATTACCAGAACAATCAGTTCTCACAATTATATAATACTAATTATCCTTCTTCTTTTATTGGCTTGTCTCTTACATTTCCCTTGTTCACGGGAACCAAACGATATCATTATTTAAAGAAAGCCCAGCTGCAATATGAACAATTGGCGCTTGATTCAGCTGTAATGAAAAGTCAGTTTAATACAGAGTATGCACGCGCTTTGGCAAGTTATAAAACCAGCCTGATGACATTAAAAGTCATGGGGGAAGATTTAGAGTTGGCTCATGATATTTATAAAATGGTAAAAGAACAATATGAAAGAGGAATAAAAACATATCTCGAAGTCATTGTAGCCGAAACAGATCTTCGATCGGCAGAAATCAACCAGTTGAATGCATTATTTAATGTTGTTTCAGGGAAACTTGATATTCAAAGGGCTTTGGGAAGTGTTTCTCTAAATTATTAAAAAATTAATAATCATACGAATGGAAAAAGTGAACAATTTACGTCATACAATAATTCTGATGAGTTTGAGTGTCCTCATTTTCGCTTGCAGTCATGAAAAAAAATCAGACAAATCAGTTTCTGTAAGCACAACCAAAGTGAGGGATGAAGATGTTATTTTTTACGATTCTTATCCTGGAACTGTTGTATCGTTAAACCAGGTAGAGTTTCGTGGACAAGTGCCAGGATATATAACCGGAATATTTTTTACAGATGCGCAACGGGTAGTAAAAGGACAAAAACTGTACGAGATTGATCGTGAAAAATACCTGGCAGCATACGAGCAGGTTAAAGCGAACATGGAAATTGCCGAATCGAATCTTGAAAGAGAACAACTTGATGCTGATCGCTATAACAAACTTAGTGAAGATGATGCTGTGGCTAAACAACGGGTAGAATATGCCATGAATGATTTGCAGAATGCAAAACTCAAACTTGTATCGGCAAAAGCTGATTTGACAAAAGCGCGAACAGATTTGAATTACTCCCTTATTGTAGCACCTTTTGACGGGACCATTGGCATATCGCAAGTCAAACCCGGAGCTTCTGTTATGCCGGGACAAACGCTTCTGAATATTATTTCTTCAGACGATCCAATAGCAGTGGATTTTGTAGTTGAAGAAAAAAACATATTTCGTTTTCAAAAATTGATTGATAAATCAAGTTCCGGCAAAGACTCTACTTTCAAAATTATTCTTCCTGATAATTCATATTATCCGTTCCCTGGAAAAATCAGTTTCATTGACAGGGCAGTAGATCCGCAAACAGGAACAATTAAAGTAAGGCTTATTTTTCCTAACAATAAGCGAATATTAAAAGCAGGAATGAGTTGTAATGTTCGCGTACTGAATGAGAACGGAGGCAAACAACTTGTTATACCTTATAAATCTATTATTGAACAGATGGGTGAATTTTTTGTATTTAAAACAAGAGGAAATATTGTAAAGCAGACAAAAGTAAATACAGGAATCCGGATGGGTAATAAAATTACCGTGAAAGATGGTATACAGGAAGGAGACACAATAGTAACGGAAGGTGTACAAAAATTACACGATGAGTCACAGATACAGACCACCGAAACGAAAAAACAAAATTAAACCGTTTATCCCAACAAATTATGATTGCTGATGTATTTATAAAAAGACCTGTAACCGCGATGGTTATTTCCATGGTATTGACTATCGTGGGTTTACTGGCTATTACCAATCTTCCTATAAGTCAATATCCTGATATCACACCTCCTGTAGTACAGGTTAGCGCCACTTATCCCGGCGCTGATGCACAAACCATAGAGCAAACTATTGCCACACCTATTGAAGCGCAGGTAAACGGTGTACCCGGCATGGATTTTATTCAAACAAACAGTTCTGACGGGCAAATGAGCATGAGTGTTTATTTTGAAATAGGAACGAATATTGATATTGCCACCCTTGATGTTCAGAATCGGGTCAGTATTGCCTCACCCCAGTTACCAGATGATGTAAAACGGTTGGGCATTACAGTAAGAAAAAGAAATCCAATTTCTTTAATGAATGTTGCTTTGTTTTCGCCCAATAGCACGCACAATATTCAGTTTCTGGATAACTACGCGAATATATATGTTCGCGAAGCTTTGTTGCGTGTCCCGGGAGTTGGCGATGTACTATCACGCGGTGATGATTTCAGTATGCGGGTTTGGCTGAATACAGCTAAACTAGCTAAATTAGGAATAACGGCTACAGATGTTGTAAATGCCATTCAGCAACAAAATATTCAGGTTGCCGCGGGAGCTGTTGGTAAACCACCACAGCCGAATGATCAAACTTTTGAATATACCATACTGGTAAAAGGGCGTTTGATGCAGCCGGAAGAATTCAATAACATAATAATAAAAACAAAACCTGAAGACGGTTCTATTGTTTACCTGAAAGATGTCGGAAGGGTGGAATTAGGAAAATTCAATTATTCTGGTATTTCTTATGTTGACGGGAAACGTGCCTCCTATATGTTGGTTTACCAGGCACCGGGAAGCAACGCGTTGGAGACTGCCGAAGGCGTTTACGCGGCCATGGAAAAATTAAGCAAATCATTTCCCAATGATGTTAGTTATGTGGTTCCATTCGAATCCATTTCAGTTGTGAAAGTGTCTATTGATGAGGTTATTTTAACATTGATTATCGCGCTTATATTGGTCATGCTCGTGGTGTTTATCTTTCTGCAAAACTGGAGAGCAACCCTTATTCCTATGCTTGCCATCCCGGTATCCATTATTGGTACATTCATATTTTTTGTCCCGCTTGGCTTTACAATTAATACCCTGACATTATTTGGTTTTGTTCTGGCAATTGGTATTGTTGTAGATGATGCAATTATTGTTGTTGAATCTGTTCAGCATTATATAGACAATCAAAAATTATCACCGAAGGAAGCGACCATCAGAGCCATGAACGATATTTCAGGGCCGGTAGTAGCAATTGCTTTGGTATTGGCATCAGTATTTATTCCTGTAGGTTTTATCCCGGGAATCGTTGGAAAATTATACCAGCAATTTGCCATCACCATAGCGATATCAGTCCTTATATCAGCATTCGTGGCCTTGTCTTTAACTCCGGCTCTTTGCATGTTGCTGCTTCGTCCATCAGTAATTTCCACCTCATCACATGGCCTGAATAAATTTTTCTTTATTTTCAATAATTGGTTTGACCGGGCAAGTCTGAGGTATTCCGAGCAGGTAAAAAAATACATAAAACATTCGCGTTATGTTGTGATTCTTCTTATTTGTATCATTGTTGGAACCATTATATTATTTAAATTTAAACCAACAGGATTCATACCTTTTGAAGATGAGGGACGACTTTATATTACTTTTGAATTACCGGAATCCTCTTCCACGGGCCGTTCAGTTGAGGTTTTGGATAAAATTATGAAAATTTTAAAAGATTTTCATGGCGTTAAACATTATTCGGGATTAGGAGGATATAACGTTATCAATGGTTCATTAAAATCAAATAGTGGTACTGTTTTCTGTATGCTTGAAAAATGGGATTTACGAAAAGGCAAATCGCTGCAAATAAATAGTCTGATTGCAGAAATGCAAAAACGATTTTCCGTTATAAAAGATGCCAACATTGTTATTATTTCTCCGCCTGCTATCCCGGGATTGGGTAGTACAGGAGGTTTCAGCTATATGCTACAACAGCGGGAAAGCACAGATGACATCCATGGATTTGATAAAGTAGTTCACAATTTTGCGATTGAAGCCAATAAACGTCCGGAAATAGGCAAGTGTTTTTCATTTTTCACAGCACGTACCCCCGGGTATCAGTTAATAATAGACAGGGAAAAATGTAACAAAATAGGAGTCAATGTGTCTGAAGTTTTTAACACCATACAGACGTACATGGGGAGCAGGTATATCAATGATTTTACAATTTATGGCCGTAATTTCAGGGTGGTGGCTCAGGCAGACACTATTTACAGATCAGACATTAATTCACTTGGACAATATTATGTCCGGAATATGCAAGGCAACATGGTTCCATTGAGTACATTAGTTACCGTGGAAGTTATTGAAGCAGCCCCGATGATTTCTCATTATAATCTTTACCGGTCTGCAGAATTCAATGGTGAAGCAAAACAGGGTTACAGTTCGGGGCAGGCGATTGAAGCGCTGAAGCAGGTATCTAATGAAGTATTGCCTACCGGCTATAGTTATGAATTTTCCGGTTTGAGCCGGCAGGAGATAAAAGCGGGTTCAAAAGCCATCTATATTTTCATTCTGTGTCTTATGTTCGTGTTTCTCTTTCTGGCAGCCTTGTATGAAAGCTGGTACATCCCGTTTTCTGTATTGCTGGCGGTACCACTGGGCGCTTTTGGCGCTATAATCTTTCTTTGGATAAATCCATTATTATCAAATAATATTTATTCACAAATTGGTTTAATTACACTTATCGGGTTGGCTGCAAAAAATTCTATCTTAATAGTTGAATTCGCCAAAATACGTGTGGATAAAGGGATGGAGATTGTAGCTGCAACCATTGAAGCTGTTAAATTGCGTCTTCGTCCCATTTTAATGACTTCCTTCGCGTTTATATTTGGTGTGCTGCCATTAGCCTTTGCTTCAGGAGCCGGAGCTGTGGCACGGAAAACAATTGGCTGGACAGTCATGGGAGGGATGTTAGGTGCTACTTTTCTGGGAATCTTTATTGTTCCGGTTCTGTTTATAACTATAACCAGATTTTTTCTTGGTAAGAATAAATTAGAAAAAATGCAATCCAAAGAGAGAGAAATTCCGTTTGAATCGCAGGATAAGAATACATAAAATAAAAAAATGAGCTCTCATGAACATCATCATTCAGGTGAAAATCTATTGATTTCAGCTCTTCTTAACCTGATCATAGCTGTGATAGAAATTGCCGGCGGTATTTTTTCCAATAGTTTATCACTGTTATCGGATGCTCTTCATAATTTTACAGATTCCATTTCTGTATTTCTGGCTTTTTTAGCCAATAAATTCGGGAATAAACAAGCTGATATTGAAAAAACTTTTGGTTACAAAAGAATAGAAATCATTGCTGCTTTGATCAATTCAGTGGCAATGATCATCATTTGTTTCTATCTTTTTTATGAGGCAGTAAGAAGACTTATACATCCGGAAAGGGTTGAGGGAAAATTAATGCTTATTATTGCTGTTGTTTGCTTTCTGTCGAATCTGTTGGCAGTCATCATTCTCAAAAAAGATTCCCACAATAATTTAAACTTTAAGGCTGCTTACCTGCATTTATTAGGTGATACGCTTACTTCTTTAGTGGTAATTGGCGGAGCGGCGGTCATTTTTTATTTCAACATATACTGGGTTGATCCTTTTGCAACATTACTTGTGAGTGTTTATATTTTAAAAGAAGCTCTTGTCATCTTAAAAGAAGCTTATCAGATATTAATGCAAAGCGCCCCTGTAAATCTGGATCTGACAGCCTTAAAAAAACGATTGGAAACCATTTCAGAAATTGAAAATATACATCATATCCATGCCTGGAACCTAACTGATACCAAGATGTATTTCGAGTGTCATGTTGACCTGAGGGATGATTATCGCTTGAGTCAAACTGATTCTATAGCAAACCGGATGAGAAAAATATTAAAAGAAGAATTCGGATTTGAACATCTCACGGTTCAGTTTGAATTTAATTGTTGTGGAGATAAAAGGTTGATTCATTAAATTTGAAAAACATATGGCACAATTAACAATAGAACCGGATAAAAGATTTGACTTCGTCGTTTTTTTTAAAACTTATAAGAATCTACAGAAGAAAGTTCCGTATAGCTTTAAAATAGTAAGACAATACGGTGATTTAATATTTATCTCAAAAAATCCAGATGGCACTTCAAATGAAAAAGTCATTGAAAACACTTCTGTTTTCGAAAAGGAATGTATTAATGATTTATACAGTCTTAAAACTTTAGATGGTTGCAGTATCGCTTATGAAATAAGTCAATCGGGGAAAAAAATTACCAGTTAGACCTTAACCCAGCTACCAGCTATAATTAGAAATAGACCTCATCATTCATAATCATGAGGTCGGGAGTTCAACCCTCCCTCTCGCTACTCAATAGGGACGCACGTTTGCGTCCTTTTTTCATTTTTAAAGGTCATCAAAAAAAGGGCAGGTGTCGACTAAAGGTGTCGACTTCAGGGGGTAGATTAATAAAATAATGATGTTTTTGGTCGGTTTCTTCCATATGTCGACTTTAGCAAGTATTTCAGAAACATATTAAGTTTTTCGGTAGGTGTCGACCAGGTGTCGACTTTTAAAAATTATACCACTACTTCCCGCAAATTGCGAGAAGTGTAAACAAATGCTTTATAGTATTACTTTTTACAATGACATAAAGTAATAGGTTGATAAGCCGGGTGGTTTTCGCATTGGAAACGATTTTTTAACTTCGGATGATATCATCTGAAGTTAAAAGATGCCAGAAATCTTTTTTAAATTTATTCGTTCAGATACCTGAGAGAATTATTTGATCGGGTTACGCTTTTGAATATCATCTAATATATTTTGAATATGGTCTTTTACCATAAACATTTTACCTTTTTCCAGATCAGACAAGTCTTCTTTTGATACAGCCCAATTGCTAAATATTTGGCCATATCCTTTACTGAGGTATATAATTGAAATATTTTTTATATCTTTTGATAAAAAGTCTTTGTATTCATCTGATGTCTTTAAATTATCTAATAAATAAAAAATTCTATTAAATTTATTCAATAACAAATCGAATTTATCCATTTCCCAATATTGACCTTGTAATTGTTCGTTAGAAAGCATTTGACTCATTTTAGTAAAAAACATTTCTATAGCTTCAATTCCAAATAGATTTTCGTATGAATAACGTTCAGCTTCATTTTTTAATTCGCCTAATTCATTATAAATAATTCTAAAATTGGCTTCATAAACCGATGTTTTACTACTTTCAATTTGCTTAATCAGCGTAAAATACAGTAAAATAGCAGAAATTAACCCAACCACTGGTGCAGTAATACCACCGATAGTTTCTCCAATAAGGCCAGTATTATTTTTACCTCCTGAGAAATCTACGATCGCAAAATAAGTTTGTGTTAATATTAATGGCCCAAATATAACCCACAATACTGCGATGAATATTCCTATTAAAGCTAATCTCTCAAGATGTTTGTTAATCCATTTCATATAAAAGTAATTTATTGGCGAGGTCCCCGATGGGTAGCTGCCAGTCCCTATCATTTATTATTTATATCAGATATAAAATGTTTCTCGATTTCAGAAAGTACGAGAATTAAATTGTTCCAATAAGTAACAACAAGCCTATTGTTGGGATCATCAATAGTTATTTTAGTAAATATCGCCGGTTCCAAAACCCACTTTCTTAATACACCGGTTCCATGTGCTTCAGGTGTCCTAAAATCATCGTCAAATGATTGAACTAAATCTGATAAATATTTTGTTGTTAACCTATCACTAATAAATTCAGGCATATACTTACTAAACATTTTCTTTCTGCTTTTTCCAGCATAGTAAGTTTCGTAATTGTTTGGTGTATAAAGCAAGATTAGTAGACCCATAATTTTATCCCATGCTGCCCTATATCTTAAAACATAATCAGAAAAGTCTTGCAATACTTTAATACAAATACTATAAGATTCAAAGTCATTTAGTATATTTATACTTGCCCTATTCTCTGGGAGTTTTGTCCAATTAATATGGGCATTAAGCATTTCTATTTCAAGGAAGAAGAAATTTAATTTTAAATCTAAATTTAATACTCCCCATTCTCAGTACCACTACCCACACTTTCTTAGTTGAAATTCAGAAAGTAGTTTTATCTTTGTTTCATCAGGAGAAGCGGAAAAGGCTCTGCTGAAGAGCAACCTTCAGG
>Ga0182030_10014099_pt1 | contig 15825 bp, 19 predicted proteins | sample 812S3MmetaG_FD_121299 | JGI IMG/M metagenome (GOLD analysis project Ga0182030, IMG submission 121299) | Permafrost microbial communities from Stordalen Mire, Sweden - 812S3M metaG (Illumina Assembly) | ecosystem: Environmental > Terrestrial > Soil > Wetlands > Permafrost | place: Sweden...
CTTCACCCTCCCGGTAAAGACAGTCTCGAACGAAAAAAGAATACAGCCTTCAGTCGCTTCGCGCCACCCGTCCATCTAAACTTTGGCCGGTATAAAGCCGTTTTCCTGCCGTTATCGGAAAGAAGCCAGTTTTCGTGCCCCGATCTTCTATTCATTCAATAGTAGACTGACCCTATGCAATTCGATTACGGGGACGAGGTGCTGTTCAACTTTGGTGATCAAGCCTCAGAAGGCGGGAACTGTAGTCGGCATAACACCTTTGGAGACCGAGGAAAGGCGGTCTCGTTCGGCTGCCCAAAAGGCACCGTCCCGTTTCCAAGCCCTCGCTGAAGGTGGGCGCTGATCTCGTCCCATCGTGGCCCCATGACACACCCCGAACGGGCCCAACCTCGTGAAGGGAAAGCCTGTTCCCTGGCACTCAAACTGCTCTAATGTAATCCTGTGAGACAATTTCTTGGTCTGATGATCCTGTTAAGCGCGACTGGTGCTGGGGCCGCCACGCCGGCCTTCCAGATCGGAGTCAATTACCGCGAATGGCTTAGTTTCCCTGAGAGCGGCATGCAATTGGCCACTGACAGCTCCGGCGCCGCCTACTTTCTCACCAGCACGCTCCAGTCCAACGTCGTCTTATCCACCGTCACAAAATTGGCTCCGGACGGTAAGACGCTCCTCTGGCAGAATCACCTCGGCTTTGGCGTCAGTGCCATGACCGTCGACCCGAACGGCGGCGTCTATGTCTCACCCATGCGCCAGCAGTCCGATATCACCGGCTACGTCGCAAAGCTCAGCACCACCGGAACCGGCCTCGCCTGGACGACCTCCCTCGGATTCCTTCCGCAGGGGCCACCCGCTATGGCCGCCGACTCGCAGGGCCGCGTTTACCTCGCCGCTCAGTATGTAGTCAACTTCATCACCCCGAGCGCTTATGTGGTTCGCCTCAATGCCTCGGGAAGCGCAATCGATTTCACCACCAGCATTCTGGGCGCCCCCATCTCAATCGCCCTCGACCCCTCCGGCGCAGCCTACATCGCAGGGTCAGCCGAAAGCACCGAGGGAGTGCTCACCAGCTTCCTGGCAAGGGTCGCATCCGACGGCACCGCCGGGTACTACACGGTCTTCCCCGCCGGCATCGAAACAGTTGCCGTGGACGCGAACGGAAATGTGACTGTCTTCGGCCAGTCCTCAGGTATTTCCGGTGTAGTTCAGCGCATAGACTCAAGCGGCGCGGCCACTCTCGAAACCACGGTACCCGGCACCGCGGTTGCCTTTTCACTCGACGCAGCCGGCAATGCCTACGTCGCGGCGGCCAGCAACCAACTCTACCCCGTCAAGAATAGTCTTGCGACCTGCCTCTTCGACCCCGCCACAACCCTGACCAGATACTCCGAGTTGCTCAACGTCATCGCTCCCGACGGCTCCATCCTCCAGGCAACCTACATCCCTGGCGAAGACAATCTCGGTTCCCCGCTGCTCGCCGTAACTCCGAGTGGAACGGTCCTCCTAGCTGCAATCGCAGGCCCCGGCTTCACACCCACGCAAGCCGGACCCTTCCCCGCGGGAACTACAGGCAGCATGTTCCTGTCGAACCTCTCGTCCCCGGCGTCAAATTCCCCCGCTCCCACCTATTCCCTGGCCTGTGGCGGCAATTCCGCAGGCCTCGCCATCGGCTCGATTTCGCCGGGAGAACTGGTCACGCTGTTCGGAAACGGGCTTGGGCCGCAGCAGGGTGTACAAGCCTATGTGGCTCCTCCGAACCTTTACCCAACCAGGATGGCGAACTGCAGGTGACTTTTGACGGAACTCCCGCCCCTCTGCTCTGGGTGCAGGATGCGCAAATCAACGTCGTCGCGCCCTGGTCCCTCACCCCCGGTCAGAACACGCAGGTCTGCGTCTCTTACAACGACGTGAAAACCAACTGCCTCACCTTGCCGGTTGTTCAGACAACACCCGCCGTGTTCATGGTCGACGCCCAATACGCCGCTGCCTTGAATCAGGACGGAACCTATAATTCCGCCGACAACCCCGCCGCGCCCGGCTCAATCGTCACCGTCTATGCCACCGGACTCGGCCCCATTACACCCTCAGAGCCCGACGGCTCGCTGATCGGCCTCCCCCTGCCCGCCAACACCCTCACGTTTGGAGTCGAGGCCGTCGCTGGCCTCGGTCCCTCCGGATCCGTCGGAATCTACACGCCCTTCGACGTGCAGTACGCCGGACCCGCCTCCACCCTCGTTGCCGGAGTCAGCCAGATCAACTTCCGCATCGTCCCCTACATCTCTTACGCAGCGATCTATGTGTACATGGGCGCAAACTTCAGCCCCGGCTTCTCAATCCACCTGGCGGGTCAATAAGAATATTTTCAGGCTTCGTTCAGCATAGGATGGTTTCCGTGGGCCGAGTGTCTTAGTTTAGTTTAGCGGCTGTGTGCTACGCACCGAGCCGCGCAGCCGCGCACAGAACTACCTCGATTTCGCGGTTGCGCGATTTCGGTCCGCACGTGGACTGCCGGTCCTACAGCACCACCACCGGATGATACAGATTCGGCAGCACTCTTTCTCCGATGGCCACCAGGCTGCCGGTGCGCGTCACCGCCTTCACGTATTTCGCGGGCGGCCCGGCGCGGAACGGGGAGGCGGGAAAATTGCGCCCGTTGCGCACTTGCGCCGCGGTCACATCGTCGACGAACACGCTCGGAAAAGCGGGCAGCAGTTTTTCCGCCGGCACGAACGCATCCACCAGGCGATCGTCGTCGGCCAGCGCTTCCAGTTGTTCCAGCGTCCGCGCCTGATCGATTTCGAATTCGCCGGACGCCAGCCGGCGCAGTTCGGCGAGGTGCGCGCCGCTTCCGAGAGCCTGCCCCAGATCGTGCGCAATCGATCGCATGTAGGTGCCGCCGGAACAGTGCGCGCGCAAGCGCGCATCGCTGCCGTTCACCTCCAGCAGGGTCAGTTCGTAAACATGGATAGGTACCGGCGCCAGTTCCACGGCGATATTCCTGCGCGCCAACTCGTAGGCGCGCCGGCCCTCCACCTTCTTGGCCGATACCGCCGGCGGACGTTGCGCGAATTCGCCGCGAAACGGCTCCAGCGCCGCCTCCAACTCCACTGCCGACAAGTGGACTTCCACCTTCTCGCTGGTGGGCTCGCCGGCGCGGTCGTACGTTGTGGTGGACCAGCCGAAGCGCACCACGCCCTCGTAGATTTTGTCGCTGCGCGTGTAGAACTGCGCCAGGCGCGTGGCGCGTTCGATCACCAGCGGCAGCACGCCGGTGGCGATCGGGTCCAGCGTTCCCAGGTGGCCCACCTTCTTCGTCTGCGCGATGCGGCGGACCTTGTTCACCACGTCGTGCGAGGTCCAGCCCTCGGGCTTGTCGATTACGATGACTCCGTCCAATATCGTCCTTTTGCGGCTGTCACTGGGCGCGTTTGCGCGCCGTGCAGAGGTAGCCGAGCGTGAAATTACGGTTCCGGTCGAGAGCGTCCACGAGCGGAAGAATCAGCGCCGGAGGGACCAGCAGAATCGCGGCCGGAAGGAACAACAGCCAGCGAACGCCTCCTGTGAAGAATTGTAGCCCGTTGAGCAGGCGCCGGGCCAGCAGGCGGAAGTAACCGCCGGCGGCGCGCATCTCGCGCACTTCGAAGCCGGCCTGCTCCAGCACGTAGGCCAGGCCGTAGCGCGTGTAGCGGAAATAATCGTGCGGCGCCTGGTGGACTTCCCATTCGTGCGGCGCCGCGATCAGTAGCGTGCCGCCGGGCGCCAGGGTGCGCGCGATCTCGGCCAGGGCGCGGCCCGGCTCGGGCAGATGCTCGATGGTGACAAGGTGCACGGCGGCATCGAAGGTTGCCTCCGGGAAGGGCAGCGCAGTGAGATCGGCGAGCACATCGACCTGGCTGTAGTCCCACGCCGCATCGCCCACCGCCAGATCGACTCCGCAGTAACGCTGGCGCGCGAAGTGGTGCCGGTACCGCCCCTCGCCCGAGCCCGCATCCAGCACGCGCGCCCCCTCCGGCAACGCGCGCGCGAAAGCCACCACGGCGTCTTCGATTTCGCTCTCGAAATGCAGGATGTGCCGCCGCAAGGGCCGCGGCAGTCGGTAGGCGATTGCGGTGTAACTCATGGTCGCGCCTCCTGGGCGAAGCCGCAATAAAACCGGCGGTATGTTTGACGCGGAGACGCGGAGACGCGGAGGAAGACGCGGAGAGCACGATTGAGAAAATCAAAACCTGGGGTCGCGGAGTGAGCGGAGATCCAGGGGCTTCGCAGCGAGGCATACGCCAGGGGCGAAGGCTGATTTTGCCCGTCCGCCGGGCGGCGCGCGGAAAGATCCTGCCGCTCTCCGAAATAGTCGCCAACTTGCGTCCAAGTCCGGTGGCGCCAGCCCAGGTCCCTCCGCTTCCTCTGCGTCCTCATGTCTTGACTTTCCTGCGTGTTCTCCGCGTCTTCCTCCGCGTCCCCGCGTCTCCGCGTCAAATAGACTCCTTCCCCGTTTGTTCCCGTGATCCTTATCTCACCCGCGCCTCGATCATCACCGTCGAACCCGCGCCGCAGGCCGCTTCCGCCACGGCGAAGGGCAGCGACGCCACCACCAGCGCGAAGTAGGCGAGATCTTTTGCCAGCCGCGCGCCGCCCGATTCCACGGTGCGCCGCACGCGCCGCGCCATCGGATCGAGCCACGGGGCCACGCTGCTGGCCAATCCCGCGGGGTTGTCGCGCAGCGAAAAGTATTTGCGGCGCAGCACCTCGAAGCCGGCGCTCTCCATCATCTTTTCCAGGTCGCGCCCGCGGAAATCGGTCAGGTGGCGCGGGATGTCGGCGCCGTTCCACCTGCGGCCCAGCAGGCGTGCCTGCCACGAGGCAGCATTGGGCACCTGCACCACCAGCCGTCCGTCCGGCGCCAGCAACTCGCGCGCCGCCGCCAGGTACGCTCCCGGATGGTAGAGGTGCTCCATCACGTGGAACATGGTAATGCCCGCGAAACTCCCGGCGCGCAGCGGGGCGCGCTCCAGGTCGCCGGCCAGCGCCGGAACCCGCTGCCGCCGCCAGGCGATGCCGGCCGCCTCGCGCGAAAAATCCAGCCCCACCACGCGCACGCCGCGCCGGCGCATCAGGCCGAGGAACAATCCGCCGCCGCACCCCACGTCAAGCAGCGGACCGCGCGCCCTGGAATCGGCCAGCGCCCGCGCCACAAAGCGCACGTGATCGCGCAGCACCAGCCGCCGGTAGCCCTCTTCCAGACGGCTGGCCGCGCTGGGGTCCGGCGCGAACCAATAGTCGTCCGGATAATAGCGCGCCAGTTCCTCCGGCGGCGGCGTCGGATCCAGGCGCAGCAACCCGCACTCGTCGCAGCGCACCACGGAAAACTGTTTGGTGGTGGTACGATACAAGCGGTCCGCGCCGTGGAGGATGGCGGTGAACCGGCCGCACCCGCACATCAGGCAGGCGCTCATGCCACCTCCGTCACGCTCAGGCGATGGGCCATCAGGAGACGCCGCACTTCGCCCGGAGTGAGCCGGCGGATGCGGCGGACGCGCGCGCGCTTGGCGAGCATGCGCGGAATCAGGCGGAGCGCCGCCAAATCGCCCGCGGCCAGCGCCCGCACGATGGTCAGCTTCCCGCCAAAGCCGGGAAAGTGGGCGGTATCGCCGTGGTTGCCGCGCGCCAGGATCGCCCCCGCCACCAGCCGCGCGGCGTAGTAGAACGGATTGAGCACGAGCAGGCTCCAGGGAAACAGCTTCACCGCCAGCAGCACGCGATTGCGCTCGATCAGTTGAAGGCGCCATGCCGAATCCTTGCCCAGCGTGGCGCCGCGATGGTGCCGCACTATGGCGCGCGGCGTATAAAGACAGAGCCACCCCGCGATGCGCGCGCGCAGCCCGAGTTCGGCATCGTCGCCATAAGCGAAAAAATCCTCGTCGAAGCCGCCGATCTCCTCCAGCATCGACTTGCGGTACATGGCGGCGCACCCGTCGGGCCACAGGACTTCCTCTTGGCGGTCGAACTGCCCGCGGTCGAGCGCCCCGCTGCCGCGCCCGCGATTCTGTCCGTCGGGGAACATGAGGTGCCCTGCCTTGTCGATGCGCGCCGGGTCTTCCCACACGAGGACCTTGCTGGCCGCCATGCCGACCTCGGGCCGCGAGGCGCAGGCGCGCTCCAGTTCCACCAGCCATTCCGGTTCCGCCTCGGCATCGTTGTTGAGCAGAGCGACGAACTCGCCCCGCGCCAAGGCGATCCCCTGATTGTTCGCCGCGCAGAAGCCGCGGTTTTCCGGGTTGCGGATCACCTGTGCGCCAAACTCGCGTTCGGCCATCTCCACCGATCCGTCGCTCGAGCCATTGTCCACCACGATGGTTTCGAAATCGACGTTTTTCTGGCGCGCGAGCGAGGCGAGACACGCGCGCAACAGTTCCTTCCGGTTCCAGTTCACCACCACCACGGAGACCAAGTGTTTATGCTAACAGGCCGGCGGCGGGTCCGTTTTCCCGCCGTGGCGCTTATTCCCTGTTATATTATGAGTTTAGAGGCTGGGAATTTTCCCTTATGACACTCGTTGGCGACACGTTGCGCCGCGAACGCCTGAAGCGCAAACTCGATCTGGAGGACATCTCCAGGGAGCTGAAGATCTCCACGCGCTTTCTCCAGGCGATTGAAAACGATCAGTACGACAAGCTCCCCGGCGGTGTTTTCGCCAAGAGCTTTGTGCGCCAGTATGCCCGCCTGCTCGGGCTGGATGAAGAAGCCATTGCCGACGAGGTGCAGCAAGCCCTGGCGCCCGCGCCGGAAGTCCCGCACTCTGCAGAGAAAGCGAAGCCGGCGGGTGTCGCGCCCATTCAGGTGCCGAAGGTCGAGGAATGGGAGACGGTGGGCGACCAGCGGTTCCGCTGGTCCGGTTGGCTCTCCGCGGTGGTGCTGGTGGCGGTGATGCTGGTTTGTTCGGCGGTCTATGCCTGGATGCAGCGTCCCAAATCCCAGGTGACCGCGCAGGCCAATCCGGCGACGCAAAGCGGCGGCCAGAGCGCTGTGCGGAGTGGAGCCCAGAGCGCGCCGGCGCCCGCTCTCACGGCGGCGCAGCCGGCTCCTCCGCCGGCGCAAGTGGAACCCGCCACAGCGCCCGCGCAGGCAGTGGAGCAGCCTCCAGCCGGGCGGAATCCGGCGGAAGCAACGCCGGCGGAGCCAAAGCCCGGGCCCGCGGCGGCGCGGGTGACGGCGCCCAATCCCGACGCCACCGTGCATGTCGAGGTCAGGGCGGATGAAGCGGTGTGGGTGCTGGCGCGCAGCGACGGCAAGTACGCATTTTCCGCCACCATGGATGCGCACACCACGCGCACCGTGGAAGGCGTGAAGGATGTGATGCTGCGCCTGGGGAATGCGGGCGGGGTGACGATTCTGCTGAACGGCAGTCCCATCGGCCCGGCCGGACCGAAGGGGCAGGTGCGGACGATTCAGTTCACTTCGGGCGGCTTCCAGATTGTGCCCGCCAAGCCGCCTTCGGTGCCGCCCGATCCCATCGGACGTCTCTGACGCCGCGCGGTGCGCTGCCGCTTGCGCTCCAGCGCCAGCAGTTCGCGGCGACGGCGATTCTTGACGCTCTCGTCCACTTTGTGCCAGAACTTGGCGAAATAGCTGACGGCCGAAACGATGGCGAAGAACACCACGCCCCACATCAGCGCCAGGCCCACCGGCCGCAGCCCCGGGTGGCGTACGCTGGGCAGCATAACAGAGATGGCCACCACCTGGCAGAACATTTTGGTCTTGCCCAGATCGCTGGCCTTGATGGTGTAGCCTTCCGCCGCCGCAATGCTGCGCAATCCCGAAACGGCAAACTCGCGGCCGATGATCAGCACCGCCATCCAGCCGGGAAGGGAGTGAATCTGCACCAGCGAAATCAGGGCGGCGGAGATGAGCAGTTTGTCGGCGATGGGGTCGAGCAGCGTGCCGATGGTGGTGACCTGCTTCCAGCGCCGGGCGAGATAGCCATCGAGCAAATCCGTGCCCGCGGCGACCAGAAAAATAGCCAGCGACAACCAGTCGTTGGTTACCCTCACGTCTCCGAGGTGGAAGATGGCGGTGTCCTGCACCAGCGCTGCCACCAGCAGCGGCACGAAGAAGATCCGGAGAATGGTCAACGCATTCGGAAGATTCATCGCCCAAACCAACTATATCAAGAGTGTGCCAAGCCGTTCACGATTGTCGAGCGCCGTCTTATACTTATATTTCGCCATGAATCTCTCGCGCCGCCATTTTTTCCTCGGCAGTCTCGCGCTGCCCGCATTCGCCGCTACCAGGCCGCGGGGTGAACAACCCAACGTCCTGCTGATCCTGGTGGAGGGCCTGCCCGCCTGGATACTGGGCTGCTACGGCAACCGGGAAGTGCGCACGCCCAATATCGACCGCCTGTCGCAGACCGGCACGCGCTTGCTGAACCACTACGCCTGCGCGCCGGTGGCCGATAAGGCGCGCGCCACGCTGCTCACCGGGCGCACCACCATGCAGCTTAAGGACACCGGCGAGGTCACGCTGGAAAAGCTGCTGGGCGGCATCGGGTACGCCTGCGGCACGAGCGTGGATGGCGCCGGGGCCGCCGGCTTCCTCGACGCGCAGAGCGCCGCCAAGCCATTTTTCCTGACGGCCGGCTTCTCGCCCTACGCCACCCTGCCGGACGCCGGCCCGTACGCGCAGGCGAAGCTGGACACCTTCGCGCAGGAAGCCGCGGCGAAAAATGCGGCGCGCGGCAAGGAGATGCTGGGGGCGCCGCTACTGGCCAATCTGCGGCGGGTGGCGGCGGCCACCACGGCGCTCGATGTCGAAACGGGCGCGCTGATCGCTAAAATCACGCAGAAGAAACTGCTCGACAATACCTTGATCGTCTTCACCTCGCCCTGCGGATCTCTCTTCGGACGGCACGGTTTGTGGGCCGCGGGCGATGCCTCCGACCCGGTCAATATGTACGATGAGGCCGTCGGGACGCCCATGGTCTGGAGTTGGCCGGGACATGTTGTGCCCCTGGCCACGCGGCCCGAGATGGTCAGCGCCTACGACCTGGTTCCCACCATCTGCGATATCACCCCCGCCGAACTGCCGGATCGCAATCTCTGCGGGCGCAGCTATCTGGCGCTGGCCAGCGGCAAGCCCCTGCCCAAAAAGCAGCCCTGGCGGACCACGGTATTCGCCCAGTATGGCGACGCCGCGATGGCGCGCAACGATCGCTACAAGCTGGTCGTGCGCAATGACGGCAAGAGTTCCGGGGAGCTATACGACGAGAAGGTGGACGCGCGGGAAAGAGTGAATCAGTACGACAACCCGCAGTTCATGACGGTGAAGGCTTCGCTGCTGGCGGATTTGGGGAAGTGGAAGCGGACCTATTCGGCGTAGGTGGGCGCGGCAGACGGCCAACGCGAAGCGCCTGGCAAGATGAAGCCCTGGCGCGGAGCAATGCCTAGTAGCTCGGCATCCTTCTCCGAGACGGTCATTTCGACCTCTCGCTTTTGGGGGCATCGCAAGAATGCGAGCCATCATCGTTCCAGTAGGTTCCATCCGAGAAGAGGATCTTCTCGACCCAACCGGACGCCTTCGCACCCTCGGGGGTCAAATATGTCGCTCTCACGAGGGAAGCGGCCTTCCCCGGCTTCAACTTCGACTCCTTTTCCGGCTCGAACACCACGACCTCGGAAACTTCACGCAGGGCATTGAGGAACTCGACTTTGAAGCGAACGGAGACCACGTCCTTGGTGGAAGCGTTCATGTACGTGAGCATTTGGTAGTGCGGATGAACGTTAGGGCCATAAAGCAATCCTCCCGCCAAGTTCGCCTTGAATCCGTTCGCCGTGTCGATCTTCTTGATCTCTACTGGGCAGGGTTGCGGCGGGGAAGAGGGAATTGCCGTACTTGAAAGAGTCGTGGTCGCGGGCTGGAGGTTAGCTGCCGGTACGGGGGACGAGGGTGGTGCGGGAGGCGAAGTCGGGACGGGGGCTGAAGCTGGGGCTGCCTCCAACGTCTGGCCTGGCGCCAGTTCAAAGTGATCCGATAGCCTGCTTGGGGCGATCGGCGCACAACTATCAAGTTGAGCGCCGTCTTCAAACCGTACCAATATCGTGGCGGCTTTCTGTTGGTCCTCCACAAGTGCCCGAGCCGCCTGGGATAACCTGTTTATGGCGCCGGGTGTCAGCGGAAGCAGGTTCGAGGGTTTCAGGGAAACGACCGTTCCCTGTTTGCCCGCGTATGCAAGAGAATACGTGAACGTCCCAGGCTGGCAGAGCGCCGTACGTTGAACGATCACCTGCTTACCGATTAACACGTTTAGGTCTCGAATGGGCGACTCCTGACAGACAGCCACCCTCAGAACCAGAAAAAGGCTTACGAGGCCGGTGAATCTTATCATGTTTCGATATTAATACTTCCAGGTCGGAACATCTCGACTAATACTGAGGGCGGATGCGCTACGAGACAGGTTCGCCCGCCGCGGCAGCGGCGGCTGTTGTGCTGCCTAACACGCCACCGATGCTGGCGGGCGCGATAACGGACAAGCACCTACGCAGGGCCGACGCGAAGAAGCCATGGCCGCAGAACCGCAACTGGCGGTCTCCACCCTCGCTACTTCCATAAGGCAGAAAACATTTGATATCCAAAATGTCTGTTTTCAAACGCTCAAATATTTGATAGCATCGCCTTTGCGTATCTAAAGTCTGCACTGGTGCGTCCGATAATTATGGCTGGAGTGATTATGCCCTTGGAAAGAGAACTCGCCACGTACCAGGCGAACCTCGCGGATTGGCTGAAATCCTACGCTGGGAAATTCGCATTGGTGGTGGGCGACAAGCTTGAAGGCGTATTTGATACGCCACAAAACGCTTACGCCGTGGGTGTTGAGCGCTTCGGAAATATCCCAATGCTTATCAAGCAGATACGGGAGGCTCAGGATGAAGCAGCCTTCTTCCCCGCCCTAACCCTGGGTCTCATTAATGCCAATCTTCACGTTTAGCTGGTACGGGGGGCAAGGAACCCCACCCCCACAGAGCGCGCCGAAACCCATGGCAGGGTTGCTGGTTGATATCGGGCCGGTCATGCAGGTCCTTGTGGAAGTTCCAAGCCCTCTAGCGGCTTCCCTGAATTCAGCCGGGATGCCGATTCCGCCGCCCGCTAGCGGAATGGCACTCATTGACACCGGCGCGACTAGAAGCGCGGTTGACGATACGGTAATCAAGACGCTTGGCGTCCAGCCCATCGGTATCGTCAAAGTTGGGACTGCCGGCGGGATGGTGAACCAATCCCTCTACAGCGCGAAATTCAGCTTTCCGGGCACAAATCTTCCGGCTATGGAATTTGCCCAGTTGACCGGTGTAAACCTGCAAGGGCACATCGTGCCACATCTGAATGCTCCACTGGTTGCACTCATTGGGCGCGACATCCTGAGCAAGTTTGTGATGATCTACAATGGACCTGCCGCAAGCCTGACGCTCGGATTTTAGAATTCATGGCTGCATCCCCAACGCCGTCAGAGCTACCTCGTTCCCCCAAGAACCACGGGTCTCCACCTATTTCGCTGTCGAAATCTAAGATGTTGTCGAGTAGATAACCACGGACCTATTCGGCGTAGGTGGGCGCGGCAGACGGCAAACGCGAAGCGTCTGGCGCGGCTCCCCACCTTCCCGGTTGACACAAAACGACTACTTTTTGGGCGTGTAGCCGTCGAGTTTGTGATCGTGGCCCTTGTAATAGGTACCGGCGTCGTTCAGGTTCTTCGCCATTTCAGCCTTGTCCGTCACCATTTTGGCGTGGCAGAACGTGCAGGACTTCTTTTCGGCCTTGGCGTATTCGGGCTTGGCGTGAGTGGCGGTGGTGCAGACCAGGAATCCGGTCATCAGCAGGCCGGCCGGCAGGACTAGTTTCAGTGCGCGCATGGTAATCTCCTCGTTCGGATCAAACGCATCCGGGGTCTCAATATCCTCAGCCAATTATAGAACCAACGCGACTATTTTCAACGGTCTGTGGAAATTAAACCTGTTTCATGGGCAAGAGCCCGTCTACAGGTTGGCATCGCTTTCCAGACTGCGCCAAAGGTACCAACTGGCCACCGAGCAGTACGGACGCCAACGGTGGGCCATCCGCTCCATGTCCTCGGGTGTGGGGAGGGCTTCCAGATTGTAGGCTTTGCGGATGGCGTTGCGGATGCCCAGGTCGCCGATGGGCAGGATGTCGGTCCGCTGCAGGGCGAAGATGAGGAACATGTGAGCGGTCCACACGCCGATGCCTTTGACCTGGGTGAGGCGGAGAATCACCTCGTCGTCGGGCAGGGCGGGGAGATCCGCGAACACCAGTCTCCCCTCGCGGGTGTGGCGGGCCAGGTCGCGGATGTAGGCCGTCTTCTGGGTGGAAAGTCCCAGGGAGCGCATGCGGGAAGGACGGAGCTTGAGGATGCTGTCGGGGGTGACTACGTCCTTGACGGCGGCCGAGAAGCGTCCGAAAATGACGCTGGCAACGCGTCCGCTGAGCTGCTGGAAGACGATGGACTTGACCAGCGTCTCGAAATCCGGGGCGCGAAATTGGATACCATAATCGCCTACCTGTTCGATAATGGCGGAGAGCACCGGGTCGTTGGTGCGGAGGTGGTGAATGGCTTGCTTCATGGTGAAACACCGGGGCGCCGGGGCGCGTCCACCCTATTGTACCGGGATGCGAATACTCAAACTCACCGCGCTCGCGGTGGGCGGCGTTCTGCTGGCGCAGGACCAGATGCCCACCATCAAAGTCGATGTGGATGTGGTCAACATTCTGGCCAGCGTCCGCGATAAGAAGGGGGCGCTGATCCCCAACCTGCAGAAGGAGGACTTCACCATTCTGGAGGACGGTAAGGCGCAGCCCATCAAGTATTTCACCAAGGAAACCGATTTGCCGCTGACCATCGGCATGCTGGTGGACGTCAGCGGCAGCCAGCGGAACCTCATCGATATCGAGCGCAGCGCGGCCTCGCAGTTCTTCCGGGACGTGCTGCGCAAGAAAGACCTGGCGTTCCTGATCATGTTTGGGGAAGAGACCGAACTGCTGCAGGATTACACCGGGAGCGCGCGCCTGCTGACCGAGGGGCTGGGCCAGTTGCAGGTATCCTCCGGGGTGAGCGGGATCCATCCCGGACCGGTGCCGACTATGGGCGGGCCGCGGGGCACCGTGCTCTACGACGCCCTTTACCTGGCGGCGAACGATAAGCTGAAGAGCGAGGTGGGGCGCAAGGTGATCGTGGTGATCACCGACGGGGTGGACCAGGGAAGCCGGCTGACCCGGAACCAGGCCATCGAAGCGGCACAGAAAGCCGACGCGGTGATCTACAGCGTCGACTACTCGGACCCGCGAGCGTACGGTCCATTCGGCGGCGGAGGCGGCGGAGAGGGCGAACTGCGGAAGATGAGCGACGAGACGGGCGGACACGTGTTCAAGGTCGATCGCAAGCACCCGCTCGACGAGGTGTTCAAAGAGTTGCAGGACGAAATGCGCAGCCAGTATTCCATCGCGTATACCCCGACCAACGAAGTCAAGGACGGGGGTTACCGGCACCTGGACGTACGCCTGGGAAACAAGGATTTGAAGGCGCAGGCCCGCAAGGGCTACTACGCCATCAAGCCGGACGGCAAGTAACGCCCGTAGGACAGGCATCCTCGCCTGGCTTCCTGGCCTGGGTCAGGCCTCCTGGGGCCTGTCCCACAGCCTAAGAGGAACCTTTTCTTGCCGCCGTCACCCCCCGTCCGGCGAAGTACGTGCCCAGGACGTCGCGCAGGGGCGGCATGGGCGCTAGTCCGGCGCGCTCCATTTTGCCATTGGAGAGGGCGGAGTACTTGGGACGGCGGGCGGGGGTACGGTATTCGCGCTCGTTGGTGGCCAGAAGGACCGGATCGAGGCCGGCGGTTTCGAAGATGAGCCGGGCGAACTGGAACCACGAGGTTGGCGCCCCGCCGCCGATGTGGAAGAGACCGGAGAGGCCGCGTTCCACCAGGTCGATCGTGCGGGCGGCCAGCAGCGGGGCGTACGTGGGGGATGCCACGTGGTCTTCGACCACACGGATGGGGTTCGGGGAGGCGGCCAGGCGGAGCATCAGCTCGACGAAATTGCCGCGGGCTGTGGCCAGTCCGCCAGGTCCGAAAACACCGGACGTGCGGACTACCAGGGCGCGGTCGAGATAGGCCTGGGCGTAAAGCTCGCCGGCCAGTTTGGAGACGGCGTATGCGCCCAGGGGGTGCGGCAGGTCCTCCTCGACATAGGGATGGCGGGCGGAGCCATCGAAAACGTAATCGGTTGAGAAGTGGACCAGTTGTGCGTCCACCTGACGGCAGGCCAGGGCGACGTTGCGTACGGCTAGCGCGTTGACCAGAAAGGCGGCTTGCGGTTCCTTCTCGGCGACATCGACCTGATTATAGGCGGCGGCGTTGAAGACCACCTCGGCGTCGTACCTGGCGAGGGAATTTTGCACCGCGGCGGGGTCGGTGATGTCCACGTCGGAGCGATCCCAGGCGATGACCGTGAACCGCCGATGTCGCAGTTCGCGGACCAGCTCGGTGCCGAGCTGTCCGGCGGCTCCGAAGACTACCGCGCTTCTATTCATAGAAAACCACGATACCAAACCCAACCCGTTCGGACGAAAAGAAAGCCCGGGGAAATCCGGATAGGGGAAACCCTGGAACATTTTGATACGTTATTGTAGACAGTAAAGGCGATGCGATGCGAAGACTGCTCCATCAGGACCTAATGAGGGGACACACCGCGCAGCGGGCTGCCATCATCCTATTGATGGGGCTGCTGCTAGTTTTGGTAGCCTCCTTCTTTCACGGCGTCAGCTCGCTGAAGGCTTGGGGGCGAATCCGAAAAGGCTCGGAGGGCGTCGGCGAGATCCGCGAGGCCACACAGCGCCTGCTCCAGTTCCACCCCCACATAAAAGGAGTCTCCGTCTTCGCGGCAGTAGATTATCTCGCCGAGCAGAAGGGCGTCGTCCAGTTCGAACTTGAGGGCTGTGCCGATGGCGACGGGGCCCTGCAGTTCGAGCCCAATCCCGCGTGCTGAGACGTTCTTGATGCGCGCGGGGAGGCGGATATCGGGTTCACCGAAGAGCGTGATCCAAAGGGATTGATCGGCTTCCAAGCGCGGTTCGCGCCTTTGATTCATGACCAACATATCGGCTGCTGGAGGGAGAAGGTTTAGGCCCCAAAGCGCATCAGCGCCGCCAGCCGCCGCCCACTGTCCCAAGCACCCGCACATCCCCACACATCTCCGCAGTTCCGCCGCTCCCGACCCTACGTGATAAAATCAAGAGCCTACCTACCATGGAACGCGCCAGCAAGCTCATCCGGGGACTGAGACTGTCGGGCGATATGATCACGCCGGAACAACTCTGTTGCGCGGCCTGGCCCGAAGCCGTCGGCAAAAAGATCGCCGGACATACCCGGCCGGCGAAACTGGTGCGCACCCGCCTGGTGGTGGAAGTAGAGGACCAAACCTGGCAGCGCCAGTTGTTCACCCTGACGCCGCACATTCTGAACAACTTGAACAACACTCTGGGGCGCGGTCTGGTAGAGGACCTGGAGTTCCGCATCGTGCCGCGGCGGCGCGAGCCGCTGGTGGCGCGCCAGGCGGTGCCGGCGCTCCTGGCCGACGACGCCGATGCTATCGCCGACCCGGTGATGCGCCAACTCTACAAGCTCTCGCGGAAAAAGGCCCAAGCGTGAAGATTACCGAAAAGGAAGTTCGCTACGTCGCGGGATTGGCCAATCTGACCCTCACCGACGCGGAAGCCGCCAGACTGCAAGCCGATCTCGACGGCATCCTGGAACACATGGACCGGCTCAACGA
>Ga0182030_10014100_pt1 | contig 15824 bp, 14 predicted proteins | sample 812S3MmetaG_FD_121299 | JGI IMG/M metagenome (GOLD analysis project Ga0182030, IMG submission 121299) | Permafrost microbial communities from Stordalen Mire, Sweden - 812S3M metaG (Illumina Assembly) | ecosystem: Environmental > Terrestrial > Soil > Wetlands > Permafrost | place: Sweden...
TCACGCCGTAGCAATTCACTCCCGGAACATCCTTCGCGGTAAATACCGCTTCGATTCCGGGATGATCGCGAACAAATTTCGCCAGATCGCCGAAGGTGAATCGCGCCCGGTGATAAGGACTGCGAATGGCCCGCACCGCCAGCACTCCCGCCGGAGTTTCGTCGGCGCCAAAGATTTCGCTGCCCTCGACCTTGCGCTTTCCATCCAGCCGCACGAGCCTGTTTCCCACGGCTGCGCCGGCCGCCGGCGAAATCGCACCACCGCGTGACGACCGAATATTCGGACCAGCGCCATTACCTCCGGCGTCAAGAATCGCCGCAATAATCTTTCGGTATCCCGTGCAACGGCAGAGAACGCCGCCAATCGCGTCTAACACTTCGCTCTCGTCCGGCCTGGCATTTCTCTGCAGCAATGCCGTCGCTGCCATCAGCATTCCCGGAATACACGCTCCACACTGTGCCGCCCCGTGGCTCAGAAACGACTGTTGCAACCTTGCGCCGACCGACGATCCCGCGCCGGCCTGCTCCGCCAACCCTTCCACCGTCGTAACTTCGCCACCCTCCGTCTGCCCGATCGCCACGAGACAGGCGCAGACCGGATCTCCGTCCAGCAAAACCGTGCACGCACCGCAATCGCCCGCATCGCATCCCACCTTCGTCCCCGTCAACCCGAGGTCTTCGCGCAGAACTCGCGAAAGCCTCCGCAGCGGCGAACACTCCACATTCGCAGCTTGGCCGTTCACGCGAAATGCTATAGATTGCCTGCTGGCTTGCGTAGGCAGCTCTCGCGTCAAACCCATCAAGCCCCCTCCCCGCAGAAATTCAACGCCCGTTGCACCAGTCGCAGCGACGCTTCAAGCCGAAACGTCGCAGTCGACCGCACATCATCTATCGGAGATAGGGAAGCCAGGTGTTCCGGTCTTACCGATGCTCCCAACGGGCCGCGCACCGTGATTCCAATCAACTCCGCCTCCAGAGCCGGCAGACGCCGAGCCACGGCCGAACAAGAACCGACGGCGACGCGCGCCTCGACCACTTTTTGGTTCTCCAACTGAACAATCGCCGCCACCATCGAAATCGATATCACCAGATAGCGCCGCGCACCTAGCTTCGTAAAAGTCGAAACCGCGTGATCGACCCCACGTGGAACAAACACTGCCGTTAAGATCTCGTTCGCCTTGCGCTGTGTCTTGCGATTCCCCACGATGAAATCCGCCACCGGCATTCTTCGCACGCCCTCGTCTGACGCGAGTTCGATCTCCGCGTCAAGTGCTAATAACGGAGGAACTCCGTCCGCGGCGGGGGATGCGTTGCACAAGTTCCCCGCAACCGTCCCGCGGTTCTGGATCTGTACCGAACCGACCTCCCGCGCCGCCGCCTTCAAGGCGTCAAAGCAGCGGGGAAGCGGCGTTCGAATAATCTCGGTCCAGGTCGTCAACCCGCCAATACGAATATGGTCGCTTTCAACGGAAATCCCGCGCAGTTCCCGCAGGCCCGACACATCAACAATCGCGTCGCGGACGACTCGATCACCCATTGCCGGATAGAAATCTGTGCCTCCCGACAGAATTCGTGCTTCTCCGGCTGCGAGCCAGGCAACAGCTTCATCCAGCGTTTTGGGTTTTATGTAAGACGCCTGGCTGAGCAAAGATGTCATCCCCGGAGTGAGGTTTCCTGGCCCGTTCGAGTGCAGGATGTTCGCTAGTTGTATAGCAGTCTACCCCATTTGTACAGCGTTTACGCCAACCCACACTCGTCCCAAAAACTTGCAGTCCGCCCCTCTGGAGGCATCTTCGCCGACAATAATTTGCTGCAATATTTGCTTTGCCCACTCACTTTTGTTGTGTCATCCTCATGATCGTACGAATCGCGTCCGGACGAATCAATCGCAGGCCAGGAGATTATCCGTGCCATCAAAGAATTTGGTCTGGGTCATCATCGTTTTTTCTACGGTCGCGCTCTGGGCCGTCGACGGCATCACCCCTCTTAATGTCAAAGAGGGCCTTTGGGAAATGACCGTGCCCCATTCCATGACTGGAATGCCAGCCTCGCCCAACATACCTCCGGATGCGCTCGCCAAGCTCCCTCCCGATCAGCGCGCCCGGATCGAAGCCATGATGAACGGATCATCCACCACCGACGTCCATAAGGAATGCGTGACCAAGGAGAAACTCGATCAGCATTCCGCTTTTAGCGCGAATCGCGGAAGTTGCACCCGTACCGTCGTGACTTCGACCGGCAGCAAAATGGAAGTGAAATTCCACTGCGAAGACAAGCAAACGATCTCTGACGGAACCCTGTTGGTACAGGCGATCGCTTCGGATAACGTCAAAGCCACTATGCATTCCGTCACCAACGCCAACGGTCACACCATGAACATGGACTTCGTCATCACCTCGAAATACCTCGGCCCTGCCTGCGGAGACGTGAAATAGGCGCGGTCCGATGCCTGAGTTGCGGAGTCAGCCTCGCAGGAGCCCATTGACGACTCTTTTCACAAAATCACGGTCGCTGGCTTTGGTCGTTTTGCTCCCGCTGGTGTTGTGTATTCCATCCTTCTGCCAATCTCAGCCTGCTTCAATCAATCCAGCAAAGACCGCTCAGATGGAAGACTCCATTTCCCGCTTCATGGCTGCAAACAGTATTCCAGGTGTTTCCGTCGCCGTTGTCGAGAACGGAGTAGAAGAATGGTCCACAGGGTTCGGCAGCGCCGACCTCGAAAACTTTGTTCCGGCCACGGCGCACACACTCTACCGTCTGGCGTCGATCTCAAAGTCGCTCACCGCAACTGGCGCGATGCTGCTCTGGCAGCAAGGCAAGCTCGACTTGGATCTCCCGATTCAAAAGTACTGTCCTGCATTTCCACAAAAAGATACGCCCATTACCACCCGCGAACTTCTCGGTCATCTCGGCGGAATTCGGCACTACAAAGACGGTTCACCCGACGATTTCGAATCCGGCAACACGAAACACTTTTCCAATCCGATCCAGGGTGGAATCGATTTCTTCAAGAACGACCCGCTCGTGGCTAAGCCTGGCACGGAGTTTCACTATTCCACGCAGGGCTTCACGTTAGTAGGCTGTGCCATCGAAGGCGCTTCCGGAGAGGATTACGTCGATTACATTCGGCAGAATGTGTTGGCGCCCGCCGGCATGACTCACACCGTTGCCGATAATCGCATCTCGATCGTCCCATTCCGCGCCCGCTTCTACAGCAAAGACGCCTCAGGTGCCATAACCAACGCCGAGTTCCTCGACTCCAGTTACAAGATCCCAGGCGGCGGGTGGCTCTCCTCCGCCGATGACATGGCGCAATTCGAAATCGCGATGTTGAACGATCGCGTCCTCGCTCGCTCCACCCGTGATTTAATGTGGACTCCTCTCAAACCCACTGACGGAAAACCCGACGATTATGCTCTCGGTTGGTCAACCTCGAAAACACTCGGAGTCTTTGAAGTTGGACATGACGGCGGCCAGCCTGGAACTAGCACGGCCCTCATGATCATTCCCGAGCAGCGAGCCGGAGTGGTTGTTTTAATGAACCTGGATGGCGGTAATGCTCACGACCTCGCCACTCAACTAATGAAAATTATCCTCTCCGGTGTCCCGCCCAGTCGTAAGTAGCAAACGCCCGCCAGTAAAATTGCGGCGTTACAAAGTGGAGTTACAAACAGCCAGCGACTAAAGCTGCGCAACGCTCTACGAAGGCGGCCTCTTCCTTGGTCCATGTATCTTTGAAGAAGCTGTTGATATCGAATTCCGCCGCCACCACACCGCCTGCAAAAATCGGTACGATAATTTCCGATTTCGTTTCTTCTACGCCCATCAAGTACCGTGGATCTTTGCTGACGTCGTTCACTGCGACCGTTTTGCCCAGGCTGGCGGCAGCTCCGCAAAGGCCACGGTTCAACGAAATCCGCACATGCGGAGTCGTAAGCCCCGAATGCGGCCCCAGCAAAAGATAGTTCCGGTCCGTCGGATCTACCAGATAAAATCCCACCCAGTTGTACCGGACGAGGTCCATATGCATACGGTCGGAAATCTGCTGCATCAATTCATGGGCTCTTGTTCCGCTCGCAGCGACACTTTCGAATTCGGACAGTAGTTCCTGGTGGCTTTTCATTTTTCTCCGAGGGTCAAAGATTCCGAACTCAAAATCATAACGTTCTTGGGAATTAACGCAACAAAAAAGCCCCGCCGAAGCGGGGCTCGAGTTCGGTGCACGTTCCGGAGAAAGTCTTGCGATATTTCTAACTAGTTCGGCATCACGACCGAGTCAATTACATGAATAACGCCGTTCGATTGAAATACGTTTGCGATAGTGACCATCGCCGTGCCGCCCTTTTCGTCTTTCAATTCGATGTGCTTCCCATCATGCAGCATGACGAAAAGCTTTCCGCCTTCTACCGTCGTCAGTTGCGCCGTACCTTTTCCTTCTTTAATCTTCTTCATCAGGTCCTGCGCAGACAGGCGGCCCGCCACTACGTGGTAAGTCAGAATCTTCACGAGCGTCGCCTTGTTTTCCGGCTTCAACAAGGTATCGACCGTGCCCGCCGGCAGTTTGTTGAATGCTTCGTTAGTCGGTGCAAACACCGTAAACGGACCCGTTCCCTCCAGCGTATCGACCAAACCCGCCGCTTTTACCGCCGCCACGAGCGTGGTGTGATCCGCGGAATTCACCGCGTTTTCAATAATATTCTTCGTCGGATACATCTGTTGGCCGCCAACCATCGGGTCATTCATTCCCGCCGCTGCCGCCATCACTGCCAGTCCCATCAGAACCATACCAATCAACACTTTGTGCTTCATGACCGCAAATTCCTTTCAGATGAAGTGTGCTTTCGAACTAGGTACGGTCCGCGCGAGAATTTGGATTGCGCTAAATCACTTCGAGCAATTACAGGTGACAATAAAAAACGCGCAGCCTGTAGGCTGCGCGCATTTAACAGTTTATCTTCCAGCGATCTAGCGGCCAGCAGCCATCGCCATGCTTTGTGGCTGTGCCTGTCCCGTCCGGTCGACGTAGGCCTTATACGATTGATACACAGCGAATAGCACCGCCATCAGAGAAGCCAGCGCGGCTATCCCGCTGATCGTGGTAAAGGCCGTAACGATCGCGGTCAATCCCGCTCCAATCACGTAGTTCGGGAAGGACCACAGGAACACCTTGTGCCATAAGGCAAAAGGATTCCCACCTTCGGTTAGGCCGATGATGCTTGCCACCGGCGCCGTATTGGCCAGGAAGTACGTCGCCGAAGCGAGCAGTAAAGACATCGTGTGCGCTGAGGCCCGGTACGTGAATATCTGGCTGTGGTAAACCAGGTAAGCAAGTCCCGCTGCATTCAGCAGTGTGCATGCGTTGAATAAGAATTGGACCGGTTTGGTTTTATTCCCGCCGGACGTGTAGGACTGCGCGATCGCCGCCGTGATTGCTACCAGCAGGCTACCGAACATTCCCAGTTGCGTGACTCCCAGAAGGATGACGGGCAAATTTCCCGACATCGAACTCGTCATCCTAGGCAGCTTCACTTTAAACCGCGAACTGAGCGCGGCTGCCGCGGACAGGAGCACCAACTGTGGCCAGGCTTGCGATTGCCATCTGAGGACGCCAAACGACAGGGCGCACAGACTCGCAACGGCCACCATTCCGATCATGACTTTGGCTTTGATTGGCAATGTGTTTGTCATGGCTGTCTCCGAGTATGGTTGCAATCGGTGTTTAGTTGTCCCCCGGGTCGCCATCGCTAAGTGCTGCTGGCAAACTCGCGACCGAAGACGTTGCACCCCACACTACGCTGTAGCCAGACATGGAAGTTGCACCCCAAACGACGCTGGTGGCTCCCCACACTACCGAGTCACTCGTGATCCCGTTCGAACCCCACACCACCGAATTGCCCCAAACCACTGAGGTTGCTCCCCAAACCACGCTGCTCCCCGAGAAGCCGGAAGCAACGGTGTTCGAGATCACGACATTTCCATTCGAATTGAAGCTCACGGTCGGAGATAGAGCGACTCCGGTCGCGAGGTCCGTATTGCCCAGCGCGGCATCAATATCCAGATACCCCGCTCCATACGTGAAAAGATCGTATTCGTTGTTGTACAGATTTCCGTGGCAGTCGTGCGAGTAGGTGTATTGCCCGATGCCTTTCCACGCAGTTTTCATCAAGCGCGCTTTCACTTGATCGGGCGTTAACGCGGAGTTCTGTTGCAGCATCAGCGCGACCGCGCCGCTTACGATCGGCGTCGCCATGCTGGTGCCGCTTAATACGTAGTACTTCGCAGCGTTGCCGTTCGTCGGCGCAACTTCATATTGTGGATAGGTTGTGTCCAGCGTGCTCCCCTTCGCTATAAGGGAGACTTGCGCATTGCCGGGCGCGACCAGGTCCGGTTTCACGATGTGATCCAGCGTGGTCGGACCCTTCGAGCTGTAGCTGGCAATCTTGTCGTCAACCCGCGTTGCCGTATCCTCGGTCATCGTCGCTCCCACCGTGATCACGGCAGGATCGTTGGCCGGAACTCCGACAGTGCCGAAGCCGTTGGTAGGGGCAAAACGACCGTTGTTGCCCGCGGCACACACCACTACGATCCCAGCCTTCCACGCCGCTTCCACTGCCTGGTCCACTGGATCCAGCGTGTAGCTTTCGAACACCGGACGCCCGAGTGACATGTTAATCACGCGGATGTTGTACGTACTTTGCAGCGTGATCGCTTGCTGAATGGCGGCGATCACCTGGCTGTCGGTGCCCGAACCATTCTGATCGAGCACTCGCAGGTTGATGATGTTGACGTTAGGAGCTACGCCCGCATAAGTCGCGGCATAGCCGTTGCCGCTGCCAGAACTCGAGCCGTTGCCACCGATCAAACCGGCCACGTGTGTTCCGTGTCCGAACTTGTCGGAGGTTGTGCTGTCGCCAGCCACAAAGCTCTGGTTGTACACCACCCGGTTTTTGCTGCCGCTGCCCAGGTCTGCGTGAGCGGCAATGCCACTATCGATCACAGCCACGCCGACGCCGGTTCCATCGAATCCATATTGCGACGCCGCGATATCCGCCTGCACGGCTGTCGCGAACTCTTCGGTTACGGGATTCGACGCCATTGTCTGATGACGATCCGGCGTGATATAGGCCACGTTCGGATCATTCGCCAGTTCCGCCAGCATGCTGACCGGCACGCGCATCGTCACCGCTCGAATCGATTGGAATTTCGACCCGATGAATGCGCCACGGTTCTGCATTCCCTTGAAGTGTGCGCTCGTCGGCATCGCGTGATGTTGCACGATCACCGTGACCATCCCACCTGCGCCCACATGATCTTGAATGTCGCTTGAGAGCTTATTGGTCGTACGTGTGTCGCCGTCCAGAATTGGCCTGGCACCACCGTAGGATGGGACTGCGCAAAGAGCCAGCAGTGCCAATCCGAGAGCTCGGCCCCATCCGGCGCCAAGCGCCAGGGGACTGATCGGACTGTCTTTCAGTCCGTTGAGGTTGTTTCTTTCTTTTTTCTTCATAAGTTGTCTGGTCCGTGGCATGTCGAAGTCGCGCTCCGTGCGCTCTCCTTGCCTGGACTAGAAAGGGCAATCGTGGTGCCAGTCTCGTTCAAGCTAACCTCCTTATATGCAGAGACTTACAGCGAAGGGCGGAAGCCGCGACGTTGCGACAACTTGGCCCATTGGACCCGGCCGCTCGGTCGATTACGGCCTTAAGTGATTGCAAACAAAGCTCGGGCGGGCCAGTCAATCGAATTGGGACAAGTTGGCGCGATTGCCCGTCTGCAAGGTCGCGAAAAAACCGGGAAAAGGCTCAGCAAAGGAAGGTTCTCGGGCACACGCGCGGGACCGAATGAACAGGCAAGAATTCCAATGAGAATCGGGATTTCACGCAGCGGACGACAACTTCATGCACTCGCCCGCCCGCCCTTCGCGACGAAAACCGGGCGTAAAGGCGCGCTCAGTCCCGCCATCACACGCTCAAACTGCCCCAAGTCGAGCGATTGCGGACCGTCCGAAAGTGCTCGCTCCGGACAAGGATGCACCTCGACAATAATGGCATCTGCTCCCACCGCGACCGCCGCCCGCGAAACCGCCCCAATCAAGCTCTGCTTGCCCGTCCCATGGGATGGGTCTGCCACCACCGGCAAATGAGAGAGTTCTTTTGCGAGTGCCACAGCGGCCAAGTCAAAAGTATTGCGCATCCCCGTTTCGAACGTTTTGATTCCCCGTTCGCACAGTGCGACTTGGGCGTTTCCACCGGAAAGCAGATACTCCGCCGCCAGCAACCACTCTTTCACCGATGCCGACGGACCCCGCTTGAGAAGGATCGGCTTCTGAATCTTTGCCAGTCGCCGCAACAGCGCGAAATTCTGCATATTGCGCGCGCCAACCTGCAGCATATCCGCGTACTCGCAAATCAGATCCACATCTTCCGTGCTCATGACCTCGGTGACCACCGGAAGCCCCGTGAGTTCCCGCGCTTCGCGCAAAATCTTCAGCGCCTCAATCCCCAGTCCTTGGAACTCATAGGGCGAGGTGCGCGGCTTGTACGCCCCTCCTCGCAACATCGTGGCGCCCGCCTGTTTCACTCCGTGCGCCGTTTCCAGTAACTGCTCGCGCGACTCAACTGAGCAAGGTCCGGCGATCACCACCACTTCCGGACCGCCGATCTTCACTCCACCCACATCGACAATCGATGCCTCCGGGCGCGTCTGGCGGCTCACCAGTTTGAATGGCTGGGCAATGGCCACCACGTTGTCGACTCCCGGCGCCACGGAAAGCGCCTCGATTTCGTGACGGCGCCCCGCGCTCCCGACTGCCGCCACGATCGTTCGCTCCGTGCCCCGCGTGACGTGGGGATTAAATCCAGCCTCTCGAATCCGCTGGATGATGTGCTCAATCTGTTGTTCCGTCGCGTTGTCCGACATGTTCACGATCATGGCGATGACCTCTCCTGGTCGAAATATAGTTACAAGAAATTAGCTGCCAAAAAAATAGGCCGCGATTTCTCTCGCGGCCTGGGTCGGTTCTTTGAGCTTCTTTCTTACCTCGGTATTCGGCTCCAATCCCGTACCTGCGCCGCTGGCGTAAACCAGTAACGTCTAAACTCACGAAAGTTTCGAAATCGCGTCATCGAAGATCCGCAGTCCGAATTGCCCTAAACCGATTTTTACTGAACGTTGCTGGCTACAGATGAGAATACGTTATTGGCGCTACCACCGATCAGGCGCACTGTGCCAATCACCAACACCAGAATAACAGCGAGCATCACCGCATATTCCGCAATGTCTTGCCCGTCTTCGCTGCTGTATATATAACGGAAAAACTCAACCATTTAGATCCTCCGGCCCCGGAGCAGATCAATCAGGGCTCAAACTTGTGTAGGTATAATGCCGACTCAGGGGGCGAATGTCAATCAAGCGTTCCCGCTTCGCCGCTCCGCCAGGTTGGGCGCCAAAACGCCCGGAATCTAGCTTCAGACAAGCGTTCCCGTTTGGCGCCAAAATATTTTGCCTGCGAATCCGCGACAGGCGCCTGACCACGGCTGTCGACAATTCACGGCTTGCTGAGAGCTCGAAGAATCGCGGATGGGAACGCAAAAGTTAACGCTTCAACACCAAAGTAAGTGAAGACGGGCTAACCACTGTTGGGTCGCTTACAAGTTGTCGAGCCGATTGTGTCGCGAAATCCAGAACGCGCCCGGGCAGCACTCCGAGATAAAGAGTGAGAAGGATGCAGACCGTGATGGCGATTGCAGTCGCTGCCGGCACGCGTGTAACCGGAACCTCGCCCCGTCCTTCCCGCATATACATCATCACGATGATGCGAAGGTAATAGTACGCCGCAATCGCGCTGTTCAGCACCAGGATGATCGACAGACCCACGAGGCCGGACTTCAGCGCCGCGCTCAACACGTAGAACTTCGCGAAGAATCCGCCAGTGATTGGAATGCCGATCAATGACATCAGGAAAAACGTCAGCGTCGCCGCCAATACCGGAGACCGCCGGCCCAAGCCGGCATAATCTTCCAGCGAAACGTACTTTTCCCCCGCATTCGCGAAATGGCTTACCACGGCAAATGCACCCACATTCATCGCGGCATACGCCGCAGTATAAAACATTGCCGCCGACGTCCCCAATTCCGGTTGCGCCGCGAAGGCGACCAGCAAATATCCGGCATGGGCAATCGACGAATATGCCAGCAGGCGTTTGACGTTGTCTTGGACTAGCGCTCCCAAATTCCCCAAAGTCATAGAGAGAGCGGCCGACACCCAGATCAGCCAGAAGCGCCCTGGCGCGTTCGCTTCGAACATCACTCGCAGCAAAACTGCGAATGCGGCCGCCTTTGGTCCAGTGGACATCAGTCCGACGACCGGCGCCGGAGCTCCTTCGTAGACGTCAGGCGTCCACACGTGAAAAGGTGCTGACGCCACTTTGAATCCCAAACCCACAAACATCAGAGCCGTCGCGACATACGCGAGCATCGGCACATTTCCCGAACGCAGCACCAGGCTGATCGCATCCACATTCGTCGATCCCGTCGCGCCAAACATCATCGCCACGCCGTAAAGAAAGAACGCCGTAGCAAACGATCCCAACAGGAAGTATTTGAGCGACGATTCGCTGCTCGCCGCGTCCCGCCTCCGGAAACCCGCCAATACATAAGTCGAGATCGACGAAATCTCCAGCGCGATAAAAATCAGTACCAGCTCGATGGCAGACGACATCAAGCACATGCCCACCGTACCGAACAGAATCAGCGCGTAATATTCCCCGGCCCGTATCCGTTGCACCTGCAAATATTCGAACGAGCTGAGAATGGCGACCGCCGCAATCGCAATCACCAGAAAATGAAAGAAGACGCTGAACGCCTCCACCCGCACCATGTTCCAGAACGCGGTTCCAGGATACTGCGCCATCCACGCCGTGGATGCCAACGCCGCAAGCGCTCCGACCAACGCGATGGAGCCCAGCGACTGATGGCTTTTGTCCGGATCAAGCAGCGGATCGACAACCATGATCAGCATGCCAAACACCGATAGAACAATCTCCGGCAAGATGCGCATGTAGTCTGCACCCTGCGGCAGCGACGTGGGCATTCCAGCCTGTATCTGCGCCAGCAGGGCAGGGAACGCATGCGAGACGCCAGTCAACCAGATCACTGGCCCACCACCTTGCTCGCCAATTGCGTGAGGCCCAGAGCTGCCTGCACCGCTGGATCGATCGCGCTTAGCCAGATCAACGGCGCAACTCCCATGACCAGCGCCGCAATCGCGATCGGCGACAGCGCTACTTTTTCGCGCATATTCAGATCGGGCAGGGTCAGATTAACGTCGTGCGTCACCTTCCCAAAGAACACGCGCTGGTACATCCACAGCAGGTATCCGGCGCTCCAGATCACTCCCGTCGCAGCCAAAATTCCGTAAATCGGTTTCGCCTGGAATGCGCCACTCAGCACCAAAAACTCACCAATGAACCCACTCATCAGCGGCAGTCCCACCGAAGCCAGCACCGTAACCAGAAAGAAAGTAGCGTACTTCGGCATCGTCGTGGCGAGCCCGCCAAACTCTGAGATTTCGTAGGTATGCCGCCGTTCATACAGAATGCCCGCTAGCATAAAGAGACCGCCGGTGGCGACTCCGTGCGCCAGCATCACAAACACCGCCCCATTCAGCCCCGCCGTCGTGAAGCTGAAGATTCCGAGCACGACGAATCCAAGATGGCTGACCGAGGAATACGCGATCAGCTTCTTCATATTAGGCTGCACCAGCGAAACCAGCGCACCGTAAATAATTCCGATCAGCGCCAGCACCATGATCCACGGCGCATTGCGCCGCGCTTGCTCGGGGAAGAGACCGACGTTGAATCGAATCAATCCATAAGTCCCCATCTTCAACAGCACACCGGCCAGCAACACCGATCCCGCCGTCGGAGCCTCCACGTGCGCATCGGGCAACCACGTGTGCAGAGGGAAGATTGGAACCTTGACCGCAAAAGCCACGAAGAAACCAAGGAAAAGCCAGAACGACGCCGCTTCAAAGCCCGGCACGGCTCCGTTGTGAATCGCGCTCTGAATGATCGCAAAATCGAAGCTGCCCGTCTTCGCATACAGCCAAATAATGGCCGCCAGCATAAACATCGACCCGATCATCGTGAACAGGAAAAACTTCACCGCCGCGTAGACCTTCCGCCCGTGCCCATACATCCCGATCAACAGCGCCATCGGGATCAGCGTCGCTTCATAAAAGAAGTAGAACAGGAACAGGTCGAGCGAAGTGAACACACCGATCAAAGCCGTTTCCAGAATCAGCAGCAGGATAAAAAATTCCTTCACTCGCTCGTGAATCGAAGTCCAGGAAATCAACACGCATAGCGGCGTGAGGAATGTCGTCAGCACCACGAGCCAGACTGAGATTCCGTCAATCCCCATGTGGTAGTGAATATTCGGAGTGGTGATCCAGACTTTATCGATCTCGAACTTGAAAGTGCCGAGCTCCCGATGCATATGAACCGGCAAATGCAGCGACGCCACAAACGCGAGTATCGACACCACCAGCGCAAATAACTTGATATCGCGATCCCGCCGCGGAATGAGCAGAATCAGCAAACCGCCCGCCGCCGGAATAAAAGTCACCAACGTCAGAATGATGGGACTGAGGCTCTCCATATCTATCGCACTCCCATCCACACCATGTAGGCGATTACAACCGCTCCTCCGGCAGCCACCCAACCGGCGTAGGACCTCAGGTTCCCCGACTGCATGTGCCGCGCCGAGTCAGAGACTTCGCGTGCCGCATGGGCCGATTCGTTCACTGCCGCATCAATCACTCCCTGGTCGACGCCATGCCAGAGAATCGTCGTCGATCCGTCGATCAGCGGCTTGACGAAAAGAGCGGCATAAATCTCGTCCACATAATACTTATGAACCACTGTCTGATACAGCCCGCCCAAACTCGCCGCAATGCGCGCCGGAAGTTGCGGCCTGCGGAAATACAAACTCCAGGCAAGAAAAAGTCCAAGAATCGCCGCGCCCACTGAAATCAACATGAGCAGCGTTTCGGTCCCGCTCCCGGCCGTCTCTCCAGCAGTCTCGTGCGCCAATTCCGCAGTCGCTCCGCTCTGAAACACCGGAGCAAGAAAGTGTTCGAAGCGCCCGCCAATCCCCACCCATCCGCCAACAAAAGACAGGATCGCAAGTATGATCAGAGGCCCTAGCATCACCCACGGACTTTCATGCGGCTCGCCATGCCCGTGACCATGATCATCTTTATCGTGCGTAGGATGCGCGCTCGCTGCACCATGCGTCTCGTCGTGAGCAGCGGCCGCCCCGCGATAGTCCCCAAAAAACGTCAGAAACCACAGCCGGAACATATAAAAGGAAGTGATAAAAGCGGTCGTCACTCCCAACAACCAGTAAACCCAACTCCCGTACGGGCTCGAGTATGCCTCCCACAGAATCTCGTCCTTTGAAAAGAAGCCGGCGAGGGGAGGGAAGCCCGCGATCGCGAAAGTGGCAACCGTCATAGTCAGGAAGGTCCACGGCATATAGACCCGCAGCCCGCCCATCTTCCGCATATCCTGCTCCCCACCCACGCCGTGAATCACAGATCCAGCCGCAAGAAAGAGCAGTCCTTTAAAGAACGCATGCGTCATCAAGTGGAAGACGCCCGCCGAAAACGCTCCCACTCCGCAGGCCATAAACATGTACCCAAGCTGCGACACGGTGGAGTAGGCCAGCACTTTCTTGATGTCCGTCTGCGCGATACCGATCGTCGCCGCAAAAAGAGCAGTCAGCGTTCCGATAATCGCGACCACCATCAGCGCCATCGGCGCCCGTTCAAAGATCATGTGCGAGCGCGCCACCATATAAACGCCCGCCGTCACCATCGTCGCCGCATGGATTAAAGCCGAAACCGGTGTCGGGCCTTCCATTGCGTCCGGCAGCCATACATAAAGAGGAATCTGAGCCGACTTGCCCGCTGCTCCGACCATTAATAGAAGTCCGATCGCGGTCAGTAATCCGGCGCCCGCCGTCTCCACGGAATGCGTTTGCACCGCGGCAAAAACTGTCGTGAAGTCGAGCGAATTGAAATTCTGGATCATCAGGAAGAGCGCAATCAAGAATCCGAAATCGCCGATTCGATTGACGATGAACGCTTTCTTGCCAGCCGCCGCTGCCGAGTCTTTCGTAAACCAGAAACCGATCAGAAGATAGGACGCGAGCCCCACGCCCTCCCACCCAATGAACATGACGAGATAATTCTTTGCCAACACCAGCGTCAGCATGAAGAACATGAACAGGTTCAGGTAGCTCATGAACCGGTAAAAACTCTCGTCCTCCCACATATATCCGACGGAATAGATATGAATCAGGAAGCCAACGCCAGTTACCACGAGCAGCATCACCAGCGAAAGTTGATCGAGATAAAAATCGAAATCAACGCTAAACGTGCCAGAGCGTAGCCAGTGGGCAAGAGAGTAGGAATAGGGCGCTGAAGCCGACGAGAAATTCGCCGCCACGAACAAAGCCATGCAGAATGCCGCGCCGCAGAACACCAGCGCAACCGCCGTCACGGCTTGTTTCGACGAGCGCCGCCCCAAAAAGCCATTGATCGCCGCCCCGGCCAGTGGGAGTAGCGGAATCGTGCACAGTAACGGACTAAGAGTCTGCGGCGTCATAGCTTCAGCAAGTTCACCTGATCGACATTCAGAGTTTCGCGCGTGCGGTAAACCGCGATGATGATCGCCAGCCCTACGGCAGCCTCAGCCGCCGCTACGACCATTACAAAGAAGACGAAGACCTGTCCGCTCAGCGCGTGCCAGTGTGCCGCAAACGCAACGAACGAAAGGTTCACCCCATTCAGCATCAACTCAATCGACATGAAAATCGTAATGATGTTGCGCTTGATCAGGAACCCCAGCACCCCGCATGCAAACAATATCCCGCTCAGCACCAGGTAGTAAGAAAGAGGAATCACGATCGACCCTTTCCCACGGCGACGAGTTTCCGTTCTTCCTGCGTCGCCGGAACCCCCGGATGTGGCCGGGCAATCGCCTCCGGCCGGCTTGCCAGCACCACCGCTCCCATGATGGCAATCAAGATCAGCACTGACGTGACTTCAAACGGAAGCAGGAACTCGTGGAACAACAGTCGCGCAATTGCCTTAGGATCGCCCGGCAGCGCCCCAATCGCGACATTGCCCATATCGGACCGATGGATCAACGTCCAGGCGACCAGCACGCCACCGATTACCACCCCCGGCACTCCCAACAACGTCGCGACGCGACTCCCCTTGGTGCGCTCTTCCTTACCCGCGTTCAGCAACATGATCGTGATCAGGAACAACACCATGATCGCGCCCGCGTAGACGATCACCTGTACGGCAGCCACGAACTCCGCGCCCAGCAGCAGATACTCCGCCGCCAGCGAAGCCATCACTACGATCAGCGACAGCGAGCTGTTAATAGGATGACTCTGCACCAGCAGGTTCACCGCCCCCGCCACGCAGATCGCTCCGAAAAATAGAAATAAAATTAAGGCCAGCATTTGCGAGTTCTCAGTTCTGAGTTCTCGGTTCTCAGCAACCCAGAGCAACATTGGGAGTTGAGAACTGAGAACTGGGAACCGGGTTTAAGCTCTCCAAGCCACAACCAACGCCGTATACACGATATTTGCCAGCGCAAAAGGCAGCAGCACTTTCCATCCGAACGCCATCAGCTGGTCATAGCGGAATCGCGGCAAAGTCCAGCGCACCCAGACGTAGACAAACATAAAGAAGAAAACTTTCAGGCAAAACCAGATCACGGGCAACACGACCTGCAGAATGTATGGACCA